>Ga0310696_10000019_pt1 | contig 304997 bp, 242 predicted proteins | sample AusTroGonzalo_MG_4_FD_203885 | JGI IMG/M metagenome (GOLD analysis project Ga0310696, IMG submission 203885) | Bovine rumen microbial communities from tropical cattle in Woodstock, Queensland, Australia - Gonzalo_02 (v2) (version 2) | ecosystem: Host-associated > Mammals > Digestive system >...
GATTCTATGCAAAGCCAGACGAATGGTATTCGGAATCTAATAATGAAAGAGTATTTTGACCAAATAATTATTGTTCCTTCGCTTCAAAAACAACAAGAAATAGTAGATCATATATCGTCGATTCGTCAACAGGCAAAAGCCTTACAAGAAGAAGGAAAAGCCATCTTGGAGCAAGCAAAGAAAGAAGTGGAACAGATGATTTTAGGGAATTAAATAGTAATTGAATCAAATGAAGAAACAAATGGAAGATAAAAAAATATTATCATTAACTGAATCTATGGAATTAACAATGGATAAGAGCAATCTGTCCGTTATTGGTGATATTGGAGAAGTTATGATAGATGCAGTACTGGATGACGGTATATTAAGAGATATCCCGATCCTAAGTACAGTAGTGGGGGTAGGAAAGTGTATTAGTAATGTGAGCGATATGTTATTTGCTCGAAAACTCATTTCGTTTTTGTGCGGATTGCAAGATACAGATGCTCAAGAGAGGAGAAGTGCAATCGCAAAGTGGGAAACTGACTCCAAATATCGTATTCGAGTAGGAGAAGTACTGCTTAATATGATTAACCGATGCGACGATACACAAAAGGCAAAATGGTTGTCGAAGCTTTTCTATGAGTTGGTGTTAAAACGGGAGGATGGTGATCTGTTTATGCGAGCAGAGAAAGTGTTATCGGGACTGTCGGTAATGGATGTGTTGGCGTTCTTGGAATTGCCTAAACAATCCTATTCTTGTTTAACCTTAGAAGACGGAGAGAGATTCTTCCATAGTGGCTTATATGTGAGTAAAGGAGGAGGACTCGAAGTGGATGACGAAGGAACCGCAACAATAGAACCCGATAAATTGCATATCACTGAGGTTGGATTTTGTATATATGATATTTTGAATAAAAACTAAGTTAGAACATTGTAGAAAAGATATTTATATATCAATTATGGCAAATGTAACATATCTAATAGGAGCAGGGGCAAGTGCAGGTAAACGATGGAAAGATATACCAGGTGGAGACCCCAAAGACAATAGCATCTATGAAGGTTTGCCATGCGTGAATGAAATATCAGGTTGTTTATGGAACATATATAGTTTGATTGACCGCACTACCATTCCTAATGACTTAGAGTGGATGAATCCGCAAATAGGGTTAACTTCTGTCGATGATTGGGAAGAAGCGCGAAAAAATCTATCGCAACGTTTACTACGCCTGCATGTTTTTTGTGAGCGAAATGCTACGATTGATACCTATGCAAAGAAATTGGTTCTTAAAAAGAGACAAGAGAAATTTAAGGAATTAGAACAACTTTTAACATTATTCTTTATATACCTTCAATTACAAAATTATCCAGATACAAGATATGATACTTTCTTGGCTAACATTTTAGAACCGCATCTACACTTCCCGCAAAATATTCGTGTTATTTCATGGAATTATGACAGCCAGTTCGAAATAGCATATTCGGAGTATGATGATAAAGATGGTTTACTTGTTGGATCTAAAGATGCAAAGTTTGATATAGATTACGAAATAATAAAGATAAACGGAACGGCAACTTTTGACAATCAAACAAGCATAGCAAAGTTGCGAAAAGATATTTGGAAAAAAATATGGGCAATAAAAGAAGAGCCTAATCGTAGCGAGCAGCTCCAAAGAGAACAAACTTGGGTATTAGAGTTCGTTTATCTTTATCAATTACATGTAGTCGGCAAAAAAGATAACACTCATTTGTCCTTTGCTTTTGATAGTAGCGAACCGAGTAAAAAGATTCTTAACAGGGTGGATAAGATTATTAGCCAAACAGACGCTTTGGTTATTATTGGATATACATTCCCTTTCTTCAATAGGGAAATAGACAGAAAGATTTTACAAAACTTAAAAGTGGACGCAAAAATATATATACAAGACAAGTATCCGCAGAGAATAAAACAGAACTTTAAAGCTGTAAAAGCAGAGATTCCGGATGAGCAAATAGAACTAAAGGATGATACAGATCAATTCTTTTTGCCACCGGAATTATAAAAAACAATCATGTACACACCGCCGTTTAGGATAACAGATGAAGGGGGTAGGGTTACCGGTTAGGATTTACATGAGAAGAAACCCAGAAGAGAAATGAAGAAAATTACCAATATATTGTTGATGACCTTGCTGGCACTCAGCATGAGCCTGACCAGTTGTGTTGATAATTCGGAAGTGGTCAATCCCTACGAGAAAGACCCAAACTATAAGTACATTATTGTGATGAGCGACATCCACGTAATGGCTCCCGAACTGCTGCAGAACCGAGGTACAGCCTATGACAATTATCTGAGTCAGGACCCCAAACTGCTGGAATACAGCGGCGAGGCGCTGGAATGTCTGGTAAGCGAGACGCTGCTGCGTAAACCTGATCTTGTCATCATCCCCGGCGACCTGACCAAAGACGGCGAACTGGTGAGCCACCGGCTGGTGGTGAGTATTCTCGCAAGACTGCGCAGTGCCGGCATACCGGTAATAGTGGTGCCGGGAAATCACGATATTGACAATCCGGAGGGCTATTACTTCGACGGCGACAACACGAGCCCGGCAGAGCGCATATCGCCGGACCAGTTCGCGGCGCTGTATGCCGACTTCGGCTACAATCAGGCTTACGCCAAAGACCCTGCCTCGCTGTCCTTCGTTTGTGAGCCGCTTGAAGGACTGGTGTTGCTGTGCATCGACACCGACAAGTATGAAGAAAATCTCTACATCGATAAAGGAGACGAGAAAAACTATAACCAGACTGCAGGCCGCATCCGTCCGGCTACGCTGACCTGGATGCTGGCGGAGGCGGAAAAAGCCCGCGAATCGGGAAAGCAGGTGGTGCTGGTGCAACACCATAACATCGTGCAGCACTACGATGCCCAAGGAACCCTCCAAAGAGACTACATCATCGATGACTACGAGAATGTAGGCAGGCAACTGATGGAACATGGCATACACCTGGCATTCACAGGACATCAGCATCTGCAAGACATTGCGCAGTATCGCATCATCGCCAACAATGCCCAGCCCGACAGCCTGATAGACGTGGCTACAGGATCCGTCATCTCTTACCCCAATCCATGGCGCACCATCAAGGTGAGCAATGATTTCACGGAGTGGCAGATCAAAACCGAGTACGTGACAACCATACCTTCGCTCAGCAACGTCAAATCGACGTGCTACCAACGCCTCCACGACAATTTCTATGGAGGATTAGGCTGGCACATCAATGAAGGCTGGAACAGCATAAATGACTATCGCGAAGCGCTGGTCGCCTTAGGAGCACCAGAGAATTTCATTCCTGAAACGCCCGAAGAACTGACTGAGCTTCTGACGAGTTACCTCGGCGAAGAGATGACCATGATTTTTATGATTCATAACGAGGGCAATGAGTGGAAGAATCCTTCCGCAGCAGTGCATGAACGCCAGCTGAAGAGCAATATGGAGCAGATGCTGCGTGACAGGGCGACAACGGCAGGCTTAGATGATATACAGACCGCCGGTGTGGTCATTTCCTTCAATGCCTTGTACAGCATGTATGTTGAGCCGGGATTAAAGAGTATGTTGACCGATATCAACCAGTATAACGTTCCCGATACGTGAGTGCAAAGTAGAACGGACGACCTCGATGTTGTGTTGCGTTTAGGCCGATAATGAAAAAAAAGTAGCATCATGAGGAATAACAAATATCTTTATTGGCTTTTTATAAGTATCTGGACGGTGGTGATGGTAGCGTGTTCGCCGACGAACGAGCCGACTCTTGAAGGAAACAAACCGCTGATAATCCTGGATACCGATATCGGTTCGTCCACCGATGACCTGTTTGCCATGGAGATGCTCTACGACTACGACCGTAGAGGTTTATGTAAGTTACTGGGCGTCATCGTGAACCGCGAGGGAGAGAATTGCGCGGCGTGTGCTGATGTGATGAACACGTGGCATGGTTATGGTGCGCTGCCAATAGGACATGTGAAAGACGGCCTCAAAAACCCAAAAGTGTGGATTGACTATCGCTTGATGCCGTATTATAAACTACCGGATAGCGCCTATATGTTCCGCCGCTCTATTGCTGACTACAGTGCTTTACCGGACGGATGGAAGTTATACAGGAAATTGCTCTCGCGGCAAAAAGATCATTCCGTGACGATCTGCTCCATCGGTTTTTTAGTATGCATGGCGCAGCTCTTGCAGTCCGAAGGCGATGAGTATTCGCCGCTTAATGGAGTGGAGTTGGTGCGTCAGAAAGTGAGGGAGGTCTATCTCCAGGGCGGTGTGTTCAGTACGGCAGAAGAGCCGGATTTTAATATGGCCCAAGGACCCGAATTCGCCCATGAGTTCTTCCGCCTGTTCCCCAAAGATGTAGAAATCATCTTCTCTCCGATGGAAGCAGGGCAGGTGGTGGAATATGTACCGGAACAGGTTATTGCGGACATCGACTGGACGGATATTCATCCGGTCAAACAGGTCTATATGACGTGTATCTGCCATACAGGGCAGCGGATGTGGGACGTGTGTACAATAATGAATGCGGTGGAGGAAGATCTTTTCCTTCTATCAGAACCCGGCACCGTAGTCCTTACGCCGGAATGTTATACGGTTTTCACACCGGATGAGAAGGGGAACTGCCGCTATCAGATACTGCGCGATGCCATGTGGGCAGACAATATTCTGAATAAGATTCGCGAACTCGCCCGGTGGCGTCCTTCGAAATAATAATTGCCGAGTAATACGACAGAGAGATTATGAAAATTCGTACATTACCCATAGTGGCAGTCCTGTTCATTGCCGTTTCGATGGTGGTTCAGTTCGCCATCTCCTTTACATTGGAGAAAGAGCACGTGCGCGAGTTGGTGGAATACAAGATGCAGATGGCGCAGAAGGACTTCTTCTATGTGCTGTTAGGCTTCCATAACGCGGCGGACGAGATGCGGAAAGTGGCGCTTGCGCATCGGAATGATGAGGAGGAATTGCTCAAGGCGACGCGTGAGACGCTGGACAGGTATCCGTATATCGCCAATATGTTCGTCAAGTTCGTGCCGGGTATCTATCAGGGCAAGGAGAGCAATTATTTCCCGCGTACGTACCGTTATCACGGTCAGATAATCACTACTGCGCATGGCTCGGACAGCCTGAACTACTATCTGCGCGATTGGTACGCGGGTGCGCTCCGGTGCGACAGTAACGGGTATTGGTCTGAACCCTATATAGGCGCCAGCACACAGACCTTGATTGCTTCCCATTCCATCAAAATAGAAGATGAAGAGGGTCGGTTAATAGGCGTCGTGGGCGATGATTTCACGATAGAGTGGGTCAAGGATATCCTTAAGGATATCAAGCCTCATGAAGAGGCGGTTTGTATCCTTCACGGCACGAACGGCAGCATCATCGCTTCATCGGACAACAGCACATCGGAGAATGAGATGCGATACAAGAACGACACATGGCGTTGGCGCGTTTATTCGCAAACGATGTACCCGATTAACATGCAGTTGATGATTGCCGTTCCGAATCACATCATCTGGCAGAGCATCAAATGGCGAAGCCTTGTCACGCTTCTGGTGCTGCTTATCGGCATCGTGGTGCTCTTTCTGCTTTTCCGCAGGATAGGGTTGAACCAGAAAGCTTACCTCCAAGTGGAGAACGAGCATAAACTGATACAGAACGAGATGCACATTGCGCGGAATATCCAGCGAGGTATCCTCGTGCATGATTTCATCGATGATGCGCAACTCTCTCTCCATGCTACGCTGGTGCCCATGCAGAGCGTCGGCGGCGACCTGTATGATTTCTACCGCGACGGCGACTATGTGACGTTCATCATCGGTGACGTCAGCGGGAAAGGCATGCCGGCGGCGATGTTCATGTCCGCTACCGTAACGCTCTTCCGCGCCGCGGTCAAGCATCATCTGTCCACCAATGCAATCATGGAGGAGATTAACTCTACGCTCTCTTCGAATAACAGTCTGATGATGTTCGTCACCGCTTTTGTCGGTCGTCTGCATCTGCCTACGGGCCGGTTGACTTACTGCAACGCGGGGCATCTGCCGCCGCTCATCGTCAAGGACGGACAGTGCCGTTGGTTCGAGATGAAAGAGGCGAATGTCATCTTGGGATTGGATAGTTCATTCCATTTCACGGAGCAGTCGGCTACGCTTGAGCATGGCGAGCAGATTATCGTATTCACCGACGGCGTTACTGAGGCGGTGAATGCCCGGAATGAGTTATTGGGCTTTGACCTCCTGTTGGAGCGCCTGCAAGCCGTTCAGCAGCCGATTGATGACCAGACGGTTTATGATGTGGTGTGCGCGTTTAGCGCTGATGCGGAGCAGTCCGACGATATCGCCATTATGAACATCACACGGAAATAGGACGAAGGATGATGGATGAAAGATGAAGGATGAAAGATGAAGGATGAAGGATGAAGGATGAAGGATGAAGGATGAAGGATGAAGGATGAAGGATGAGGCGGTAGATAAGAATAGTGATAGAATCACGCATTAACCACGCAATAATCGCGCAATAATCACCCAATAGTACTCTTATGCAAGAGCTTGAATTTACTTGGTTTACGAGGGTACGAGTGGCAGAAAAGTCGAAACGTGCGCAAATACGGTAAAAAACAAACTATCAAGGGCAGACAAGACGGACTAACCAACATTTTAATAATAATTAAAGAAGAAAAACCTTAGATATGAAAAAACATTTTCTTTCTATACTGACTGTAGCGATGCTGTTGGTCGGCTGCCAAGCCGACAGGCAGGCCATCCAAGAAGCTGTCGGGCGCCAGATGGCGCAGTTCCCGCAATCAACCATGCAGGATATTTACAAATCATTCTATCAGGCCCGTTTCGGTGCGGAGCACATGATTGGCGACACAGCGGCCGTGCGTGCGTATATGATGTATGAATTAGCGGCAGCCGCCGCCGATACCCTCGGACCGTCAATGTGGTACGAGCCGGTCGGCGTCAACGGAGCCTGTGTGCGCGTCTATCTGCGTTGCGTGAACGAAGAACGGCTGACTGCGGAACAACTGCTGGACGCCTTCATCCGCAGTGCCAAGCCTTCCGAACAGCCTGAACAGGCATGGGCGGAAGAATGGAAAGCGATAGAAACAGTTGCGATGGAATATAACGTGCCCTGTTCGGAGGAAGACAGGCAGTTATTGATGCAAGCGGCGCAAAGCAACCGCGCCGTACACCATAGCGAGGCATACCGAAATGCCTACCATCCGCATTATCGCATCGTGCGGAGAGATATATTCGAAAACGAACTCAGAGGGTTTATTCCCTGACAATCAGGATACTCAGTTCGTACAAGCCGTAGATAGGCAGCGTGACGAGGAGTAGGGTGAAAGGGTCGCCGGTAGGCGTGATGACGGCTGCAAGGATGAGGATGGCGACAAAGACGTATTTCCGTCCTTTGCGTAAGTGCTGCGCCTTCAGGACACCCATCCTCGCGAGGAACCAAGTGACAACCGGCACCTCAAAGAGCAAGCCCATCAGCAACGCAAGCACGATGAAAAGCGAGATATACGAACTGAGGCTGATCTGATTCACCACCAATTCACTTACCTGATAGCCGCTCAAGAAGCGGAACGAGAAGGGGAAGATAAGGAAATAATCCAACAGCACACCGAGAACAAACAGCGCCGTGGCGCATAGGACGAGGGAAATGCCGTAGCGTTTCTCCTTTTCATATAGGGCCGGCGCCACAAAGCCGTACAACCAATAGACGACAAACGGCAGCGCCACCACAAAGCCCGCCCATAGCGAGACTTCCACATGCGTCATGAACTGCGCCGTCAGTTCGGTATTCAGAAAACCGACTTCCATCTCACCCGGACATAACGCACTCCAACCGGTGTATTCGGCAAGGCGGCATAGCAACCGGTACAGCACAAAATCCGACGATGCGGGCGCGAAAAGCCACGCGAACAGGGTGTCTTTTGCGAAGAACACGCCAATCGCGCATATCAGCCACGCCGCCAATGACTTCAGCAGCACAGCGCGTAGCTCGTCCAAATGATCCCAAAACGAGAGGTTAGACCGCTCGTTTGGCTCGCTGTTAGACCGTTCCACTGTCAGACCGCTTCGCTGTTTGAGCGCTCGCTTTGCTCGCTGTTGGACTTTTCCTCTTTCACTTCCTCTTTCGTCTCTTCGTCTTTCCCGTTCACACCGTCTTTGAAGGACTTGACGCCCTTGCCGAGACCTTTCATGAGTTCAGGAATCTTTTTGCCGCCGAAAATGAGCAAAATAACGAGTACAATAAGAATAATTTCCCAAGTGCCAATCATAATAATTCACAATTTATAATTATCTTTGTTTTAACTGTTCTACCAAGTTGTCTATTTTCTGCATCTCTTCCGGGATGTGGATGCGTTGGGGGCAGTGCGGGAGGCAATGGTCACAACCGATACAATGGTCGGCTTGTCTCTCCCGCGGCACAGCGCGGTCGTATCCGTTGAGCCATCGCTTCGCGGGTACGTTCTGCTCCGTCAGCATATTATTGTAATAACTGAAGATAGCCGGAATATTCAGCCCGTAAGGGCAGGGCATACAGTAGTTGCACGCCGTGCAAGGGATGGCATTGAGGTTACATATCTCATCCGCCAAGTGCATGAGCAACGCGTCTTCTTCCGCCGTGATGGGGCGGAGCGGCGAGTAGGTGCGGCAGTTCTCACGCAAGTGCTCCATATAGGTCATGCCACTGAGGACGGTAAGGATACCTTCCGGCGTGCCGGCATAGCGAAACGCCCATTCGGCAGGCGTGGCGTGGATGTCCGCCCGTTTCATCTCCTTGAGAATATGCGTCGGCTGTTTGGCGAGACGACCGCCCAAAAGCGGCTCCATGATGACACCCGGAATACCGCGTTTCTCCAGCTCTGCGTACAGATACGAAGCGTTGGTGTTACGCGGGTTGTTGCGCTTGGCGTAATGCCAGTCCAGATAATTCAGTTGTATCTGCACGAAATCCCAGTGGTACTTGCCTTCGTCATGCCATTGGAGCAGCATGTCAAAGACCCGAATATCGCCATGGTAGGAGAAACCGAGATTGCGGATGACGCCTTTCTGCTTCTGCTCCACGAGCCAGTCCAAAATACCATTGTCCATATAGCGGGCATTGAACGTCTCGATGGCATCTCTGCCGCGCGAGCTGCCGCCGATGCTATGAAGCAGCAGATAATCGACGTAATCGGTGCGCAGGTACTCCAACGAGCGCTTGAACATCGCTTGCGATTCCTTGCGCGGCCAAGCCCCTTCGGAGAAATTGCTCAGTTTGGTAGCAATGAAATAACTGCTGCGCGGATGACGGCTCAGCGCGATACCCGTTGCATTTTCCGAATGGCCCTGACAATAGACGGGCGAGGTGTCGAAATAATTGACGCCGTGCGCCAAGGCATAATCCACCATTTCGTTCACCGCCTCCTGGTCAATCGGCGCATCTGCGTTCTCGCGTGCGGAGCCGGTGGTGGTTGTCGGCAGACGCATCATGCCGAACCCCAAGAGCGAGACGCGGTCGCCCGTATTCGGGTTCACGCGCATCGTCATCTGCGAGGGGTCGCTGTCGTTGGACGTCAGACCGCTATTGCTGTCAGAAGTCAGACCTTCCGCCTTGCGGCAAGCCGTCAGCAGGACAGATGTGCCGGCGACGGCTGTTGCGCTATGTTTGATAAAATCCCGACGATTCATATAATTTACAATTCTTAGCCCTAAAGGGCACGATTATTTGACAAGTCAAATTTTTACAATGCACAATTTATAATTGTCAACTGATGTGTGTTGACCGTCCTTCGACGTAGATGGCGCTGAAGGGTCGGGCAGGGCAGAGATACTCGCATTTGCCGCAACCGATACACCGCTCGTTGTCAATAGCGGGCACTTGGACCGTTCTGCCGTCAGAGGTAGCATGTTCAACCATCTGGATGGCATCTGCCGGACAGTTCCTGGCGCACGCGCCGCAGTGGTCGCCGTTGACCACAGGAATACAGTTCTGCTCAATCCACACAGCATGACCGATATGAATGAAGGATTTGTCTTCCTGTCGGACGGCCTGAATGGCGCCTGTCGGACATACCTGCGAACAGCGTGTACACTCCGGACGGCAGTAGCCGTGCTCGAAGGACATCTCCGGTTGCATGAACCGCAGCGGGTCGGTCGAAGGACGCAGCACATTGTTCGGGCAGGCACTCACGCACAACTGACAGGCCGTACAATGACGATTCATATTCCGCGCGGAGACGGAACCCGGCGGGGTGACAGGCGTCTGCCGATGCGGCGCAATCTTATCTTCTATCTCCGCCAGACCGCCGTCCACTTTGATTTTCGCCTGCGCCATCGCGGCGGTACCTACCGCTACCGCGGCACCCGTCAGGAACGCACGACGGGAGACGTCGGGTTCATTGGACGATTGGACAATTGACGATTGACGATTGGACGATTGGACGATTTTAAAACCTATCGCTCCGTCATGGCATTTATCAATGCAGTCGCCGCACACCACGCAACGCGTCAGGTCCACGGTGCCGTTCTTGAAATCAATAGCGGCAGCCTTGCAGTTCTTCTCGCACAGCGAGCATTTCCGGCATTTGTCTTCGTTGATCTGAATACGAAACAGCGAGAAACGGGCGAAGAAACTGAGAATCGTGCCTACGGGGCAGACGGTATTGCAATAGGTGCGTCCGTGACGCCATGCCAGCAGCCCGAGTATACCGAGCGTGAGCAACGCCACTACGAAAGTCGTTACGCTGCGCATCCAAATCTCCGCCTCCGAGAGCATATAACTGTCGAAACGGGTCTCTATCACCGCCAGACCATTGATGAGCAAGTCATACAGGGGTTTGAAAAGCGCATTGATGATGCGGCCGTAAGCAGAGTAGGGCGCCAAGAGCGTAGTCACCGGCGCAAAGCCGACAATCAGGCAGACGACAAACACCGCCAGCACCGAATAGCGCAGCCATTTCTTCTCCGGCGAATAGCTATAGCGGTTCTTCTTGGCTTTCCGTCCGAACCACGCGAATATATCCTGCATCACGCCCAAGGGACAGATGATGCTGCAATAGAGGCGTCCGAAGACGAGCGTGAGAACAACCAGACCGGCTAATACGGCGAAATTCAACGCCATCAGGGCAGGCAGGAACTGAATCTTCGCCACCCAGCCGAGCCAGAGGTTTATGCGCCAGCTCACGCCGAGAAACAGCAGCGTCACGGCGATGTAAAAGAGAGCGGCGAGGACTATACGTATCTTGCGTAACATGGATTACAATGCACAATTTACAATTTACAATTTAGTAGGTAAGGGCGGATTGGAGGATAGCGACGCACTCTTCCACGCTCTCTATCCCGTTGATCTGCGTATCCATAGGGCACATTCCCGACCGGTCGCGGTTATAAATCATCGGCACTTCTTCCGTAGCGAAAACCCGCACGCCGTTGGCTTCAAACAGTTCACGCGCCGGTGTGCAGATGAGGTTCGTGTGCACCTGTTTCACGCCGCCGACAATCATGATGGCCGCTGCGGACTTGCCAATAATCTTATCTGCCGCCACAGCGCCGTTCAGTCGTTCCGGCTGCTCACTGATCAGGAACAGCAGGTCCTGAATGCCGCGGTTGGCATGGGTGGTAAGCGAATCGTGGTTATAGACCAGCAGGCTCAGTCCTTGCTGATTGAGCATCTTGAGCATCTGAAAACCCTCCGGCGCCGCACCGCGCAGGATAGCCGTACACTCGGCCGGCGTTTCGGCGTCCAGCAGTTTCTTCTCCATCGGGCAGAGATCGGTGCTATCCATATTCATCATAAGCGGTATTTCCCGACATGCGTGGAGACGGATACCTGCCTCTTCCAGCATCGCTTTGGCGGGTGTGCTGACAAGCGGCGTATAAACGGTTTTCACCTTACCTTCTATCAGCAGTGAGGCGGCAGCCTTGCCGACGCGTTCGTCAGCCACCGTGGCGCCGTTCAGCCGTGCCGGTTCTTCCGATGTCAGGCGTAGCAGGTCCTGAACGCCCGGCAATCCATAAGTGGTCGTTTCTCCGTGATTTACGATAACCATGCCGATACTCGGATCTTTGAGTGTATCCAACATGCGTTCTTTCTGAGGGGTGCAGCCGGTCCATATCATCAAGAGAAGGGCTGCCAATAGTGAGTAATGTTTCATAAGACAATAGGGCATAATCGCATAATTACGCCGCAAAGGTATAAAAAAAAATACAAATATGCAAAAAAACGATATAAAATATTGTTTTTTCTTTTATTTCACCTCTCCCCGTGCAGGGTTCGGTACTCCTTGGCGGTCATGCCGGTGGCATGCTTGAAATAGCGGTAGAAGGATGACGGTTCGCTGAAGCCTAACATATAGGCTATCTCTTTGAGCGAACGGAAGTCCGGGGACTCCAGTTGCTGTTTGGCCTGTTTGATGACATATTGCTCTATCCATTCCGCCGGCGAACGTCCGTTGTCCACCTCGCGAATGACGCGCGTGAGATGGTACGGATGGACCTTCAGTATTTTCGCGTAATACTGCACTTCGCGCGACTCCGTATAATGCGCCACCACCAAGTCGCGGAAACGCGCAAAGAGCGCCAAACTACGGTCGCCGCTCCATTGCTTGTCCTGCTCGCGACGGTAGTAGTTGATGAATTCAAAGCCAACCGCCAGTTGCGAAAGGAGCATCTTACGCCGCAGGGGCAAGTCCTCATAACTATGCTCAACAATGGCGGAGAAGATGGTTCCCAAGGCTGTCACGCGCTCCATCTGTATCTCATTCAGACGGCAAAGAGGGTGAATATGAAAGCGCTCCATGTCGTGACTGAAGATGTGGAACTGCAGTTCTTTCGCCATCTCTTTGGATATCAGCGCGCGCGAGAAGACAAAATCATCCGAGAACTCCACGAACTGTATTACGTGCCCGGGCAGGAGAATGGATAACTCATTGGGGTGCAGCGTGGTCTCATGCATGTCGTAAAGCACACGCGCGGAGCCTTTATGCGTGAGGAACACGCAGACGTGCGACAGAATATGGTCATACCCGCAAATATCTTTCGGAAAACCGTTAATCTTGCGGTCCACCCACATACCAATCCGGTCCACCCGCTCATGAAGCGGACGTAAAAAGGCCATTTTGGAATCCGTGTGCGTTGTATTGTCCATGTGAGTTGTTGTTTTTCTGCGAGTTTTGCAATTTTGTTTGCAAAAATAGTACTTTTTTGCGGATTACACAAGAAAATGTTTGCTATTGTCATAAATTCTTACAAATTGTCAATAACAATACAAAAAGAGCACCCGCAACAGGGGTGTTGCCTCCGAAATGCAAATACATACGATATTTTTTGCCACAAAACTTGTGTATTCCAAATTTTTGTAGTACCTTTGCACTCGCAAATTAAAACGAAGAATTATGCTTACGAAGTATTTGAAAGGAGCATTGGCTATTATGATGGCTATAGTGGCGTTTAGCGCCTGTGAACGTTCAAAAGACGCCCCCTCGATTGATCCCCGTGATGCTTTTGTCGGTGATTATGCGTTTTCCTCTACCGGTAATATAGACCTCTATGCCGGTGCTGTCAAAGTGATAAGCATTCCGATGGATCAGGTGGGCGAACTATCCATTGTGCCCGGGGATAAGGACGACGCGGTGTGGGTCATCGCTTCGCGAGACAGCGCATTGGCTTATGTCAAAGACAACCAACTGATCATGGAACCCACTACGGATAAGGCTACTTTCAGAGAACTGGTCATGGAAATGTCTTTCACCTACAGCAATGGGACGCTCAAAGACAGCTTACTCTCGCTCTCTTCCGATGTCGAGATAACGGCCTCCTACAGGGAGCACACCCTCTTCGGAACAGGAACGGTAGATATCGTTGCTACCAAGAAAAAATAAAGATTATTGCTGCGCAATTTTCCCGGCCTCTGCTCGTCCGGAAAGAAACTTAAACGGATGCCTCTCCAAAAGGAGAACCATCCGTTTAGAGCCACTTCCCGGACTCGAACCGGGGACCTACGCATTACGAATGCGTTGCTCTACCAACTGAGCCAAAGTGGCGGCATTTTCGCAAAAGCGGGTGCAAAGGTACTACAAATAATTGAAATACGCAAATTTTTTTGATATTTTTTTGTATATATGGCATAAAAATTGTACCTTTGCACCGGAAAATGGTTTAAAACCCTCTTAGGCAGATGCCGCTTCTCCCGCGTTAACGGGAGAACGCTCCGGGCATAAAAATTGTACCTTTGTCGGCGAAAATGAGGAAAACAGCACTTATATTGTGTTTCTTGCTCGGCTCTTTGAGTCTTGGCGCGCAGGTACGCACGCGTACTTTTAATGAACATATACGTACGTTGCGCGTGCCGCGCATGTACCTTGTGCTGCAGGACGGAATGATTGACGGTTCCGAGCCGGACAACACCTTGGACATCTCTTTTGATGAGATGAGCCATGACGTGCATTTCTATACCTATACCGTCCGTCACATGAATGCGGACTGGAGTAGGGAGAGTGACATTCTCTCGACGGAGTACCTGCGCGGTTTCACGACGCAGGATATCGTTGATTATGACCATTCCGTTAATACCAGCCGCCTATATACGCATTATGCCTTCCGTTTCCCGAATGACGAGATGATTCTTACACTGAGCGGCAACTACCGGCTGACGGTTTATGAGGACGGTAATCCGGATAACCGCGTAGCGGAAGTGGATTTCTGTGTGGTGGACCCGAAAGTGAAGATTGAAGCCGGTGTACGTGCGAATACGGACATTGAGTTGAACGGCCGATATCAGCAGGTTGATTTCAATGTGAACCTGCATAATTCAGACATCAGCTATCAGCCCTCGGAAATCCAAGTGGTAGTGACGCAAAACAACCGCACGGACAATGCCGTGACGCTTACACAACCTACCTTCGTAGAGCCTAAACGCCTGCGTTACGTAAATAACAAAGACCTGATATTCGAAGGCGGCAACGAGTATCATCATTTCGATGCGTTCTCGTGTTTCTACGCCGGCACAGGTATCGACCGCATGTACTATGAGATGGGCGATTACCATGCCTTGCTCTTCCCGAACGAAATCACCAACGGCCAATATATTCACGAGTTCGACAGCGACGGCCGTTTCGTCCTGAATGCGGAGCGCACGCAGGACATTGATACGGAAGCTGAATATGTATGGGTACACTGGATGCTTCCGGTATCCAAGCCATGGTTGGACGGCGCCATTTACATAGGCGGCGACATCTTCAATAACGAGCTTAGCCTCAAGAACCGCATGCAATATGACGCGGACAACGGATGCTATTGGCTGACGGCACTCGTCAAGCAAGGCGGCTACGACTACCAGTTCTGGTTCATCGGCAAAGGTACGCAATACAAAACTACCACCCAACGAGTGGATGGCAGTTATTGGCAAACGGAGAATGAGTACGCCGTCTATGTCTATTGGCGTCCTTTCGGTGCGCGCTACGACCGTTTAGTGGGCGTACAGATTCTTCATTAGTTGATACGAACGAATTTTCCCTTGGTGTTGAAAATCAACTCCATCTTGTCATTTAATTCAATGACTTGACGGGCAATCGTGCGCTCGTACCATGTAGCGGTGGCATTCGGGAAGTTCTTCTTGAGATACTTGTTAATCTCTTTCGGGATAAACACTTCCTGCAGACCTGCTTCGTTGTGAGCACGCAGCAACTGACCTTTGTCGTTGTAAATCACTTTCGTGCCATCGGATACAAACACCTCGTAGCGGAACTTCTTCGGAGACACTTTCTCGCAAGTGATGATAGGAAAAGCCTCTTCCGGGAAGTTCTTCTTCAGTTCTGTCTGCACACTTTTCGGCAGTTTCTTAAACGTAGTCGGTTGTTTGCCAAGGGCAAAGGCGCCCATGCTCAGTATACCCAGCATAAGGGCTACTAATGTAAAACGTTTCATTGTGCTATTGGTTTTATTTGTTTATTCTTGCTTTGATTGCCTTAGACTCAGCCTCGTAGCCGGGTTTGTCTAACAGCGCGAACATGTTTTTCTTATAAGCCTCCACGCCCGGTTGGTTGAACGGGTTGACATCCAATACATAACCCGAAATACCGCATCCGCGCTCGAAGAAATAGATGAACTGGCCGATGTTGAACTCGTCAATCTTCTCGAACGAAATATGGATGTTAGGTACTCCGCCGTCCACGTGCGCCAGTTGCGTACCCAGTTCCGCCATCTTATTCACTTCATCCACATGCTTGCCAGCGAGGAAATTCAGTCCGTCGAGGTTCTCCTCATCCATCGGCACAAGAACGCTCTTGTTCGCTTTCTCAATGGAGATGACGGTCTCGAAGATAGTACGCTCGCCGTCCTGAATCCATTGACCCATCGAGTGCAGGTCTGTCGTAAAATCTACAGAAGCAGGGAAGATAGCCTTATGGTCTTTACCCTCACTCTCGCCGTACAACTGCTTCCACCACTCGCTGAAATAGTGCAGTTTGGGGTTGAAGTTAACGAGAATCTCTATCTTCTTGCCGTCCTGATACAGGGCGTTGCGGATAGCGGCATATTGGCATGCAAGGTTTTTCTCAAACGGCACTTTGACGTCCGTTGCTTTCTCCATCTCTACGGCGCCGCGAACCAACTCCTTGATATTACCGCCTGCTACGGCGATAGGCAGCAGTCCTACCGGTGTGAGCACCGAGAAACGACCGCCTACGTTATCGGGGATGACGAAGGTCTTGTAGCCCTCTTTGGTCGCAAGACTGCGGAGTGCACCTTTCGCACGGTCGGTAACCGCTACGATGCGATGTTTAGCTTCCTCTTTGCCTACCTGCTTCTCCAGCATGGTCTTCAGCAGACGGAAAGCCAATGCGGTCTCGGTGGTAGTACCGGATTTGGAAATATTGATGATACCGAACTGCTTGTCAGCAAGGAACTCCATCAGTTCCGCCAAGTAGTCTTCGCCGATGTTGTTACCGGCATAAACCACATATGGGTTTTTACGGTTCTTGGCTACAAAGGCGTCAAAAGCCGAACTGAGAGCCTCATTCACGGCACGTGCGCCCAGATAGGAACCGCCGATACCGGCTACGATAACGACCTCACAACGCTTGCGCAAGTCGTCTGCGCATGCCTGGACATCCGCCAACTCGGCCTCTGTGATAGAGGAGGGGAGATGTACCCATCCGATGTAGTCGTTGCCTGCGCCCTGACCGTTTTCCAACAGCAGGTTAGCAGCCTCGGTTTTGGCTTCCAGTTGTTTCAATGCTGCTGCATCCACAAACGAAGCAGCGTTCTTTACACATAGTTTCATAATTTAATATAATTAAATTTGGAACTTCGGCTTCGTCGAATTGCGTAAGTGAACTTACATTCGACTTGCACGAACTTTCATCTTATTGTAATTTAGTTGTTAACGATTTGATAATCGGTTTCGCCTTCTGGCGGTTGTATAGAATCTCATACATCGCATCCACAATCGGCAGCGACACTTGCATGCGCTCATTGGCGAGATGGATGGCTTTTGTGCCGTAATAGCCTTCGGCTACCATCTCCATTTCCATTTGAGCCGCCTTCACGGAATACCCCAGACCTAACATCTGGCCGAACTGACGATTACGGCTGAACTGCGAATAACCGGTAACCAGCACATCGCCCAGATAACCGGACATAGTGATGTCACGAGGCACATTACTCATCGCTGTCGCGAAACGCTGGATTTCCTGAATGGCGTTGCTCAACAGCACAGCCTGGAAGTTATCACCGTAATGCAAGGCCTGGCACATACCCGCCGCAATCGCGTATATATTCTTCATTACCGAACTATACTCCAGACCGATGACGTCATTGGAAATAGTGGTGTGCACGTACGATGTGCGGAACAGTTTCGCCCAAAGCTCCGCGTTGGCATGGTTCTCACAACCTATCGTGAGGTAACTCAGGCGCTCCAAAGCAATCTCCTCCGCATGGCACGGCCCGGCAATAACGCCCAGTTGCTCCATCGGAATATTGAAACGCTGATGCAGATAGTCGGTGATTATCACATTCTCTTCGGGAATCATACCTTTTACGGCAGAAATAACCACTTTATGCGTCATGTCGCGACGAATCTTGGTCAGCGTCTGCCTTACATAAGGCGAAGGGATGGCGAGAATCAGCACATCCGATTGCGCCACGGTTTGGTTGATGTCGGACGAGAAATGAATACGGCTCACCTCAAACTCCGCAGCCCCCAGATACGAAGGGTTCTTGCCGGTGGAGATGAACTCGTCTATCACCTCCTGACGGCGGATAAACCAGTTGATCTCGGGCTGGTTCTGCATGACGATTTTCGCCAATGCGGTTGCCCAGCTTCCCGAACCTAATATAGCAATTTTCTTATACATATTACGCCTCCGGTTTCATTGTCGGGAATAACAGTACCTCTTGAATCGTCGGTTGTCCGGTCATGAACATCGCCAGACGGTCGATACCGATGCCGATACCCGAGGTAGGCGGCATTCCGTATTCGAGCGCACGCATGAAGTCATGGTCAATTACCATCGCCTCATCGTCACCCTTGTCCGCCAGTTTCATCTGCTCCACGAAGCGGTTATACTGGTCAATAGGGTCGTTTAACTCGCTATATGCGTTCGCCAACTCCTTGCCGTTGACCATCAGCTCAAAACGCTCGGTCAGACCGGGTTTGGAGCGGTGCATCTTCGTCAGCGGACTCATCTCTACGGGATAGTCGGTGATAAAGGTAGGCTGGATGAACGTACCCTCGCAGGTCTCGCCGAAAATCTCATCAATCAGTTTGCCTTTACCCATGTGCTCTGTATCCTCCACGCCTAATTTCTTTGCCTCTGCGCGTATCTCGTCTTCGGTCATGGAAGCCAAGTCCAGACCTGTCTTCTCCTTGATAGCGTCCAATATCGGCAAGCGGCGGTAAGGTGCTTTGAAATCGACCTCATGGTCGCCTATCTGCACTTTCGTCGAACCGTTGACAGCAATCGCGATGCGCTCCAACAGCTTCTCCGTGAAGCCCATCATCCAATTATAATCCTTATATTGCACGTACAATTCCATGCACGTGAACTCGGGGTTGTGGTTGCGATCCATACCTTCGTTGCGGAAGTTACGGCCTATCTCATACACTCCCTCAAAACCGCCTACAATCAGACGCTTGAGATACAACTCCGTCGCGATGCGCAGGTACATATCTACGTCCAGCGTGTTATGATGGGTGATGAACGGACGGGCACTTGCGCCACCGGCAATCTGCTGCAGGATAGGCGTTTCCACCTCGGTATAACCCGCCTCGTCGAATACCTGACGCATGGTGCGCAGGATAGCCGCACGCTTCAGGAACGTCTCCTTGATGCCCTCGTTTACAACCAGATCCACATAACGCTGACGATAGCGCTGCTCCGGATCGTTGAATCCGTCGTACGCTACGCCGTCTTTGTATTTGACGATAGGCAGCGGCTTGAGCGATTTGGCAAGCACCGTCAATTTCTTGGCGTGCACGCTGATTTCACCCATCTGCGTACGGAAAACAAAGCCCTCTATACCAATAAAATCGCCGATATCCAAGAGTTTCTTGAATACGACGTTGTACATCTGCTGCTCAATAGTTGCCGGCTGCTCGCCTTCGGCTACCGGCTCCTGTATGTCATCACGACTTACATATATCTGGATACGACCTTTGGAGTCCTGTATCTCGATGAACGATGCTTTACCCATGATACGCTTCGACATCAGTCGTCCCGCGATACGTACGGGTTTGCCGTCCCACTCGTCAAAATGCTCCTTGATATCAGTCGAATACCCTGTTACTTCATACTCGGCAGCAGGGTAGGGGTCAATCCCCAAATCACGCATGGCCTGCAAACTCTGCCGACGTACGATTTCTTGTTCACTTAATTCCATATGAGATTAGTCCATTTTTTGCAATTTGGGCACAAAGGTACGAACTATTTTTGATATACGCAAGCCTGCGCGTGTTTTTCTTAAGAAAAAACATAAAATGCGAAAGAAATGTCGCACTTGTGCATTTTCTTTTGCACGTCTCAAAAAAAAACTGTACCTTTGCACCCGCAAAGGTTTTGAACTAATCGCTTTACAGCTGAATATGGATATTTCAATTATAGTGCCTCTGTTCAATGAGGCGGAGTCGCTACCCAAACTCTACGAGTGGATAGCACGTGTGATGAAGGAGAACAAGTTCTCCTATGAGGTTATTTTTGTCAACGACGGCAGTACAGACGACTCATGGCAAGTCATCAAGGACATCAAGGACTCTATTGACCCGAAGGACCTTAAAAACGGTCTTGTCCGCGGTATAAATTTCCGTCGCAATTACGGCAAGTCTGCGGCGCTCTATTGCGGATTCAAGGCTGCGCAGGGAGATGTGGTAATCACCATGGATGCCGACCTGCAGGACTCGCCCGATGAGATACCCGAACTCTATCGCATGATCAAAGAGGACGGTTTTGACCTTGTCAGCGGATGGAAGCAGAAACGTTATGACAACGCGTTGACCAAGAACCTGCCTTCCAAGCTTTTCAACGCCACCGCACGCCGTGTGACGGGTATTCAGCTGCATGACATGAACTGCGGTCTGAAAGCCTACCGCAAGGAGGTGGTGAAGAATATCGAGGTCTTCTCGGAGATGCACCGTTATATCCCGTATCTGGCGAAAAATGCCGGCTTCACGAAGATAGGTGAGAAAGTGGTGCAGCACCGCAAACGCGAGTTCGGAACATCGAAATTCGGCATCAACCGTTTTATCAACGGCTATCTGGACCTGATGACACTGTGGTTCCTCAATAAGTTCGGCAAGCAGCCCATGCATTTCTTCGGTCTTGTCGGCAGCCTGATGTTCTTCATCGGTTTCATCGCTGTCATCATCGTCGGCGGTATGAAACTGTATGCTCTCTCGCATCATGTACAAGCAATGCTTGTAGGCGTGAACCCGTATTTCCATATTGCAATACTGATGATGATTCTCGGTTGCATGCTTTTCCTCGCGGGTTTCCTCGCGGAGATAGTTATCCGCAACAGTCCTTCGCGTAACGATTACCTCATAAAAGAAGAATTGTAAACCGCCGTGGCGCAACAGTTGGAAGACCAAATAATGATTATCGAGCGCGCTTTGGGCGAGCGGATGATTACCCATACACTGACCATCGTGCGGGCGTGGTTGACGGAGCTGGGGGAGAACAACCCCTACGAGCAGGCTTTTCGGGATATTGACACGCAATACCGCTCCATGTTCAACGAATGGCTCACTTCTGACGACCCGTCGCGTGAAGAGCGCCTGGATGCCCTGACGGGCGACACCTACCGCATGGTGGATGCCGTCCATGTGGCGTTACGCCTCAAACGCGGACTTTCGCCCGTCATGCATGGCTTCAACAAGGATAACCCGAAGTCCGTCATGCGCTATTTCGCGAACTGCGTCTCGCTCACCGAAAACGATTACAAATGGTTTTTCGATACGATGAATAACGCCGACGAAGGCGCAACTGCATTGATGGCAGTGGCGGCGTTGGCAAAGAATATACGCGATTGTTTCTCCGAAGAAGCCATGCTCGCCATCATTGAAGGCATCAACGGCGACAATCATATTGTGGCGGAGCAATGCCTTGCGAATACGATTCTTCTCATGGCGCATTATGATGTTCGCATTGACTTTTTCCCGCAATTACAGAATGCCTTCGCGGAAGCTATCGCGAGCATGGGTGATGAGGGAGACGAGGCGTTCCAGACGATTTGCGCCTTGGTGCGTTCGACCAAAGTGAACTGGAAAGAGCGGTTTAATTCGGGTGAGATGGAGAAGAGTGAGCTGCCGCCGGAACTGCAGACCTTGCTGGAGATGACAGAAGACGATGATAATAATATCACTGATATTATGTCCTGGGTGCCGGAGAGCGAACAGGAATATATGCAAGGCATGATACAAGTGCTGCCCGATACATGGGTGTTCGATTATATCATCAACGGCGACGAAGAACGTTCCCGTCAGGTGGCGATGACCTATCTCTCGGTCGGCTACATGGACCTGCTTTGGGAGCATATAGACCAAGCGAGCCAGTATCTGCGCAAGCAGTTGCGCAAAGGAAGCGTCTCGCCGCTTGATTATATCAATTACGGCCATTGTATGTTGCTGCAAGGCGACCGACTCATGGCATATGAAAACTACCGCGTAGCGCGGCAGTTATGCAAAAACTCGAAAGACTTCTTCCATCTCTTCCGACCGGGCAGAAGAGCACTCGTGGACCACGGAGTGCCTCTCGAACAAGTCTATTTCCTGGAAGACCAACTGTTAACAGTTTAACGTCGCGAAGCGACCATTTTAACTCTTTAACTCTTTAACGCGTAGCATCAAAATGCTACGCCGATACCGGCATCGATGAACTCTGCGCGCACGCCGTGGGTCTTAAGACCCAACTGCACGAAGAGGTTCTTCAGCACATGGTATTTAAGTACGAACTGCATGTAGCACCATCCGTCCTCTTTGTTGCTCGCTTCCTTGAAATCGTAAGGGTAGAATATCCCGCGATTAAGCGGAGTGCCGGCATCGTCTGCCGCTTTCGCTTCGGCGTACGGCTCTAAGTTCTTAATCGGGTCGAATACATAGAATCCGACATGCAAACCGGCGGTTAACTTGCCGATGATGAACTCCGGCTGGATACTGATACCTACGCGGAAGCAATTTTTCACATCGCTTGTCTTCAGATAGGTCTTGCCGAAATAGGTCACCGGAGCACCCGGATTTTCGTCCATAAAATCTTCACTCACAGCATTGTAATAACCGTCGTAGAAGGCATCAACACCGGCACCGAGACGGAAGATACTTACCGGAACCCAATAAGCGGCGGCTTTGAGGGTGGCTGCGCCATAAAACTTCTGACCATTGATGTTGTCAGCATAGTAGTTTTGCTTCATACCTCCAGTGGCACTTATCTCCACCGCCCAAGGCTTGTCTACGCCGTCATACAGTTTGCGCGGCACATCCGGTGTCGGCTTCTTGTAATCATTGGCCTTCGGATGATACCGTACGCCCAATTCGCCGCCGAATATGTTATATCCGGCGTTCGGGTGCATGACAGAACCGTTACTGATATGATGCCATCCGCCGGAAAGGGTAATCTCCCAACCGTCTTTGATGGGGAAGTCCATGTATAAATCCAGAGCCAGATAGGCATTGAGAATAGAACCGATTGATTGGTTCGCGAGTTTAAATCCTCCATCTTTTTTATTATATGGAATATAGCCATCGGGCAAGGTGTTGATATAGCGTTTCGTCACCGCCGCCAAACCCACCGTCGGACGGATACCGATGCGGAAATGCTTGCCGTTATAGAAAGGCTGGTTTATATACCCGTACGCCGCGATAGCGGAGCCTAAAAAGGCATCGTTGCCGAGGTTCAGATAACTCACGCCCACGCCGATAGATGCGTTATTCCACTGCTGCAAACTATGCCATCTGCCAGTAGGCAGAAACTCCACGGCAAAAGAACCGCCCAATACAGGCCGATCGATGAACTGGTCCACTTTGCCGTCCTTCATCATCATTCCGGCAGAACCGGTAATCTTGTACGCCAACTCATAATGCGGAAGTGCCCACGCACTCGCGCAGGACAGAAGAAGAGCTGTAAAGACAATTATTTTTCTCATATTGGCTGCAAAATTACGAAGAAATTTGCATATATGCAAGAATTTTCGTAATTTTGCACGCAAATTTTACAATTATGAGAGTTCAAAACCTATTTTTTATGGCGCTGGCAGCAGTATTAGGCCTTGCGTCGTGCACTTCTAAAAACCAAACAGTCATGAATCAGTCACGCGGTGAGCAACAGGTACGCGCCCTTTGGACAGAGGCGGATGGCACGCAGGAGGAGTTGGCGCAGTTTATCGAAACCCACACCTGTGCCACGGATAGCGAGCGCCTAGCGCTCTTTGAGTCGCTCAGTCGTGCGTTTGAGAATATCTTCCAGTCTGCCGACATGCTGACGGTCGAACTGCTCCGTCCGACGCAACTGACCAATGCTGCCGAACCGCAGACGCCCGACTGGATACTATCCGGTTATAGCCCGCTGGCGCATTTCTCGGATGATATGTTCGCCAACAAACTGGCGTTTGTCACCATTCTCAACTTCCCGCATTACACCTTGGAAGAGAAAAACACGCTTGGCAAGAGCTGGGGCCGTCAGGAATGGGCTTTCGCACGTATGGGTGACATCTTCACGACCCGTATTCCGGCTTCCGTCAACGCCCTCATGGCGCAAGTGAATGCTGATGCGGAGAACTATATCGCGGATTATAATATCTATATGGGCAACCTGCGTACGGAAGACGGACGGCAGTTGTGGCCGGAAGACAAAATCCTCCTCAGCCATTGGAACCTGCGCGACGAACTCAAAGCGCTCTACGGCGCCGAAGGCGGACAGGAAAAGCAGGAGATGATCTATCAAGTCATGCAACGTATCGTCAATCAGACTATTCCGCAAGCGGTCATCAATAGCAACGCGGTCCTCTGGGCGCCTTATAGCAATCAGTTAAAGGCCAACAGCCAAGAGCCAATAGCCAATAGCCATGAACCTTACACGCGCTACGAACGTATTTTAAATATCGCACACGCATATTTTGAAGCCGATAAGTACTGCCCTTCGGCGCCATCAGGTATCACGCGTAATTTCGAAGAAGGAGTGGAGATTCCGGCGGCGGAACTGGATAGCCTCTTCCGTGCGTTGGTAGGCTCGCCGCAGGTGGCTAAAGTGGCGGCGGTCATCAAGGAGCGCTTGGGACGTGACTTGCGTCCGTACGACATCTGGTATGACGGTTTCAAAGCACGCGCTTCGCTTGACGAGGACGAACTGAGCGCTCTGACACGCAAACTCTATCCCGATGCCAATGCCTTTGCCGCAGACATGGCGCGACTGCTGACGCAGATGGGATTCTATAGTGAAGATGCACGTAGTATTGCGCATCATATTGTGGTTGAGCCTGCCCGCGGTTCGGGACACGCGTGGCCTTGCTTGGGACGCAAGGAAGACGCCCGTCTGCGCACCCGTATCCCCGCTTCAGGCATGGATTACAAGGGCTATAACATCGCCGTCCATGAGTTCGGTCATTGTGTAGAGCAGGTGCTCGACATGTATTTCATCGACCATTACATGCTCTCCGGTGTACCTAATACCGCCTACACCGAAGCCTCTGCTTTCCTCTGGCAGCAACGCGACCTCCAACTGCTACCTTCAAACGCGAAGCATCAAACAACTTCAAACGCGAAGCATCAAACAACTTCAAACGACGAAGTCCTCGACCAATTCTGGTCCATGTATGAAATCATGGGTGTCAGCCTTGTGGACATGAATATGTGGCGCTGGATTTACGAGCACCCGAAGGCTACGCCGAAAGAACTATGCGAAGCTACCCAGCAAATCGCCAAGGACGTGTGGAACACCTACTACGAACCGATATTGGGCGAACACGACTGCATCCTATTGGGCGTGTACAGCCATATGGTCAATGCGCCGATGTATCTGCCGAACTATCCGCTCGGACACATCGTGCAATACCAATTGGAGGAACATCTGGCGAAATGCCCGACGCAGAAGGACTTTGCCGCCGAATATATGCGTATATATCGCTTGGGCCGCTTGACGCCAAAAGAATGGCTCATCCAAGCCGTAGGAGAGGCTCCGACAATAGAACCCGTATTACGGGCTGTGGACCGCGTGACAAAGTAAATTCTTATTCCAGTTTCCGAAAGGAAAATTCACACCCGCAGTACTGCTGGTTGTAGAAATGGTATTCCTTGAGCAAGGCGTTTCGTCTGTCTTGCAACCCGTCTTTACGCCAGTTCTGTGCCCAAAATCGCACCGCAGGTGCATCATTGAGCGGCTTTGCCGCGCTCATTGAGTTCGCCTCGCGAACGCTCATTGCGGCAGCTTCGCCGGCCGCATTCACTTGCTCCAGGTTCTTCCATCGCGAAGAGGCGAGGGTAGTGGCGAAATAAGAAATGCCCAACTCCTGCGCCTTCTTGGCGGTTGCCAATAGCCGATAATAGAAACATGCCTCACATCGCTTCCCCCTCTCCGGCTCTTTTTCCAAACCCTTCACCGCACACCGCCATTCTTCGTGCCCGTATCCGCATGGCTGCTCGGCTCCGGAGCCTCTCCGGTCCTCGTCTATCCATTTCACCCCTAAACTCTCGGCGTGGCGTTTTGACTCGTTCTTGCGGATTTCGTATTCTTCGAAAGGATATATGTTCGGATTGAAATAATAGATGACGGGCTCGATTTCGTGCGCTAATAGCCACTCGACGATGGCGCTTGAGCATGGCGCACAACAGGCATGCAACAGCACTTTGCTGCACCCCTCAGGAATTATTATCGCACTTTCCTTTGCCATCTTTATTGCCATTTGCTGCGCTGTCTTTTACGTCATTTCTTTGAAATCCGCTGCAAAAGTACTACAAATTTATCAAATGTACAAGCATTTATGCAAAAAATGTAGTAGAATCTCGATCCATTCTACTACTTGTATGAGACGTGCATGAGAGGCTGACCCAAAGGTCGCCCAAGAATCCCCCAAGGATCACCCAAGGATGGCGACCGATTTTTGCATAAAACACGCGTATACTGTATATATACTCTGTATATATACATATTTTGATGATTAATTTTCATTCTCAAAAACTTGCATATGTCAAAAAAAAGTAGTACCTTTGCAGCCGATTTGTGCGCGTACGCGTTTTTTACGTGTGTGCTTGTAAATAAAAAGAAGAATTAGGACGGTCTAAAAAAAGAACAAGGACGGACTGAAAATTAAAGCCGCAGTAATAAAAGAATATGGCAAAAGTAGCATTGATAACCGGAGTGACAGGACAGGACGGAAGTTATCTGTCGGAGTTCCTGTTGGAGAAAGGATACGAGGTGCACGGTATTATCCGTCGCAGTTCCGTAGATTATCGTGAGCGCATCGCACACTTGGAGGGCACGCCGCATTTCCACTTGCATTACGCAGACATGAGCGACTCGATGTCGCTGGTGAAACTGGTGGGCAAAGTGCAGCCGGACGAGATTTATAACCTCGCGGCGCAGAGCCATGTGCAGGTGTCGTTTGACGCGCCGGAATTCACGGCTGACGTCGATGCAGTAGGTGTACTGCGTGTTCTTGAGGCGGTGCGCACCAACCATCTGGAGAAGAGCTGTAAGATTTATCAGGCTTCGACATCTGAACTCTACGGTAAGGTGGAGGAAGTGCCGCAGTCCGAGACCACGCCTTTCCACCCGTACAGTCCGTACGCCGTGGCGAAATTATACGGCTACTGGATTATCAAGGAATACCGCGAGGCATATAACATGTTCTGCTGCTCGGGTATTCTCTTCAACCATGAGTCGGAGCGTCGCGGCGAGACATTTGTGACGCGTAAGATAACCCTCGCTGCCGCGCGTATCGCGCAGGGCAAGCAGGACTGCCTGTATTTAGGTAACCTCGACTCGTTGCGCGACTGGGGTTACGCCAAAGACTACGTGGAGTGTATGTGGCTCATCCTCCAACATGAGACGCCGGAAGACTTCGTCATCGCCACGGGTGTGCAACATAGCGTGCGTGAGTTCGCGACGCTGGCATTCAAACATGCGGGCATCGAACTGCGTTGGGAAGGCAAAGGCATTGACGAGAAGGGCATTGACGTCAAGACCGGAAAAGTGGTGGTAGCGGTAAGCCCGGATTTCTACCGTCCGACAGATGTAGTCAACCTGCTCGGAGATCCTTCTAAGGCGAAGCGCGAACTGGGTTGGAACCCGCAGAGCACGAGTTTTGAACAACTCGTAGAGCTGATGGTAAGGCATGATATGCAGAAAGTAACCCGTGAGCACTTTAACCTTGCCGAATACCTTGAGAAAGGAATCGTGAAATAAGGTGAAAGGTGAAAAGTGAAAGGGAGAAGGATGGAAAAGAATTCAAAAATATATGTAGCAGGGCACCGTGGTATGGTGGGTTCTGCCATCGTGCGCGAATTGCAGCGTCAAGGTTACACGAATATCATCACCCGTACGCATAAAGAACTCGACTTGTGCCGGCAAGAGGACGTGGAGCGTTTCTTCGAGGCGGAGAAACCCGAATATGTGTTCCTCGCTGCTGCCAAAGTGGGTGGCATCGTCGCCAACCAGAACGCGCTGGCGGACTTCATGTACGATAACATGATTTTGGAGATGAATGTCATCCACGCGGCGTGGAAGAACGGCTGCAAGAAACTGGAGTTCCTCGGTTCGAGTTGTATCTACCCGCGTCTGGCTCCGCAGCCGATGAAAGAGAGTTGTCTGCTGACGGGCGAACTGGAGAAAACCAACGAGGCCTACGCCTTGGCGAAAATCAGCGGACTCAAATACTGCGAGTTCCTCAACCGCCAGTACGGCACCGATTATATCTCCGTCATGCCGACCAACCTCTACGGTCCGAACGACAACTACCATCCCGAGCACAGCCATGTGCTGCCGGCGCTCATCCGTCGTTTCCACGAGGCAAAGGTCAGCGGGGCGGAAGTGGTGACTTGTTGGGGTACAGGCAAGCCGCTGCGTGAGTTCCTGTACGTCGATGACCTCGCGAACCTCTGCGTATTCCTCATGAACAACTATTCGGGCAACGAGACGGTCAATGCCGGTACGGGCAAAGAACTGACCATCAAGGAACTGACCGAACTGGTGGCGAAAGTAGTCGGTTACCAAGGCCGCATAGAGTGGGACAGTACCCGTCCGGACGGCACGCCGCGTAAGTTACTCGATGTCAGCAAAGCCACCGCACTCGGTTGGACCTATAAGACTGAACTGGAAGACGGAATACGTCTTGCATACAAAGATTTTTTGGAGAACCCCATGCGGGCTGAACGATAATCGGTTTAGAGCCGAAGCAAGATAACCATGCGGGACTTTAGTTTGGACATATATCGGGCTTTGTTGGAGACTTTGCAGGCGCAAGGCTACAAACTGATTGCCTATGCCGATTATCTGAAAAAAGCCAACGACCAGCGACTAACGACTAACGACAAGTTCGTTATTCTCCGTCACGACGTTGATGCCAGACCCGAGAGCAGCCTGAAGACGGCGCAGATAGAGCACTCACTCGGCGCCAAAGCGACCTATTATTTCCGCTGTGGCAAAGAGAGCAACAACCCAGAAATCATCCGCGCGATAGCCCAATTGGGACACGAGATAGGCTATCATTACGAAGATATGAGCCTGTGCGGCGGAGATGCGCAGAAAGCATGGACGCATTTCCAAACGTGGTTGGATTATTTCCGCCAGTATTATGCGGTGGAGACCATCTGTATGCATGGCGCACCGACCAGCCGTTATGATAGCAAAGACCTTTGGAAGACAGCGGACTACAAGACCTTGGGCATCATCGGCGAACCGTACATGGATACGGACTTTAGCGATGTGTTCTACCTCACGGATACGGGGCGTTGCTGGGACGGATATAAGGTAAGCGTGCGCGATAAGATTCCTGCACACCAGGACGAATGGACCAAAGCCGGCCTGACTTGGCACACGACGCCGGAACTGCTGCAAGCGATTGAAGCGAACCGTCTGCCGACGCATGTGATGATGACGACTCATCCGCAGCGCTGGACGAATAACAGCTGTGCGTGGTGGCGGGAACGGATACTACAGACAAGCAAGAATTGTATTAAAAAATTATGGATAAGAAATTAAATTTTGCATTGATTGGAGCGGCGGGATATATTGCGCCGCGGCACATCAAGGCGATTGCAGACACAGGAAACAACCTGCTGGTGGCTTATGACAAGTTCGACTCAGTGGGACGTCTTGATTCCTCTTTCCCCGATTGCTCTTTCTACACCGAGAACGAGCAGTTCGACCGGTTCTGCTCCAAGCAGATGAGGACGGACAACCCTTTGCATTGGGTGTCTATCTGTACGCCGAACTACACGCACGACGCGTTTATCCGTTATGGTCTGCGTCTGGGCTGCGATGTGATATGTGAGAAACCGCTTGTGCTGAACCCGTACAACATCGACAACCTCGTCGAGTTGGAAGCCGAGACAGGTCACAAGGCTTATACAATCCTTCAGCTTCGTCTGCACGACAAGATTCGTGCGCTCAAAGAGAAAGTGGAGCAGGGACCGAAAGACAAAATCTATGACGTGGACCTGACCTATATCACTTCGCGCGGCAAATGGTATTACTCCTCATGGAAAGGCGATGTGCACAAGTCCGGTGGTATCGCGACGAACATCGGCGTGCATTTCTACGACATGCTCCAGTGGGTGTTCGGTCCGGTGAAGAAAAACATCGTCCATGTGATGAGTTTTGACCGCGTGGCAGGTTTCTTGGAGTTGGAGAAAGCGCGCGTACGTTATTTCCTAAGTATCAATGCGGAATGTCTTCCGGCTAATGCGGTACAAGGTGAGAAGCGTACTTACCGCACGCTGAGCATCGATGGCGAAGAATTCGAGTTCTCGGCCGGCTTTACGGAACTGCATACAGAGAGTTACAAGCAGATTCTCGCCGGCAATGGTTTCCGTATCTCCGAGGCACGTCCGTGTATCGAGACCGTGGCGCAGATTCGCCACTCCGAGCCAATAGGCCTTGTAGGTGATTACCATCCTTTGGCAAAATTACCGTTGGCAAAGCACCCGTTCGGATGGGATGAGAAACGCTGATATGCATTGAAAATATAAGATTTATGGTGTATAAATTCAAATATCTTTTTATTCTTGCGATAGTGGCCTTTGCGCTCTCGTCCTGCGTGACGGCGCGGAAAGTGAACTATATGCAGGAACCCGACAAGCACATTCCGAGTTATGCGGATACGCTGAGTTTCGAGGATTATGAGTTGCGAATCGGCGACCGCCTTTATGTGTACGTCTATTCGCTGGACGAAAAAGTCACTGCAATGTATAATGCCGGCGGAACAAGTTCTACCGTCCGTCAGCAGATGCAGCAAAGCGGAGGTGGCGTAGGCGGTTCCTATGACCTTTATACCTACTTGGTAATGGATGACGGAACAATAGACTTCCCCACCATCGGTAGGATATACGTGCGCGGACTGACAACACGCCAGGTGAAGCATAAGTTAGAGAAAGAACTCAGCACCTTGTTGCAGGAATTGCCGGGCTACTCCATGGTATCATGCGAGGTGAGTGTGGTTAACCGTTCTTTCTCGGTCGTAGGCGCACAAAGCGGACGCTATCCGATTACCAAAGAGAAGATGACCATCTTCGAAGCACTGGCGATGGTAGGTGACCTTAACGAGTTCAACAGCCGTAAGGAAATAAAACTCGTGCGCGAGAAAGAAGGCGTGACGACCGTCAAGACCTTCGATGCCCGCTCGAAAGATATCGTGAACTCGGAGTTCTATTACATCGAGCCGAACGATATCATCTACATCCGTCAGATACCGGGGTACAGTTTCGGCATCAATTCCGCTGCAACCGTGGTGGGCGTGACGGCTACGACGCTGTCCTTCGGAATACTCATCTATACCATTGTGCAGACGGGTATCAACCATGTTCATAAACACTATGGGAAAGGAGGCACCGAATGAAAACGACCAGAATAATCATCTTAGGCTTCCTTGCCGTGCTGATGTGCGCTTGTTACAGCCATCGCCAGATAGGCTACTTGCAGGAACCGACGAAGTCCAACAAACTGCCGGTATACGATTCTGTGCCTTATGAGCCTTACCGGATTCGGGTGAATGATGAGCTGATATATCGTCTCATCACGTTGGACGAGACAATTTCCAAGGCTCTGGACGCCAATAACGGTAATGTCGCCCAGTACGCCAATTCGTATCGTGTCTATTCGGATGGAACGATAGACCTGCCGTTCCTGCAACCCATCAAAGTGACGGGACTGACGGAACAGGAGGCACAGGATACCATTCGTGCCGCCTTCCGCGAGATAATTCCTGACGCGGATGTCAAAGTGGCGCTATATAACAAGACCTTCTCCGTCATCGGCGACGCGAACGCAGGAAAGTATTTTATCTATAAGGAGAAGATGAATATCTTCCAAGCGCTGGCTCTCACGGGCGATGTGATGAATAGCGGTGACCGCAGACACATCCGTATCATCCGTCCGCGCGACGGCGCTGAGGAACCGGAAATCCTGGAGTTCGACATGCGTACCAACACGATCATCGATTCGAAATACTATTACATCTATCCCAATGATGTGATATATGTGGCGCGTACCAAGGACAGTTTCTATAAAGTACCGACATACACGGGCTTCCTCGGCCTGATTACCAGCAGCGTGGCATTGCTCACGACGGTGCTCAATTATGTAGCGTATCTGTATAAATAAGTACTATGGACAATAACAATCAATATTACACGCCGGGTGGAAACAATCAGTATTATTCCCCCGCAGGCAACAACAATTATTATTATCAGGGTGGGGCGCAGGCTTATTATCAGCAGCAAGAACCCCAGCAGTCTCCGGAAGAGGAGAATAGCATGAACTTCAACCCTCTGGAGTGGTTGTTCACCTTCATGCATTACTGGTACCTGTTCGTGATTGCGCTGGTCATCGCCTTAGGTCTGGCCATGCTCAAGAACAGACGCTGGATACCTACGTATTACTCGCAAGGAACCATCGTCATCAAGGAGAGTGGTACTTATGGAGGATCGGCATCAGCCCTGATGAGTGGTTTCGGTGTGGACGCAGGTTACAAGAACGTCAACAACCAGATGATTATGCTGGGTTCGTATGACCTGATGAGCCGCGTAGTGGACTCGCTGCCGTTCCTCAACGTAGAGTATATCACCCAGGGACGTTTCAAGACCCGTTCTCTCTATCGTCAGACGCCGATAGTGGTGGAGACGACCTATCTGGACGCACGCGCTTATGACATCCTCTATCAGGTGAACTTCTACGGCGACGGTTCGCTGCATATATCGTCCACGGACGAGGCGATGCCGTTGGAGATAGACGCTCACTACGGAGAAACGATTCATTGTCCCTATTTCACGGGTGTTATTCTTCCTACGGAACTGATGGTAAATAGCGGTAAGGTCTATTTCCGTTTCCGCAGTCATGAGTCGCTGGTCAACGAGTTCATGAGTCGTCTCCAGTTGTCCTTCGTGACGGAAGGTTCGACGGTTCTGGCTCTCTCTCTGGTCAGCGAGACGCCGCAACGTGACTGTGAGTTCATTGATGAGTTGGCGAAGATTTACCTGTTGCAGAACCTTGAGCAGAAGAACGAAGTGGCGGAGAACTCTATCCGGTTCATCAATGAGCAGTTGGATAACTTGCAGTCCTCCTTGCAAGTGAGTGAAGGCGCCATGACCAATTTCCGTCAGGAGAACAAGTTCGTGGATGTCAACTCCTATGCAGGTCAGTTGATGGGTCGTATTGCTGATTACGAGCAGCAGCAGATGGCATTGCGTCTGCGCGAGACATATTTCGATTACCTGATAAAATACATCCATGACAACATCGAGAAGGATGCAGTCATCGCGCCGACGACGATGGGCGTCAATGAACCGATTCTTGTAGGTCTGGTACAGCAACTCAATGATTTGCGTATCCAACGTGGCGAGTTGACGGAGAAGAACGTCTATTATGCCAAGTTCACCAAGGACATCGAGAACGTTAAGAAGGCCATCGAAGAGGTGGTAACTTCCATGCGTGCGTCTTTGGAGATTGAGAAAGAAGACCTCACGAACCGCTACAAGGATGTAGAACGTTCGATCAAACAGCTGCCCGAGAAGGAATTACAGATGGTAGCCATCGAGCGTAATTATCGTATCGATGACAACTACTACACCTTCTTCCTTCAGAAACGTGCAGAAGCTGAGATTCAGAAGGCTTCTAATACGCCGGATAACAGCATTATGGATAAGGCGCGTACAACGGCTATCATGAATGCGAAGGCGAAGAAGAAGACTACCACCACCTATCTGGTTATCGGCTTCCTGATTCCGCTTATCCTTATCATCCTCAGTGAGTTGCTCAATAATAAGATGCGCTCACCGAAAGATGTGATTAAACTGAAGATGTTCCATCTTATCGGTACATTGCGTCACGCTAAGAACCAGAACCCGACACTCGTACGCGCTTCGCCTCGTTCCAGTTATGCGGAGATGCTCCGTGCTATCCGTACGCGCGTGGAGTTCATCTTACGTCGTAAGACGCAGATGGTGATTTGCGTCACCTCCACGGAGTCCGGTGATGGTAAGACTTTCCTGTCTACAAACCTTGCTGCATTGTATGCCATGACGGGCCGTAAGACCTTGCTGATGGACCTTGACCTTCGTAAACCGAACATCCATACCAAGTTAGGTTTGGAGGGCGGTAATGGTCTCTCGAACTACCTTATCGGAGACTGCGAGTTGAAAGATGTCTTGGTATCCAATACACCGTTCGGCTTTGACTTCCTGCGCGCCGGTACTATCCCGCCGAACCCGGGAGAGTTGGTGCACTCCGATAAGTTGGCGAACCTCTTGAAAGAGATGCGTGAGAAATATGAGTTCATCGTCATAGATACATCTCCTATCGGTTTGGTTCCGGATGCATATACGATTATTGAGCATAGCGACATGTGCTTGTATGTCATCCGTTGTATGCAGACCAATAAGTCGTTCTGCAAGCAGACGTTGGAGCAGATGATTGAAGTTGTGGACTCGCCGGATAAAGTACAACTTGTGCTCTCCGATATTCCTACTGAAGGTCGTCACTCCTACGGTTCTGGCTATGGCTACGGCTACGGCGGTTACGGCGGCTACGGCTACGGTCACTTCGGTTACGGCGGCTACGGCGGTTATGGCTATGGTTACGGTGATAGCAGACGTTCCAAGCGTTATGGCAAGTTGTATGGTAAGATTTACGGTGCGCTTGTCAAGGACGATAAGGCGTATAGATCGTATTACTACTACCATCACGATGAGGATGACGAGGAGACGCAGGAAAACGCTAAGGACAAGAAATAATGGCAACAGCATTTGACAACGATAAATATATCCGCATTCAGTCGGAGCACATCCGCGAACGTATAGAGCAGTTTGGCAACAAGCTGTATCTGGAGTTAGGCGGCAAACTCTTCGACGACATGCACGCGAGTAGGGTGCTGCCCGGTTTTCTGCCGGATAGCAAACTGCAAATGCTTACCCAACTGCGGGACTCGTTGGAAATCATCATTGTCATTTCCGCCGAGGATATCGAGCGTAATAAAGTGCGTCAGGACTTGGGTATCACCTATGACGAAGACGTGCTTCGTCTGCGCGAAGCGTTTATGGTGCGCGGTTTTATGGTATCTTCGGTAGTGATTACCCATTATGCGGGCCAGCGTTCGGCGGATGCTTACAGGCAGCGCTTGGAGCGCAAAGGTATCAAGGTTTATTTCCATTATATCATTGAAGGCTACCCGCATAATGTGGAACTGATTGCTTCGAAAGACGGCTTCGGTCGCAATGACTTTGTGGAAACGAGCCGTCCGTTGGTGGTGGTTACAGCCCCGGGACCGGGTAGCGGAAAGATGGCGGTGTGCCTAAGTCAGTTATATAATGAGCAGGCACGCGGGCGTGAAGCTGGATACGCAAAGTTCGAGACCTTCCCTGTTTGGAACCTTCCGCTCAAGCATCCGCTCAATATTGCATACGAAGCAGCCACGGCGGACCTGCAGGACGTGAATATGATTGACCCCTTCCATCTGGAAGCCTACGGTAAGACGGCGGTGAACTACAATCGCGACGTAGAGATATATCCCGTCTTGGATTCCCTCTTTACGTCCATCTACGGCAAGAACCCTTATAAGTCGCCTACAGACATGGGCGTGAATATGGTGGGCTTCTGCATCAGCGATGACAATGCGGTGCGCGAAGCCAGCAAACAGGAAATCATCCGTCGCTACTTCCAAGCGCTGTGCCACATGGCCAACGGGGCTTGCAATGACGCGGAGATAAAGAAACTGGCGCTGCTTCAGCAGCAGGTGGGTATTAACACCGCCTATCGCCCGACGACCGTGGCAGCGCGTGAACGCCGTGCGCTCACAGGCGCCCTGCATGACGGTACCTTCTCTCACGCCGCGGCTATCGAACTGCCTAATGGCAAGATTATTACTGCGGAGGCAGGCGATTTGCTTGGCTCATCGGCTGCATTGCTGCTCAACGCCATGAAAGAGTTGGCGGGCATCGACCATGCTTTGCGGCTCATTCCGGAGAATATCATCGAACCTATTCAGCAGACAAAGATAGGGTATCTGCATGGTCAGAACCCGCGTTTGCACACGGATGAGGTGCTGGTGGCCCTGTCGGTGCTCTCGCTGCAAGATGAGAACTGCCGCAAGGCATTGGAGACACTTCCGCTCCTCAAGGGCTGCCAGGCGCACTCGACGGTGATGCTCAAGGAAGTGGATTGGAAAACATTTAAGAAATTAGGAATAGACTTAACGACAGAACCCGCAAAGAAGTAAATTATTGGAAGAGAACTCGGGTGAGAATCCCGGACTGACCGGCAACTGTGATGGTCTCACGACCTAAGCCAGATCGCTTCCTCCTTGCGCGATTGATAGTCCTCCTGGATTAGGACGAACAATGATAAGACGTAAACTTTTCATACTGATTCTCGCACTTTGTGCAACCTCTGTCTTCGCGTTCGACGAAGCAGAGACGGACTCATTATACAAAGACTTCCGAATTGATGAGGTCGAGGTTACCGCACGTACCTTGACCAAGGATATTATTTTGCCGCAGACGCTCAAAGGCGCCGAACTAAAGCGCCTCTCTGCCTTGTCGGTGGCGGATGCCTTGCGCTTCTTTTCCGGCGTGCAGATAAAAGACTACGGCGGAGTGGGAGGTATAAAGACCATCAATGTGCGCTCCATGGGCAGCCAGCACACTGCGGTCTTTTATAACGGCGTGCAACTGGGGAATGCGCAGAACGGACAAGTGGATTTGGGCCGTTTCTCGCTGGATAATATGGAGCAGATACAACTCTATAACGGCCAGAAATCCGATATCTTCCAGTCCGCGCGGGAGTTCGGGGCTGCCGGAAATGTATATCTGACAACCCGAAGACCCTATTTTAAAGATAAGGAACGCGTGCATATGCGCGCGAAGATGCGTTTCGGGTCGTTTGCATTGGCAAACCCGAATATCGGGGTGGATGTGAAGTTGACAGAGACGCTCTCGCTGAATTTCGACGCGGAGTATATTTATTCGAATGGCAGGTATCCGTTCCGTTACCGCCGTGTGCTACCGGACGGAGAGGTGGCGTATGACACAACGGCTGTGCGGCAGAACGGAGACATCAATGCCGTGCGTGTGGAGGCGGGACTCCATGACTATTACAGTACCATGGGTTTCTTCCGTATCCATGCCTATAACTACTGGTCGGAACGCGGAATACCGGGCGCTATCGTCAATAATGTATGGCGCAACGGAGAACGCCTTTGGGACCGCAACACCTTCGTGCAGGCCGAATGGCAAGACGAGTGGTTTAACCGCTGGAGCACACGTGTCCTGGCGAAATGGGCGAACGACTACACACATTATAAGAACTACGACGAGCGTCTGTTGCCATCCGATAATGTCTATCTGCAGCAAGAGCTCTATCTCTCTTTTGCGAACAAAGTGCAGATTTTCAACTGGTGGGATGTCTCGATGGCGTATGACTACCAGTATAATGTGCTTGACAGAAGCAATCTGCTTATTGAGACAGGGCCGGAGCATTTCGGTCGTCATAGTCACTGGTTGAGTGCAGCAACGGCCATGAATATCAAGGAATACCTGCGGATGCAGGCTTCGGTACTCATGACTGCCGTGGATAATATCGCACCGCGTGTGACGCCGGGTATCTTCTTTTCCTTGCGCCCGTATCCGAAGATAGACTTGAGTCTCAATGCTTTCTATAAGCAGAGTTACCGCTATCCGACTTTCAACGACCTCTATTACACTGATCTCGGCAACGCTCACTTGCGCCCCGAACTAGCGCGCCAGCATTCCGTCGAATTAGCGTATATGCGCAAATTCAGTCTGCCTTCTGTCAGTCCGAAGGACGGTCTGTCATCTGTCAGCGTATCGGCCTCTTATTATTACAATCGCGTGACGGATAAGATTATCGCTTATCCGAAAGGGCAGCAGTTCCGATGGACGATGCTCAACTTGGGTATGGTGAAAATCAATGGAGTGGATGCCAAAGCCGACTTGTCTTTCTATCTGCCTTTGCGTTTTGTACTCAGCACACACCTTAAATACACGTATCAGAAGGCTATTGATGTAACCAACCCCGACGACACGTATTACGGTCATCAGATACCCTATATTCCTTGGCATAGCGGTAGTGTAGTGATGGGCCTGGATTGGCAAAGCAAGCGCGGAGACCATTACGGACTCAACTACTCGTTCATCTACGTCGGTGAGCGGTATTGCCAGCAGGAGAATACCATTTATAACTACGTACAACCGTGGTACACGCATGATTTGAATATTTATGCCGAATGGCAGATACAAAAATGGTGGCTCAAAGCAAACCTTGAAATCAACAACCTGCTCGGACAGGATTACGAAGTAATCCAGAACTATCCGATGCCTAAAACAAATGTACGATGCACCCTTGCAGTAAGATATTAGTAATTCAGTTTGTATTCTGTATTCTGTGTTCGGTATTCTTCGCCTCCTGCCGCGGCGATGAGATTATCTATCCGACTATCGGAACACACGTCACGGATGAGGAGCAGAAGGGCGGGTTATACGTCCTCTGCGAAGGAAATATGGGCTCGAATAAGGCACGGTTGGATTATATAAATCTGGAAGCTGGCGATTATTACAGCAATTGGTACGGTGCGCAGAACCCCAAGCAAGTGAAGGAACTGGGGGATGTCGGCAACGATATTCAGCAGTTCGGAGGACGTCTCTACGCAGTTATCAACTGCTCGCATAAGGTTGAGGTGATGGACCTTCAGGCGCGGCACATCGGGCAGGTGGACATTCCGAACTGCCGCTATCTGGCGTTCAAGGACGGCAAGATGTACGTTAGTGCTTACGTCGGTTCGATAGCCGATGCGCAAATGCTGGGTTCGGTATTTGAAGTGGATACAACAACGTTGCAGATAACCCGTGAAGTCAAGGTAGGTCATCAGCCGGATGAACTCTGTGTCGTAGGTGATAAATTGTATGTGGCGAATTCCGGCGGTTATCTCACAAACCGCTATGACTCCACGCTCTCCGTCATCAATCTCAATTCGTTTACGGAGATAGAGCAGATTCCCGTAGGTCTGAACCCCACGCGGGTTCGTGTGGATGACCGCAAGCAGCTGTGGGTTTGCTGTCAGGGCAATTATGCAGAAAGCAAACCGACCATTGTGGTAATGGCTGACGGTGTAGTCAAAAAACGTATTCAGACGCCATGCTCCAATATCTCCATTCAAGGTAGTACGGCGTATGTGATTGATAATGAGGAAAAAAGACTGCGTGCATTTTCAACGCTTGACTTCTCGGAATTGACTCAACCGATTGCGATTAAGAACTACGAGCACCCTTATGGTCTGTTGGCAACGGAAAATGCCCTTTATATCACGGATGCGAAGAATTACGTCTCGTCCGGAGTGCTGCATTGCTATGACTATAATGGTCTTGAACACTGGTCTGCCTACACCGGCGATATTCCGGGCCATCTATGCCGCGTTACCGGCGCCTACGACATACATGGGGACACGACGCATCAGGATACTACGACCTATTCGCCGTATATCAAGTATGTATATGAATACCTGCCGGGCATGGGGCAGTTTGTGAACGAACTGCCCAAATACGAAGACGGCGACGACGCGGAAGCGATGTGCCGTAAGTGCGAGAAGGCGATAGCGAATAATGCCGGCGGATTGGTTTCCTTGGGAGGTTGGGGTGGTTATATCATTTTCGGCTTTGACCACCCTGTGCAGAACAAGGAAGGCAAGGATTTGCAGATATTAGGCAATGCCTATTATATGAGCGGCAATAAAACCTACGGCAGTAGCGAACCGGGCATCGTGCTCGTCAGTCGTGATGAGAACGGGAATGGCAAACCCGATGACACGTGGTATGAACTCAAAGGCTGCCTCTACGATAATCCGCAAACCCTGCACGCCTGTTCCGTTACCTACACCCGCGAAGGCGACACCATTCAGAATGAGTTCCACAAGCAGCCTTATTACCCGCAGTGGCTGACGGCGGACGAATATACCCTTACGTGTGCCAAACTGCCCTCGCAGACCGAGAAGATAAACGGTCAACTGGTGCAACGTATCTTGGAGTTCGGCTATGCGGACAACAAACCCAATACAGATAAAGATGGTACATCGTTTGACCTCTCGTGGGCGGTAAATGCCGTCGGTCAGCCCGTCAATCTGCCGTCCGTGGACTTCATCCGTGTATATACGGCGGTAGATGAGATTAATTATCCCACCGGTGAGATAAGTACCGAAATAATCGGGGCCATTGACTTACATATAGCGCAATAGTGCGTATAACACACTTATATTAATTAACTTATTTTATTAACAATCAAAAACAAAAATCAAAATGAAAAAGATTTTCTTTTTATCTCTGGCTGCTCTGATGAGCACCGCTTTGTTCGCTCAACTGCAAGTGGCGACTTTTGAGGATGTCGAGGTATCGGCAGATTCTGTTTATCTGTTGAATGAGACCGGCACTTTCACCAGTGGCGACTTCACGTTCGACCAGGACGTACAGAATTATGGAGTTAACTATTACTTCGGAAATGTGGTTACTTCGAAAAAAGCCAACAAGTACCTTGGTGACGCGCAGAATTATATGTCGTCTAAGGGTGGTGCATTCGCCGGCAGCAATTTCGTTGTTTGGTATACGTCATATATCGGCGCAGATCGCGTTCACCTCAATGAGGCTGCTGTTATCCCGGGTTTCTATATTTGCAATACACCTTGGGTAATTGATGCAGTTGAGAATGGCGACGGAATGTCAGGTCCATTTGAAGCCGGTGACTATTTGACGGTGATTATCAATGGCTATCTGGATGGTAATGCTGTTAATAATCAGATTGAATTCAAGTTGGTGGATGGTACTACGCCTGTTACGGAATGGACGTATATTGACCTGTCTGAACTGGGTGAGGTAGATGAGATTTCGTTCACGATGGACGGAACTAAGAAGAATGACTACGGTCTCACCACTCCGACCTATTTCGCAATGGATAACTTCGGCGCAGAGGCTTCTACTGAAGCAGTAGAGAATACCTTTGTTGACGAGAAGGCACACAAGGCGATAGTTGATGGACAAGTTGTGATTATTCGTGGAAACAAGACGTTCAATATTATGGGCGCTGAGCTTTAATGTGCTGCTTCTCTGCTTCGTGGGCTGCGCCAGGCAGCCTGCGGAGCAGGGGAGTGTACCTGCTGGCAACAAGTACGCCACGGGCTTCCAAATCACGCCCTCGGACACCGGTATTGTGGTAGAGGTGTTTCAGCCGTACCAACGGCTGTGCGTCAAGGAACCGTTGCGCCGGCTTGGTACGATGAGCACAGTTCAGGTCGGCTTTCTATATGCGCTGGATGCGATGGATTGTCTCGTGGCTGTCTGCAATCCCGAACTGATATACACGCCTGTCAAGGGCGATGAGATAGACCTCGGGGACTCTATGAAGCCATCTGCTGAGCGCACCCTTCAAGCCGGCTTGGATGCCTTGTTGGCGGTCAATTACGGCCAGTATGACAATCTGGAGGCCACGCGCTTGGAGAAACTCGGAGTTCGCACCGTCTATATCAACGAATGGCAGGAAGGTTCTCCTCTGGCACGCGCTGAATGGATTCGTGTCCTCGGTGCCCTCACCGGCAAACTTCCGCAAGCCGACTCCGTCTTCCACGAAGTGGAAAAGAAGTACAACAGGCTAATAGCCAATAGCCAACAGCCAATAGCCATTATGTCCGGAAACAATTTTAGGGGCACATGGTATGTTCCTTCCGGCAAGAACTATCTGGCGTATCTCTTCAAAGATGCCGGCGCGGCCTATCCGTTCTATACCAACGACCAGCGACTAACGACCAACGACCACACTACATCCATCCCCTTGACCGTGGAAGAGACCCTTCGCTATTTCCATGATGCGGATGTATGGGTAGGAGCCGGCGGAAACAGCCTTGCAGAACTGGCGCAGATGGACGAGAAGCACACGTGGTTCAAGGCGTACAAGGACGGTCATGTCTATAATTGGCGCAGACAGACCAAGGCCGGCGGAGCGAATAATTTCTGGGAGCGTGGGGTAGTGCACCCCGAAGAAATGCTCGAGGACGTTATTCACATGTTGAATAACGCCCCCGATTCCACACTGCATTTTGCGCAGAGATTATACTAACTGATAGCTGATTGCTGACGGCTGATTGCTTCTAAACACCGCCTACAAAGGCAATCCTTGTAATGCGTGCGCAGAAAAGCGCGCGCATTTTCATTCAAGGTGATGCCTACGCATTGACAGAACGCATCGTGTGTACATAGAAAAGACGCTCCGCAGCGCGGACACGTCTTTTCTTTCCCTTCACTCGTTAACTCCTTCATTCGTTCATTCGTTAACTCGTTCATTCGTTAACTCGTTATTTCGTTAACTTGACAACTAATGTACTGATAGCCGGTACCTCAATATTCTTGCGGTTGAGGTCCACGATCTCGCCTGTCAGCGGACTGAAGCCTACGGCATTGTATTTATCGAGAATCTCTGCGTATGTCTCTGTCGGGATGATACGCGGTTCTTCGGCGGCGTTGGCGAATACAAACACAGCCTCTTTGTCGTTGTAGCGGAAGAAAGCGTAGGTGTTGTTACGTCCGATGAAATGCATGGTACGGCCGAAATGCAGTACCGGTTCGTTCTTGCGCCATTGGAAGAGTCGGCTCTGGAAGTTGAACATCTCCTGCATCGCCGGTGTTACTTGTTCGCCCTGCGGCAGCGGAGCACGCAGCAGCGAGTGGTTGTCCGGTGCGCCGTTAGCGGTCATGGCATATTCGTCGCCGTAGAGCAGTTGCGGAATGCCGCGCATGGTCGCCAGCAGCACATATGCTAATTTCACGCGACGCGGGTCTTTGTCCTTTACTACGTCCGTGATACGTGCCATGTCGTGGTTGCCGAGGAATGTCAGCAGCTTGAATACATCGGCGTACATATAATCCATCGTCATGGCGTCATATACGCGTGTCAGGCCGTTACCCCAACCGCTTCCGTCTGTCTCCAATGCCTGACGGATAGCCTCTTCTACCGGGAAATCCATGACTGTCGGCAGGTTGCTGTCAAATCCGTCGAAGTTCTTCGCGCCGCTTTGCCAATAGGCAACGGCGGGTGCCGGACGCGTCCAGCATTCTCCTACAATATTGATGTTCGGATATTCCTCGCGGATTGCTTTCAGCCAAAGGCTGCCGGGAATCTTCTCGATGTACGGATAGGTATCTACGCGCAGACCGTCGAGGTTGGCGAACTCAATCCACCAGATGGCCCATTGCTGGAAATATTTCAGCAGGTCAGGGTTCTCGAGGTTCATGTCCGGCATCGGGCTGTCGAACCATCCGCGGTTGCTCAGCAGACGGTCATGTTCCGAGGCGTTGATGTCGTAGTTGGCGGTGAATACATTATTGGTGTTGGTGAACTGCGGGAACTGATTAATCCAGTCATGGTAGGGCAGGTCGCTCATCCACCAGTGTGCCGCGCCGCAATGGTTGGGCACCATGTCCATCAGAATCTTCAATCCTTTCTCGTGGGCTTTTTTCACCATCTGCGCATAGAGGGCGTTTGAGCCGTAACGCGGGTCTATATGGTAGTAGTCCGAGCAAGCGTAGCCGTGGTACGACCAAGCCGCCTCATCGTCGCAAAGCAGCGGGGTGGGCCAGATAGCGGTGCAGCCGAGTTTGCTGATGTGGTCGAATGAATTGATGATGCCTTGGATATCACCGCCCCAACGGCCGTTTATGTCCGTCTTGTTGGCTTTCTCACGTGTGTCTTTCGTACTGTTGTTACTCTCGTCGCCATCTACGAAGCGGTCGCTCATAATCAGGTAAACCACATCGCTGGCATCAAAACTCGTGCGCTCGCGACTGCCTTCACGACGCTCGTTTATGACATAGTCATAAGTGGCTTTCTTTCTGCCTTTCTTCAGCGTGATGCGATAAACGCCCGGTTGGGCAACGTTGAAGTCCACGAACAGGTAGTTCGGACTTTCCGCATTGTGCTGGCTGCGGGGCACCAGGCCAAGACACGCGCCGCGCATCAGTTTGCCATTAATCACTTGCTGCACACTCACTTGTGCGTCCTGCAAATCTTGTCCGTGGAAGAGGATGGTAAGAGGTGTCTGCATGTCTGTCCACCAACTCAGCGGTTCCACTTGCTGGATTTTCGGTGTTGCAAAAGCCATTTGGCCCATCAGCAGCACAGCGGCAAAGAATAGATTCTTTTTCATAATATCCTTGATTTATAATTCGCTCACTAATATGTTGTTCAACTCATTGTCTTTCTCTTTGAGCGCCACATAATGTTCCCAGAATGTCTGCATCTCGTCGCTCGGCGCTTGCAGGAACAGTTCCGTTCCCTGCATGTCAATGCGCTCCATGACCATGCTCACGCTTATCTTATGCGTGTCAAGCGCAGGCTGATAAGCCTTGCTTTCATCTTCCTCCTGATATACCTCTCGTAGCACGTTTGTCTCCACCATTCGGCTCAGCAACTGATTTACCAGCCGGATGGGTAAATGGTCGCGAATGGCAAGTTCTTCGGCTGTGAAAGGTTCTTCGTCTGCTTCAAAGCGCTTGATTATGCTCGAGAGCAGGTATAGCATGATGAAGTCTTTGTAGCGTCGGGACATCCGGTTCAGGTCGTGCTCATACTCGAACTGCTCGTTGTTCTGGATGGCATAACTCATCTCCGCGCCGATTAGAATCAGCAGACTCGTCCATTGCAGCAAAATCATCAGAATAGGTATTGATGCAAACGCTCCATAGACGATACTCGTGCGGCCGAGCAGGGCAATCAGATAGACGGATAGCATCTGCAGCAACTGAAATAATGTTCCCATCAGAATGCCGGGAATGAGACCGCTCAAGAAACGCACTTTCGTATTCGGGATGAAGATGTACATCCATGTGAACATCAGCCAGCAGAGTGCAAACTGCAATATTTTCACGCCGCTGGTACGGACAAAATTATGCAACGCCTCGATGTGCATTTTGCTCTCGACGGTCGTGTCTATGAAAATATCGATGCCTGCGGAGCAGATAATCAGCACAGGTATCAGCACCACGATGGCGATGTATGTCGTCGCCTGCCGCAGGATGGAACGCGATTTCTTCACATTCCATATCCGGTTGAAAGCGGTCTCCACGGATTGGAAGAATGAATAGACCGCCCAAAGCAGAATCAGGATGCCTATTCCGATGAATAGGCCGCCTTGTGCGGTCTCTAAATAGCGCTCGACCATTGCCATGATCGTCGGCACTAAGTTTGTCTCGCCGAGGAATGAGGCGTTGAGTTGTTTCTCTATCAGATCCGCCACGCCGAAGCCTTTCGCCACCGCCACTACCATCGCCAAGATGGGTACAACGGCAAAGATAAGCGAGTAGGTGAGGGCTTTCGCTTGGTCGTTCAGGTTCTTGCTTGTGAAGCCGCGGATGACTAACGCAATCGTGCGCGCGACGATATAGCCGAGACGCTTGTACCAAGTGTCCAACTCCGTTGTTGTCCTCCGCCACATGTCGTAGCGCGCAAACTGTATGATATTGGAGAATTTATACTTCATGGTATTCAAAATAAAAAATAGTAAGCCTATAAGCCGGGTTCTGTACCCTTGCGGGTGTCTGCCATTAATCTCGGAGGACGTGTTACCATGCCTCTCTCTCGCTTCCTACCCTCCGACTCGCGCGAGCAACGCTCAAATGCCGGTTTACATGGAATTGCAGCCCACAGTGTGCTCGTTTCACCTCCGGCGAAATCCTTTCACTTTTCAGTTTCCGGTTTTCACCTTCCATCGTCTCTGTAGCAGGGACCAAACATTGCTGCCTGACGGCCGTTAACCGCTGTGGTGCTCTGTGCTGCCCGGACTTTCCTCACCTTGCGGCGCGGCAGACCGGCTTACTAATATTTGTTTTTCCCTTTTTTGGGGTCCCCGCAAATTTTAATTTTTGGGGAGTGAGCGGTGTACGGGAATCGAACCCGCCTCCTCGGCTTGGGAAGCCGATGCACTACCGATGTGCTAACACCGCGTGGATACCGAAATCGACGACAAAAGTACTACTTTTTTTGCATATATGCAAATAATTTCGCAAAAAAAAGCCTTTCATCTTTCATCTTTCATCTTTCACCTTTAATAAATCTCTACGATTTCGCGCTTCACACGACGGGTGATTTGGGACGCCGTGAGGGGTTTGATGTCTTGCGTCTGAAGGTCTGTCACGCGTTGGGTGGCTTTGATTTTCAAAGGTATCTCTGCTTTCTTTGCGCCGATGATGAAGGCATCTACGAGCATGTTTTTCTCTGATGTATAGACGTTTCCGTTCTGGCGCTGATAGATGGTGTTCAGGTCGATGTTTCCGCGCAGTTTCTTGAGGCGGAACTTCTCTATCTGCTGTTCGCCCATATTCACCAGATTGAGCATCTGCAACTGCTCTGCGTTCAGTTTGATGCCGAACGGAATAGTCACTTTCACTTCCGCATGTTCGGAGAATCGTCTTACGGCGTATGTATGCGAGTCCACGATGTAATGGCGTTGGAAGGTCATCTTGAAACAACCGAGGTATTTGCTTACTGTTTGTGTATGGGTAAGTACCAATTCCGTTTCCGACTCATTGCTCATGCTCCAGTGCTTGAGGTCGGTCATCGCCTGTTCGAAGTCATAACGCATGTTTCCCATCGCAAAGAGCGCACGATGCACCACTACGCCGGAATCCACGGCATTGGCGGCCTTGCGCATGAATTTCTCTTTCTGATTCTTCTCCAGTCGCTCGATGGCGTCGGAAGCAAGGATTGAATCGGCTTGTGCGCGCTTCTCAGCGGAGAAGAATCGCTTGCAGAAACGCCCTTGGAACTGCACAGAGTCGCGTCCTTCCGTGGCGGCTTCCGGAAGCACGACGATATTGGCAATCATCTGCTCCATTCCCCAGGTGTTGCCGTCGCTGTTCATACGCACGTCACTTACCACCTGATATTGTGCGTTTTCATCGGGGAAATCCGCCTCTATCTGCACATAAACGGCGTGGAGTAGGGTGGCCATGGCTTTGCGCTTGTTACGCTGCTTGCCCGCTTTCGCCGCCACCACGGTCTCTTGCAGCGCGATAGGCTGTTCGTTCAGGGTGATGACCAGCGTGTCTTCCGTGCATAATTGTTCCGATGAAACCGTCTTTTTCTCGAATCCGATAAACGATAGCATCACACGGCTGCCGCGGGGCAAGTTGGCCTCAAATGCAAAGTATCCGTCGTTATTGGTCGCCGTGCCCCATTCGGGCGCTATTTCCGGATAGACCGTGGCATACGAAATCGGCTGACCGTTCTGGTCCACCACACGACCTTTGAATATATCTGCCCGCGTGAACACGGACACGCATAATAAAGCAACTATAAGGAGTTTAGTCTTCATGCTTGTCTTCATGTCATTCCAATTCCGCTGCAAAATTACTACAAATTTTTCAAATTTGCAAGGTTTTAAGCAAAAAAAGTAGTCTGTGCTTGCACAAGCGTGCTTTTCTTTGCTTAAAAGATTGTAGTTTGCACGATAGTGCGAAATAATCGTGCCCTTGTGGCTAAGAACTAAATTCGGAGGGAACCCGCTTGCGGGGCGTGCCGAAATACCACCGTACAAACTTTAACGTGCCGAAATTACTACAAATTTCCTAATCCCCAATATTTTCTCCAAGAAAAAGCGGAATATATTTGCGTATATCAGAAAAAAGCACTACCTTTGCACCCGCAAAGGTTTAAGACGCAATTATGACCACTTTATCAGATAAAGAGAAAGCAGCTATCATGGCGGATATGAAGTCGTTTGACGAGCCGATGCCGGCCGTTGGAATCTTCTGGTACGACCCGCAGGAGCATGATTTTTTTGGCGTCTATAAGAAAGAACTAACGCCGAAGATGGTAGAAGAGGCGGCCACAAAAGGTTTGCCGTATATTAACTATCAAACTTTACATCGTCAGATTTGGCAGAAGCAATACTTCCGTGCATTAGCAGCGCACGAGCCTACTAAGTTCACGGGCGATTACACGCAAGTGCCGCGCGGTCGCGTCTCTTGGAGTGTGGACCATTTTGTGGTCTTTGTCGGTCAATGGGCACAAGACAAAGAGGAAGAACTGACCGCTTTGTTGGAGAAATACTTTGCTTTGCCGTACTTCGAATTCCGCTACGACGAGCATTGGGACCTTGGCCACGGCTGGTCCGGCGACCTGTAAAATACCGTCGCTTCCCGACGTTAAACAGAAGGACATAACAAACGGCGCAAATGTGCGCTACATAAAAATAAAAGCATATAGCTAAGAACTTGGATTGTTGAAAACTGGACACTTTCAAACAATTACTAAACCAAGAACAAGGCTTTTTTGCTCACGTAAATGCGTGAGCCTTGTTCTGTAGATATTTGGTTTAGTAAGGTAGTCCAGAATCCTCAACAATCCAGATTGAAGCAAACAAGCCTCACGTTTTTTGTGTGTATATGTATAAATATAAACTAAAATATAATAAATTATGAAACACAAATTATTTTTATTGGCAGTTATGCTACTCATGAACTGGCATGTATTTGCTGCAAGTGGTACATGTGGCGAGAACCTCACATGGGATTTAACAGATGGTGTGCTCACTATTAGTGGCACAGGTGAAATGAATACTTATGCTAAAGGAAATGCTCCGTGGTATTCTTCACGTTCGTCCATCACATCAGTAGTAATTGGAAATGGTGTCACACATATTGGAAATTATGCTTTCTCAGGTTGCACAGGATTGACCTCTGTAACGATTCCCAACAGCGTCACAAGTATTGGGCAGAATGCTTTCTCAGGTTGCACAGGAATAACATCTGTTATATGGAATGCAAAGAGTGCCCCGTCGTATGCTTTTGGTTCCCAAGTAGAATCATTTACATTTGGTAATGAAGTAGAGGTTATCCATGCATCATGCTGTTCAGGCATGAGTAAACTGACTAACATCACTATTCCCAACAGCGTCACAAGCATAGGAGATGGCGCTTTCTCTGGTTGCACAGGATTGACCTCGGTGACAATTGGTAATAGCGTCACCAGTATTGGGCGGAATGCTTTCTCAGGTTGCACAGGATTGAAATCTGTGATATGGAAAGCAAAAAACTGTAACAGAGTGGAATTTGGCACCCAAGTAGAATCATTTGTCTTTGGCGACGAGGTGGAACAGATTCCTGCATACTTGTGTTATGAAATGAGTAAACTGACTAACATCACTATTCCCAACAGCGTTACGAGCATTGGTAGTAGTGCTTTTTATGGTTGTACCGGTTTGAGTTTTATTACTATCCCTAATAACATTAAGGGCATTGGAGGTGATGCGTTCAAAGGTTGCATAGGATTGAAATCTGTGATATGGAAAGCAAAAAACTGTAACAGAGTGGAATTTGGCACCCAAGTAGAATCATTTGTCTTTGGCGACGAGGTGGAACAGATTCCTGCATACTTGTGTTATGAAATGAGCAGTCTGACTTCTATCACTATTCCCAACAGCGTCACAAGCATTGGAGATTATGCTTTCTCGGGATGCACTGGTTTGACCTCTGTCACAATTCCCAACAGCGTCACAAGCATTGGATATAGTGCTTTCTATGGTTGCACAGGATTGACCTCAGTGACATGGAATGCAAAAAAATGTTCGAATTTCTCTTCCGAGAGTAAAACACCTTTTTATGATGTGCGGACTCAAATCACGTCTTTTGTCTTTGGCGACGAGGTAAAACAGATTCCTGTATACTTGTGTTTTGGGATGACTGGTCTAACGAGCATTGAGATTCCCAACAGCGTCACCAGTATTGGGCAGTATGCTTTCTATGGTTGCACAGGATTGACACCTGTTACCATTCCTAATAGTGTGGCAAATATCGGAGAAAATGCTTTTAAGGGTGTACTTAAGATTATGTATAGTGGTACAGCAACCGGTTCTCCGTGGGGGGCAAAGAATCTTAACAACGGATATGTAGATGGTTGGTTTGTCTATTCTGACGCATCTAAAACGACACTACTTGCATGTTCTAGCGCGGCTGAAGGTGAAGTTGTCATTCCCAATAGCGTCACAAGCATTGGAGAGTATGCTTTCGATGGTTGCAGAAGTTTGACCTCTATCGAAATTCCCAACAGCGTCACAAGCATTGGAAGTTATGCTTTCTCGGGATGCACCGGACTGACATCTGTAACGATTGGTAACAGCGTCACAAGCATTGGTAGTAGAGCTTTCTCTGGTTGTACAGGTTTGACATCTGTGACATGGAATGCAAAGAATTGTTCGAATTTCTCTTCCGCTAGTTATGCACCTTTTTATAAGATGCGGACTCAAATCACGTCTTTTGTCTTTGGCGACGAGGTGGAACAGATTCCTGCATACTTGTGCTACGAAATGAGCAGTTTGACTTCTATCATTATTCCTAACAGCGTTACGAGTATTGGTAACAGTGCTTTCTCTGGTTGCACAGGTTTGACCTCTGTAACGATTCCTACCAGCGTCACAAGTATTGCAAATTATGCTTTCTCTGGTTGCACTGGTCTAACCAAAGTCCTCTGGAATGCACATAATGCAGATATACCAGCATCTGTATTTCCTAGTAATTTAGACTCTTTGATTATCGGAGAAGGAGTTGAAGAAGTAGGGCTTTATTTCCAACCTCAACACTTTTTTGAGCTTCGTAATCCGCTCACGAGAGTGGGGATGCATGCTACTCCGAAATCAACATCATTCTATGATTATAATCACGATGGAACGATGGAGTTTGTAGATACGGTAACGTATAAAATTGACAAAGAAAGCCGTTGCAATATGCGATTAAAAAACTTGTATGGTTTCAGCGTTTCTGATGACTTGCTTGATGCTGCATATACCGACCTCCAAACCATCAATCTAAATAATGATAATATCATTGATTTTATAGCCGGCTCTATTTTATTCCAATCTAATAGTAATGGTGGATATGATAAAATTGAACTTGACTATACTAAAACTAAAAACGAGGACTATTTGTTTGCTTTAGATGCAGATTTGAATGGCACTACAGACTTTTACTCCTATGAAAATGGAGTGCATTATCTCCATTTGCGGCAGTTCGATGGTTCGTACTTCAAGACAGAATTGAACATTCTTACTGATACGGCAGCAATTGATAGTGCTATCTATGCTTCATGGGACAAGCCCGTAACAGGATTTATAATTATAGCCGAAGACCATTTACCTTCTTTAAGTGAAAGCATGTTCATAGGGGGGAATGTCGCTAAATCCGATGACTTTAATTCATTCGATACTGCCATTGACTTGGATAAGAATGGTTTAGTTGATTTACTATCAAGCACTACGGGGGCCGTACTTTATAATATAGGCGATAACACTTTTATTCAAGGATCATTCCCTGGAGGTGTTACAGCTAAAGATATAAATGGAGATGGTATTTTGGATTATGTGATTTATAACAAATCTACAAAGACAGTTTCTCTAAATATTTACGAAGGGAATGGAAACACAACTACCAAAACCTTGATGCAGAATATGAATATATCCAATGTATGGTGTTATGATTTTGATAACGATGGAGATGTTGACATCCTACTTCCGTTTGATTGGACTGAAGCATCAGGATATGCCTTTTTGGTATTTTGGCGTAATGACGGGAATAATACCTTTAAGAAAATTGAGAATGCATTTGATGACCCCATAAAACATTTCCAATTTTTGGATTGCCGAGATGTGGATAATGATGGAAAATATGAAATCATTGCCCGCGATTCTTTAGGTAGTAATACTATCTACAATGGCAATTATTATCTTATTCGTTATAATACCCATTTCAAGGTTAATATGACAGAGCCTTTTGTGGAGAATAGTCTAAACTCTAACAAATTTAATAATCCTTTATTCGTTTATGGGGATTTTGATAATAATGGCGTAAATGACTATTACTACGCAAACGGATCAAATGCATATACGCTCGCTCATTCCCCTTATACCGCAATCAACACGGCTCCAAATAAAATGTCCCAGCCACGCATAAATGTGGATGCGGAGAAAGCGATGTTGAGTATCGATTGGGATAGAGGCAGCGATGCACAAACTTCTTCTTTGGATTTGGAATATTCCATCCGTATCGGCTCCAAGCCCAGCGCATGTGATATGTGGTTTGCTGCCGCTAATGCAGATGGAAAACAACGTAGCCTATGGGGCGCAAATGTAGGGGCATATCTTAATCAGATAGTAAATGTGTCCGGTTGGAAAGAAGGAGACTATTACATCTCTGTTCAAGCTATTGACCCGAATGGTTTAGGTGGCGAATGGAGTGATGAAGTGGTATATCACCACACGTTACTGCCTTTCGGATTCAACATATCCAACCATAATATTACTACCGCGGACACGATAACTGTGCAGTTTGCCGGTACTATAGACGATAGTAACACGTACAGTTGGGATTTCGGAGATAGTGCTATCGTTCTTTCACAGCATGAACAGACATATACTATTTTATATACCACTCAAGGCGACAAGCGCATTTCGCTGCAAATTACATCTGCTGATGGGCGCAAGTCTCCACTTGTTACGCAAGAAGTTAATGTGCTTCCTTTACGATTTGAGAAAAATCCTAATTATCCAAATAATAGAACAGATCCATATTTTACTCTGTCATATTTCGATATGGATATGGACGGTATTTTGGATGGTATAGGTTATCAGACCAATTGGTCCGGTTACGTAAAAGAGCAACAGGGATTCTTCAAAGGACGAGGAGACGGATCTTTTATCAAGTTGGCTAAGACCTACAATGCCGACCTTCAAGTGACCGGCCCTATAGGCGACTGTGTATTTGCAGATGTGAATATGGATGGTCTTCCGGATGTGGTTACTAAAACATCAAAAGGCTCTATCATATACAACATGGAGGATTTTGATGTAGAGTTCTCGAATGATACATACACACTTCCTTCCACGCCAACTCCTCAGTATGATTTTAATAATGATGGTAAAGCAGATTCTTACTCTATCAAGAACGAACATACTATTCTGCTTCACTTACAAACGGAGAAAGGAGAGGAAAAAGTAGAAGTGTATTTGCCAAGTGATTTTGCGCTTAATAGCCTATATCAAGAAGACCTTATTGCTAGCCACGATTTTGACAATAATGGTCATATTGATTTTATATCAACAGGCACAAAATATGGTACAGATGTGTTCATAATCTACATACACGACGACTATAATGTTACCTGCCAGTATATTGACGAAAGTGTTTATAAATCGATATATAATATAGATACCACTCCATTTGCCGATTTGAATAGCGATGGTGTACCTGACTTGAATGAGTATATTCTAAAGAGTAATATTGCCAATGCAGCGCCAGCTACGCCATCTAATTTACGTGCTGTGCAGGAAAGTGATGGTGTGTATCTTTATTGGGACGCGGCGAAAGATAAAGAGACTCCAGCTGCACAAATACGATACAACATTTCCGTCAAAAAACAAGGAGTAGCCGTAGGTACAGACCATGCTTTTGTCGTTTCTCCGATGAATGGTCTTTATGATGAAGCAGCCATAATACCCGGCTATTACTATCCGCAAGGAACAAGCTATTTCATTCCCATCGACCAACTAACAGGCGGACAAACGTACGAGTTCCAAATACAGTCAATTGACTTGTGGAACGCTCATAGCCCAATGTCCTCCGCGTACACGTTTACAGTGCAACCTCAGGTGCTCATTTCCATGCCGGCACAAACCTGTATGAACGAACCTGTAAGCGTGAAATACATAGGTACGAATAACGGCGGACTGTCGTGGAACTTTGACGGTGGCGTGGCTTCTCTAAACGAAGATGGTACATACTCTGTTTATTGGTCAACAGGAGGAGTAAAAACCATTACTGCCACACTGAATAGTAACACCGCATCTCGTGATATTTATGTTAAAAACTTAAAGAAAGATCTCTCTTTCACTCTTCCGGATAAAGTTCTGAACAATTCTTGGAATCAAGTCACGTTGCCTGCTAACTACGAGAATTTAGCAGACTTGGCAATACGTACTTCAAGCAACTGTACCGGATATGTATTGCCGAAGAAAGACTCTCGAATCTTCCAAGTTCGCTTCAAGAGCGCATCTTCCGATGATTCCGAAACAGGATGGGTGGAGTTTTACCAAAACGATGCTGTTTGCGGAGAAATGAATACATTCCGTGCATCAACAATAATCCTTGGAAAGAGTAGTACTCCTGCCATCTCATTGGTAACAGTGGATGCTACAACCGGCAAGAATATGATTACATGGGATGCCCCGGCGAACCTGCCATCCTATATTGACAGCGTAATCATTTATAAAGAGGAAGGCAAATCCAACAACTGGATAATGCAAGCCAAAGTTCCTGTTTCTGCCGGACAATGGATAGACAACGCCTCTGACCCGTCTGTAAAGAGCAATTCCTATTGTATTGCATACACGTCTATTTATGGAGGAGAGAGTCCTAAGAGTGCAGCTCATAAAATACCGCATTTGCAGACTAACTATGGTTTGAAGGGTACTATCAATCTCTATTGGACCTCTTATCAGGGCGACGTAGTGGAGACTTATCAGATTTTAAGAGGTACTTCTACTTCCAATCTAAAAGTTCTCGCTACGGTAGCCGGAGATGAAAGCACCTACACGGACAATAGTCCTCTAGAGAATGCTTATTACGCAATTGCATATTCCAATGCCGCATTTAAGGAAGAATGGGTGTGCGGCAGTAAAGCCGCCAATGCTCCTGTTGGTAAGTCTATGAAGAAACATGCAGGCAATACTCGTACCGGTTATAGTAATATCATGGCATCTGCTGCATCGTTGCAAACTACTCTGGCTGTTAGTATGACGATATTGTCCATGGAGAAGACTTATACACTTTCGCCTTCCCAAACAGCCTTGCATCTCTATGCGGAGATTACGCCATCTTATGCGACCTATAAACAAGTAAAATGGCAGATTGTCAGCGGTCACGAAATTGCAACTATCAATAATAACGGATTGCTTGCTGTTAATTCTGAAGGCAAAAATGGAACGGTACATGTGCGTGCAACTGCCATTGACGGCTCCGGTGTCTATGCTGAACAAGCAGTAGAAGTAACTGGATTTAAGAAAACGCTTTCCTTGTCTGTCAACGATGCAGAAATGGGAAGTGTCAACGGTGCCGGTCAATATACAGCAGGGCAAATAGTAACCATCTCTGCTATTGCATATGAAGGCTATCATTTCGTACAATGGAGTGATGGAAATACGGATAACCCGCGCACTGTCGTCTTCATGCAAGACACTGCGTTTACCGCTGAGTTCGCAAAGAATGTTTATGCGATTACGTGGAAGAATGACGATGGATCTATTATTGATCAAACAGAAGTGGAATATGGTTCTTTGCCAACTCATGCAGACCCAAATAAGCCAGCAACGGCACAATATACTTATACCTTTGCAGGTTGGACGCCGGAAATAGTCGCAGCAACGGGTAATGCGACATATACCGCTACATACAATTCTACTATTAACAAATATACAATTACCTTCAAGAATGGCGACGAAGTATTGCAAAGTACAGAAGTTGAATATGGTGTAGTGCCGACTTATAATGGAGCAACTCCGACTAAACCTGGTGACGCACAATACACATATTCGTTTGCTGGCTGGGACCATGAAATAGTGGCTGTAACTGAAAATGCGACATACTCAGCAATATTCAATTCTACTATCAACAAATACACCATTACCTTCCTTGATGACAATGGTTCAGTACTCGCGACATCTCAATGGAACTACGGATCGACACCTACTTGTGCAGAACCGACCAAGCCCGCAACGGCACAATATACTTACACCTTTGCTGGTTGGACTCCGGAAGTGGTTGCTGTAAATAGTGATGCGACTTATACCGCTACATATTCAAGTGTTCTGAACACATACGATATTACATTTGAGGTTAAAGATAATCCGACAATAAGTTATACTATCCCAAATGTTCCATATGGCACATTAATAAGCACCTTGCTAAACCAAGTAAAAGAGGCACTTGGCGGGGATACTTTTGAGGACGATAAGTATATATATACATTTGCCGGACTTGAAAATGTTACTTCTACAGATTTTGTCACAGGAAGCACAACTTATTATGTCCTTTACACGAAGACTGAGAAAACATCCACCGGCTTTGATGGTGTAGAGAGTGCTGTTAAAGTCACCAAATTCCTCCGCGACGGTCAAATCCTCATCCAAAAGGGTGATAAGACCTTCGACCTCCGCGGACAAGAGGTGAGATAGTCAATAGCTGTCAGTCATCAGCTATCAGAATTCTAAGAGCTGAAAGCAAAGGAAGCGACTCATGGGTCGTTTCCTTTTTTTGCATTTTTGAGGTGTTTGCATAGGCATTGCATAGGGATTGCCTCCGAGATTACCCACAGATGCCTCTGAAACGCCTCCGATAACCTATTTGTAATATGCTGAAAACAAGCGAGTTAAGAGGTGTTGAAAATGGCGGAAATCCGTTAGTGCGCGGCATATTCATGCGCCGCCATACATCCCTTCCTTTCAGGGAAGGGCTTGGGTTAGGCTTTTTTTTCCTCACTCCCTCATAAGTACAATCTGCTTCCGTTTAGCTTCCGTTTAGCTATGCGTTAGCATGGCGGACCAAAGGATCACCCAACAATCCCCCAAGGATCACCCAAGGATGGCGACCGAATTTTGTACAAAACACGCTTTCACTGTATATATACATAGTATATATACATATTTTGTTTATTTATCTTCAAAAAACTATAAACTTTCAAACTACAAAACTTCTCTAAACTCTAAACTCTCAACTCTAAACTAAAAAACTCTGTTTTTTTCTTGCATATATGCAATTTTTGTTGTACCTTTGCACCCGATTTAATTTGGATGATTATGGACTCTTTTGAACAATTGTGTCAAAACAGGCGTTCGATACGCAAATACACGGCGCAGCCGGTGGAGCAGGAGAAGATTGATTATATCCTTCGCTGCGCGCTGATGGCGCCTTCGGGGAAACGGCTCAACCCATGGGAATTCGTCGTGGTGCGTGATATCCCCACTATCCGTGCGATGGCGCCCTGCAAGGAATACGGCGCAGGCATGTTGGAGACCGCGATGGCGGCTATCGTCGTGGCGGTGGACACCCATAAATCCGCCACGGCGCTCTTCGACGGCGCGATAGCGGCGGAACACATGCTGTTGGCGGCGGAGGAGCAGGGCTTGGGTGCCTGCTGGTGCCACATAGAGGGCAGAGACGAGGCGGAGAGCATGGTCAAGAGCCTGACAGGCGTGCCCGACGAACTGACTGTCATCTGCGTCATCACCCTTGGCTACAAAGACGAGGAACGCAAGCCCTACGACCCATCCAAACTCCTGTACGAAAAAGTCCACAATGAAGTTTATTGACGATTGACGATTGATTGACCAATTGTAATTAATTGAACGATTGAACGCAATAAGACCAAAAATAACAGATAGATGACCCCGGATGAATTAAGAGAGAGATTTAGAAAATTCTCAATAAATATTATAAAACTGGTACGCCAAATGCCGAACGACATTGCAAGCAATGCAATTGCTAAGCAGATTGTACGGTCGGGTACATCTCCTGCGGCTAATTATAGAGCTGCATGTATTGCAAAATCAAATAAAGATTTTCTCAATAAATTAAAAATGGTAGAAGAAGAGATTGACGAGACTGCTCACTGGCTTAGTGTTATCATGGATGCAGATATTCTACCAAACGCGCAAGTAATGCCGCTCTATGATGAAAGTATTGAATTGAGGCGGATAGTAGTACGTTCAATAACCACAATACGCCAAGCAATTGATGCAGACAATCAACCAATCTAAAAAAATCGTAAAATAAATCGTTAAATCGTAAATCGTAAAATCGTCAATCATTTTATGAAACCGATAGTAGCAATAACAGCCGGAGATGTGAACGGCGTGGGATACGAAGTCATCATCAAAGCGCTTCTCGCCGGCTACATGTTTGAAATCATGCGTCCTGTCATCTACGGCAACGCAGCCGTAGCCAAGAAGCACATCGCTACCTTGGATGAGGAATACCATAATATCACATGGAACCTCATCGACTCGCCCGAACAGGCGAAAGACGGGCGCCTGAACCTCATCACCTGTTATACGGATGACATGTCTGTGCAGTTCGGCACTCCGACTCCCGAAGCCGGAAAAGCTGCGCTGGCGTCCCTCGAGCGTGCTTGCCGTGACCTCAAGGCGGGTAAAGTGCAAGCCCTCATCACCGCGCCGCTGAATAAAGAGACCGTGGCGCAAGGATGCCCGGGGTTCACCGGCCACACGGAATATCTGGAGAAGGAATTCGAGGGCGAGGAACTCATGATGCTGTGTTCGGGTAATCTCCGCGTAGCACTTGTCTGCAACCATGTGGCTTTGGCGGACATTCCCGCGCAGATAACGGGAGAGCGCATCCTGACGAAACTGACGCTTCTGAACAAGAGCCTCAAGCGCGACTTCGGAATGGAGAAACCGCGCATCGCTGTGTTGGCGCTCAACCCGCACGCAGGCGACGCAGGTCTGCTCGGTAAGGAGGAACAGGAGATTATCGTTCCCGCCATCGAGAAAGCGAAAGAGCAGGGAATATGGACCTTCGGTCCGTATGCCGCAGACGGCTTCTTCGGCAGCGGTCATTTCGCGCATTTCGATGCGGTGCTGGCGATGTATCATGACCAGGGGCTGATACCTTTCAAGACCCTTGACATGAGCGGCGTGAACTTCACCGCCGGCCTGAATATCGTTCGCACCTCGCCGGACCACGGCACGGGTTATGACCTTGCGGGCAAGAACCAGGCGGACCCATCGTCCATGCGGAATGCCGTATTCATGGCGATAGATGTGCTCCGTCAGCGTGCGGAATATGACGAACTGACCGCCAATCCCTTGCCGTTCATCGAGCGCAACGACGGAGAAGGCAAGCCCCGCCGCGAATTTATAGACTTTAAGACAACAAAATATAATGAGAACCAGTAAAGAAATTCGTCAGTCCTTTTTGGACTTCATGGCTTCGAAGGGGCACCAAATCGTACCTTCGGCGCCGATGGTCATCAAAGATGACCCCACACTCATGTTCACCAATGCCGGCATGAACCCGTGGAAGGGAATCATCCTCGGCAACGACCCCATCAAATATCCGCGTGTGGCGGACAGCCAGAAATGTCTGCGCGTGTCCGGCAAGCATAATGACCTCGAGGAAGTAGGGCACGACACCTATCATCACACCATGTTTGAGATGCTCGGTAACTGGTCGTTCGGCGACTATTTCAAGGCCGAGGCGATTGATTTCGCATGGGAATATATCGTGGATGTGCTCAAGATTGACCCCTCTAACCTCTACGCGACGGTCTTTGAGGGTTCGCCGGAAGAAGGTCTCTCGCGTGACGACGAGGCGGCGGCTATCTGGGCGAAACATCTGCCTGCCGACCATATTCTGAACGGCAACAAGCATGATAACTTCTGGGAGATGGGCGATACAGGCCCTTGCGGTCCGTGTTCGGAAATCCACGTGGACAGCCGTAGTGCCGAGGAACGCGCCAAAGTGCCCGGCCGCGAACTGGTCAATAAGGACCATCCGCAGGTCATCGAGATTTGGAATATCGTCTTCATGCAGTTCAACCGCAAGGCGGACGGAAGTCTCGAACCCTTGGCGAAGAAAGTCATCGACACCGGCATGGGCTTCGAGCGTCTCGTGCGTACCATTCAAGGCAAGACTTCTAACTACGACACGGATGTCTTCCAGCCGATGCTCAAGCGCATCGGAGACATCTGCGGTTGTGCGTACGGCAAGGACGAGAAGACCGACGTCGCGATGCGTGTCATCGCTGACCATATACGTACCATCGCTTTCGCCATCACGGACGGTCAGTTGCCGTCGAACGAGAAAGCCGGATACGTCATCCGTCGTATCCTCCGCCGCGCCGTGCGTTACGGTTACACGTTCCTGAATATGCGTAGCGCGTTCCTCTTCCAACTCGTGCCGCAACTCATTGCCGACATGGGCGAGGCGTATCCGGAATTGGTTAAACAGGAGTCGCAAATCATTCCGGTCATCAAATCCGAGGAAGAGGCGTTCCTGCGCACGTTGGACAAAGGTATCTCGCTGCTTGACAAACTGATGGGCGAGGCCCGCAAAGCCGGCAAGACCGAAATCAGCGGCGTGGATGTGTTCACGCTCAAGGATACCTACGGTTTCCCGTTGGACCTGACCGAACTCATTCTGCGTGAGAACGGCTTTACCACCAATGAGGAGGAATATAACAAAGCCCTTGAGCACCAGAAATCCATGGGACGCGAGGCGAACAAACAGAACCTCGGCGATTGGACGGTACTGGCGGAGGGCGAGACGGAGTTCGTAGGATACGACCAATTGACGGTAGAGACGCGTATTCTCCGTTACCGTCAGGTAAGCCAGAAAGGCAAGACGTTCTACCAGGTCGTACTCTCCAAGACTCCTTTCTATGCCGAGATGGGTGGTGAGATAGGCGATACCGGAACTTTAAGCCTTCAGAACTCAGCCATCAGCATTCAGATTATAGATACGAAACGTGAGAACAATCTGCCTGTACACATTGTGGCAGAGTTGCCGGAGGAACTGAGGGCTGAAGGCTCAAAACTGACGGCTGCTGTAGATGCAGAGCGCCGTCAGGCTATCGCTTGCAACCACTCGGCAACACATATTATCCATTACGCTTTGCGTGAAGTGCTCGGCAAGCATGTGGAGCAGAAGGGTAGCCAAGTTACTTCTGCCAGCCTCCGTTTCGACTTCTCGCACTTCCAGAAGGTGACGCCCGAAGAACTCCGTAAAGTGGAGAAGTTGGCAAACCAACTCATCCGCGAAGATATACACCTCGAGGAGCATCGTCATACGCCGATAGCCGAAGCGAAAGCGATGGGCGCGATGGCGCTCTTCGGTGAGAAATACGGCGATGACGTGCGTGTCATCAAATACGGACCGTCTGTGGAACTCTGTGGCGGTTGTCACGTGTCAAGTACTGGTCGTATCGGCTCGGTGCGCATCATCATGGAGACTTCTGTCGCAGCCGGAGTCCGTCGTATCGAGGCGGTCACGGCAGCCAAAGCGGACGAACTCTATTACATGGCGCAAGACACGCTCAATGACCTCCGGACACTCTTTAACAATGCACCGGACCTGACGGCTGCTATCAATAAGTCGATTGAAGAGAACGCAGGACTGAAGAAGCAGATAGAGCAATATACCGCAGAGAAAATAGAGAGGTATCGCGATACTATCGTCGGCCGTGCAGAGGACTTCAACGGCATTAAGTTAGTGCGCCTGCAGGGCGAGCAGAACCCCGAGATGATTCGTGGCGTAATGCCTTTGCTGCGCGGTAAGTTCACGGATGTCAAGTTCGCTGTTATCGCAGCAACGCAGTTCGAAGGCAAACCCACTATCGCCGTCTTCCTCTCGCAGCCACTCGTGGACGAAGGAAAGAACGCCGGCGCGATGATCAAGTCTGCCGCCAAGCATATTCAGGGCGGCGGAGGCGGTCAGCCGTGGATGGCTACCGCCGGAGGACGTGACGTCAACGGACTCAACGCTGCTATGGAAGAATTGTTAAACGGTTTGAAATAATGCGACTGCCAACCAGCTTTCTGGAGGGGAAACCCCGTAGTGCCATCCGGTTCTTTATCATCGGAACGACAGGCGCTGTGCTGCAAACATGGTTCTTCATGGCGGCACTCCTGTTCCTGGGCGAACCCGAGAAAGGTACCGTCATGTACTACGTGGCGTTCGGTATCGGCTACGTATTAGAGATGATTCCCAATTATTTCTTCTCGAACTGGTACACCTTCGGTACAAAGCCGGACATAAAGAATGCAGGCGGTTTCCTCTTGGCGCGACTGGTGAACGTGGCTGTGCAGTTCGGCCTCTTGCCTATCGCCCTGGCTGCCTTCCCCGATTGGCGCGACGACCTGATAAGCATGGTAGTCATCTTCATCGGCGGATGCATCAACTATCTGGTATGCCTGCTGTTTTTCAAAAAGAAAGAAGAACCTCAAAATCCTGATAAATAATGAAAATCTACAGAGCAAACATCCTTTTTACGCCTTCTCCCGCTGAACTGCGGGTGTTGGAGCGCGGCTATATAGTAGTCGACGATGACGGCAACGTGATAGGTACTTTCGATGTACTGCCTGCGGAATACGCAGGCGCGGAAGTGACCGATTTCGGCGAGCAGTTGTTGGTGCCCGCGATGAACGACTTGCACGTGCATGCGCCGCAGTACCGCAATCACGGAATAGCGATGGACATGGAGTTGCTGCCGTGGCTCAACACTTATACGTTCCCCGAGGAGAGCAAATACAAGGATGCTGCATACGCAGAGCGTATGTATTCCCGTTTTGTGCGTGACCTTTGGCGCGTAGGAACGATGCGCGCGTCTATTTTCGCGACGATACATCCGGAGGCTTCCTGTCTGTTGGCGGACTTGCTGAACAAGGCCGGCATGGGCGGCTTGGTGGGCCTCGTAGGTATGGATAGAAACGGACCTGATACGCTCAGTAACACCGCCGACGAAGCGGTAGAAGGTACCAAGTGCGTCTTGGAACATACGAAGAATATGCCGCTTGTCTCGGCTATCGTCACGCCGCGTTTTGTGCCGTCCTGTACGCCGGCGATGATGACGGCTTTAGGCCAATTGGCGCAAGACAAACACCTGCCTGTGCAGTCGCACCTCTCCGAGAACCCTTCGGAGATAGCTTGGGTGGCGGAACTGGAACCGGAATCGACCTGCTACGGCGACGCCTATCTGCGTTACGGCATGTTCGGCCAGACACCGACGCTCATGGCGCACTGCTGCTATACAGACGGCGAGGAGTTTGAACTGATGCGCAAGAACCACGTCTTTGCAGTCCATTGCCCGACCTCTAACTGCAACCTCGGTTCCGGCATCGCGCCCATCCGGCGTTTCCTGACGGCAGGCATCCCGGTAGCATTAGGTTCGGACATCTCCGGCGGAAGCGGGTTCTCTATCTTCAAAGTGATGCAGTACGCCCTGCAGATGTCCAAACTGCAATGGCGCAACAGTGACCAGAAGGAGAACTTCCTCTCGCTTAGCGAGGCGTTCTGGTTGGGCACCAAGTCCGGCGGTTCATTCTTCGGCAAAGTCGGCTCGTTCGAACCCGGCTACGCGTTTGACGCGCTCGTCATTGATGACAGCGAACTGAATTTTGACAACTACAGCCTGCCGCACCGCTTGGAGCGATATATTTACTTGGGTGACGACCGTCAACTGACGCATCGTTTCTGCCAAGGCAAAGAGATACAGGAACCGCAAGTGCAATGAGAATCATCCACTTCCAGGAAGGATTGACCTTGGCGGAGTACCTGCAAAAAGAGCAGGAACTGGTCCGGACGGTGCAAGAGCCGACGCTCTTCACATGGATTGTATCGCCTACGGTTATCTACGGCCGCCATCAGTCGGCAGAGGTGGAAGTGAATGAGGAATACTGCCGCGCAAACGGCATCGCCGTGGTGCAGCGGAAGAGCGGGGGAGGGTGTGTTTACGCCGACCGAGGCAACCTCATGACCTCGTATATTTCGCCCTCCACGCACAGCGAACGCGTGTTTGAAGAGTTTTTACAACTCCTTCGCGACGCATTGGCGGCAAAAGGACTGCCGGCGGTGACGACCGCACACAACGATGTGCTGGTGGACGGACGCAAGGTTTCCGGCAATGCATGCTATACGACGCCGACGGGAACAATCGTTCACGGAACGATGCTTTTTGACGTGAATCTCGAGGCGATGGTAAACGCCATTACACCCACATCCGGCAAACTGGCGAAGCATGGCGTAGCATCCGTGCGGCAACGCGTGGTGAATATCAAGGAATTAACAGACGCCTTCTCCGACATACAGGAGTTGCGCGCATATATAGAACATTATGGAGATAAGTTTACGGGCACAGTCGATGCCTGAGAGTCCTATTCGAAAACTAGCAAAATACGCTGACGAGGCGAAACTCGCCGGTGTGCATGTGTATCATTTGAATATCGGTCAGCCGGACATCAAAACTCCGCCGCAGGCGTTGGAGGCGGTGAAGAACTTCAGTACGGAAATTCTGGAGTACTCGCCATCTCAGGGACTGAAATCCCTGCGCACGAAGATGGTGAGTTATTACGCCAACTACGGCATTGACCTCTCGCCGGATGAAATCATCATCACCGCGGGCGGTTCGGAGGCGATTATGTTCGCGTATATGAGTTGTCTCAACCCGGGCGACGAGATTATCGTCACGGACCCTTCCTACGCCAACTATATGGCGTTCGCCATCTCTGCGGGCGCGGTGGTGAAGAGCGTGAAGACGGATATCAAGAACGGCTTCAAACTGCCGCCGGTGGAGGAGTTTGAGAAGCAGATAACCCCGAAGACGCGGGCTATATTGATTTGCAACCCCAATAACCCGACGGGCTATCTCTATACCAAACAAGAGATGCGTCAGATACGCGATTTGGTCAAGAAATACGACCTCTACCTCATCTCTGATGAGGTGTACCGCGAATTCATCTATACCAAGTCGCCCTATATCTCCGCTTGCCACCTCGAGGGCATCGAGCAGAACGTAGTGCTCGTGGACAGCGTTTCCAAGCGTTATTCGGAGTGCGGCATCCGCATCGGTGCGCTTATCACGAAGAACAAAGCGGTGCGCGAGAGCGTGATGAAGTTCTGCCAGGCGCGCCTCAGTCCTCCTTTGTTCGGTCAGGTGGTAGCCGAAGCATCGCTTTCCACGCCGGAAGAGTATATGCAGGAGGTATATGACGAGTATCTGGGCCGCCGTAACTTCCTTATCGACCAACTCAACCAGATACCCGGTGTCTTTGCGCCGGCGCCGACGGGTGCTTTCTATGTGATGGTGGAACTGCCGGTGGACGACGTGGAGAAGTTCTGCAAATGGTGTCTGACGGACTTCCAGTACGAAGGCGCGACCGTTATGATGGCGCCTGGCACAGGTTTCTACACCAACCCCGAAGACGGCCGTCATCAGGTACGCATGGCGTACGTGCTCAACAAAGAGGACCTTGGCAAAGCCATGCTGGTTCTGCGGAAAGCATTGGAAGCCTACAAGGGATAGTTTTCCTTATTTTCGTAGCAAACGATAGAGAATCTCGATGGGATGTAAGGCAGTAATGCCCGTCCCGTCGAGTATTTGTGTGCGGCAGGACGTACCCGGAGCGGCAATGAAGACAGGCCGTTCAAGGGTCTCATTCTTCACCGCTTCGCGCACCGCAGGGAATAGAATCATCTCTCCGATGGCGATGGATGTGCGGTAATGGGCTTTCTCGTAGCCGAAGGAACCCGCCATGCCGCAACAGCCGGACGGAATAACATGCACGTCGGTATTCGCCGGCAGGCGCAGCAATGCCGCTGTCTTCTCCACGCCTACCAGAGCTTTCTGATGACAGTGGCCGTGCAGCCAAATCTCCGCAGGCATTTCGCTGAACTGCTCTTGGGTGATGCGGCCGGCTTCCACCTCGCGCAACAGGAATTCGTCAAAGAGCAGGCAGTTCGGCGCCAAAGTCTCCGCCGCCTGACGGTATTCGGGACTCACGATATTCGGGTATTCGTCGCGGAAGGAGAGGATGCACGATGGCTCAATGCCCACCAAGGGCGTCTGTTCCGAAACAAGGTCTTTGAGCAGGCGGATATTCTTCTCCGCGTATTTTTTTGCTTGCCACAAGCAGCCTTTAGAAACGGCGGCGCGTCCGCTCTGTGTATGCTTGGGGATGATGACCTCGTAGCCGAGGCGGTTCAGCAGTTCCACGAACAGTTGCGCCAATCGTGGCTCATTATAGCGCGTGAACTCGTCCATGAACAGATAAACCTTTCCGGATGGATGATTGGACGGCTGATTGCTGATGGCTGAAGGGCGATGGATTAGCGGAATCCGGCGCTCCGGCGCAAAGCCCATCAGGCGTTTGAGGATTGCGGACGTGAAGCGGTTGGACGCAAAGAAATTATAGAAATGTGGCATCCATGCGCCTAACTGCTGTATATCCGCGTTATGCGCGACCATCCATGTGCGCGCGGGCGTTCCTTGTTTATCATACACGGCTTGCAGCGCTTCTGCGCGCAGGCGGGTGATGTCCACGCCGGAAGGGCACTCTTTCTTACAAGCCTTGCATGCCAGACAGGTGGACAGCATTTGCTTGAGTTGCTGCGCATCGACCGGTCCGCCGCTGAGGAACTCACGCATCGTGTTCGCTCTCGCGCGTGGGGTCTGCAACTCATCCTGTGTCGTTTTGAATGTCGGGCACATCGTTCCGCCGATGAGCGCCGACTTGCGGCAGTCGGCAGCGCCGTTGCATTGCTCCACGCGGCAGAGAAGGTCGTTGCCCGTGACAGAACGGTCGGCGCGCAGGTACTCGTCCATACGCGGGGTATCGACAATCTTATGGGGGTTGAAAATATTCTCCGCGTCCCAACAATACTTGACCTGCCGCATCAACTCATACGTCGGTTCGCCGTACTGGAGGGGGATGAACTCGCCGCGCAGACGACCGTCGCCGTGCTCACCGCTGATAGTACCGCGGTGCTTGCGGACGAGAAGCGTCGTCTCTTGGGCAATGCGACGGAAGAGTTGCTTGCCTTCGGGTTTTTTGAGGTTGAGAATAGGACGAAGGTGCAGTTCGCCGGTACTGATATGTCCGTAGAAGACGCACGAAGTGCCGAGTCGCGCGAGCATCTCGCGGAAGTCGCGCATATAAGCGGGCAGACGGGTAGGGGCGACTGCGGTGTCTTCGATGACGCCGGTCGGTTTGGCATCGCCGCGCATACTGCTCAGAATGCCGAGACCCGCCTTGCGCAAGTCCCATACATGGCTGACCTCCTCGCCATAGACGCGCGTGCAGAACGAGACGAGACCTGTCGCTAACAGCGCTTTCTCCATCTCTTGCGCCTGCCGGTCAAGGTCCTGACGGCTGTCGCTACGCAGTTCGGCGATGAGCAATGCTGCGGGGTCGCCTTGTATGAACGGCACCTTCTCAATGCTGAATGCTGACAGCTGACGGCTGAGATTGATTATCTCCCCGTCCATCAGTTCGATGGCAGTAGGGTTATGTTTTAAGGCCGTGAGGTTGGCTTCGAAAGCGGCATCCAGGCTGGTACAATGCGCGCAGACGACCATCACCTGTTGTGGCGGCAGTGCATCCAGCGATACTTTGATACGCGTCAGGAACGCCAGTGTTCCTTCGCTGCCGGCAATGAGTTGACAGAGGTTGATAGTCCGTTCGCGCAAGGGTTTGCGGGTGTCGCAGAGGTCGGCGATGACTTCGTCGATGGCATAACCGCAACTGCGGCGGGTCAGACTCTTGTCGGGATAACTCTCCTCAATCAGCGTCCGTGTCTTCTCGTCCAGCGCCCAGCGAATCAACTGCGCATAGATGCGTTGCTCTAGCCGCTCGCCGCTCGCCTCTCGCCTCCAAAACTCCTCCCCAAACCGCTCTTCCAGTTCGGCTACGGTGTATGCCGCGAAATGTTCTTTCGAGCCGTCCGCGAGGATGCCGTCCGCTTCGAGGACGTGCGGCCGAGTGCTGCCATAGACGAGGGAATGTGTGCCGCAGGAGTTATTGCCCACCATGCCGCCGATACAACAGCGGTTGGAGGTGGATGTCTCCGGACTGAAAAAGAGATGAAGGGGTTTGCACGCTATATTGAGTTCGTCGCGCACCACGCCGGGTTCTACCCATGCGTAGCGTTCGGCGGCGTTTATCTCAAGGATGCGGTTCATGTGCCGGCTGATGTCGGCGATGATACCGTTGCCCACGACCTGGCCGGCAATGGATGTGCCGCCTGCGCGGGCGATAAGACCGGTATTGCGACGGCGTGCCTCGCGGAGCAGGGAGAGAATATCCTCCTCGTCCGCAGGGTAGGCTACGCCATAAGGAATCTCGCGATATACGCTGGCGTCCGTCGCATACGCAATCTTGTGCAGACTATCCGTCTTTATCTCTATCATCCGCCTTACTCTTCGGTGTCTTCCATCGAGTCGCCAACGATTTTGCGGTAGAGTTCCTTGGCATCGGTGGCTTTGCGGATAATCTCGTGCAGGTCTTCTATCTTCACGCGGTCCTGTGCCATCGAGTCGCGATGACGGATGGTGACACAGCCGTCGTTGAGGGTGTCATGGTCCACGGTGATACAGAACGGCGTACCTACGGCATCCTGACGGCGGTAACGCTTGCCGATGGAATCTTTCTCGTCGTAGGCAACCTTGAAGTCGAACTTCAGTTCGTTCATGATTTCGCGTGCTTTCTCGGGCAGACCGTCTTTCTTGACAAGCGGCATGATACAAGCCTTCACCGGAGCGAGGACAGCGGGTAAGTGCAGAACGACGCGGGTGTCGCCGCCTTCCAAAGCCTGCTCTTCGTAAGCCGAACACATGACGCTGAGGAACATACGATCCACACCGATGGATGTCTCGATGACAAACGGCGTATAAGACTGGTTCAACTCTGGGTCGAAGTACTCAATCTTCTTGCCGCTGTATTTGGCGTGCGACGAGAGGTCGAAGTTCGTACGGCTGTGGATACCTTCCACCTCCTTGAAGCCGAAGGGCATGAGGAACTCGATATCCGTAGCAGCGTTGGCGTAGTGCGCCAGTTTGTCATGGTCGTGGAAACGGTATTTCTCGTCGCCGAGACCAAGCGCCTTGTGCCATTTGAGGCGGAACTGCTTCCAGTGCTCAAACCATTTGAGTTCGGAACCCGGGCGAACGAAGAACTGCATCTCCATCTGCTCGAACTCGCGCATACGGAAGATGAACTGACGGGCTACTATCTCATTACGGAAAGCCTTACCGATTTGCGCAATACCGAAAGGTATCTTCATACGACCGGTCTTCTGGACGTTGAGGAAGTTAACGAAGATACCCTGCGCCGTCTCCGGACGGAGGTAAATCTTCATGGCGCCGTCGGCGGTGGAACCCATCTCGGTGGAGAACATGAGGTTGAACTGACGCACGTCTGTCCAGTTGCGGGTTCCGCTAATCGGGCAAACTATCTCCTCGTCGAGGATGATTTGCTTGAGTTCCTCAAGGTTGTTGTCGTTCATCGCCTTGGCGAAACGTGTATGGAGCGCCTCGCGTTTCTCTATATGTTCGCGTACGCGTTCGTTGGTCTGTTTGTAGAGTTCCTCGTCGAACGAGTCGCCGAAGCGCTTGCGTGCTTTCTCTACCTCTTTGGCGATTTTCTCGTCGTATTTGGCTATCTGGTCTTCAATGAGCACGTCCGCGCGGTAGCGTTTCTTCGAGTCCCTGTTGTCAATCAGCGGGTCGTTGAATGCGTCCACGTGACCGGAGGCTTTCCAAGTCGTCGGGTGCATGAAGATAGCGGCGTCGATACCTACGATATTCTCGTGGAGTAGGGTCATGGAGTCCCACCAGTAGCGTTTGATGTTGTTCTTCAACTCTACGCCGTTCTGTCCGTAATCGTACACAGCGCCGAGACCGTCATAAATCTCGCTGGAGGGGAAAACAAATCCGTACTCTTTGCAATGTGCCACGATTTTCTTGAATGTTTCTTCTTGTGTCTGTTGTGCCATATTCTTGTTTGTTTTTATATGTTTCGAATTGCTCTTTCAAAAGTGTCTCAAACTTTTGCGGGTGCAAAAGTAGTGCTTTTTTTTGATATATGCAAGATTTGAGCGATTTTTATTTGTTTTTAAGGAGTTATACTCCTTGATTACGTGAATGCCTGAAGCTATGCAGATAGCGTATATACCCTTCGAAACAATGGCTCCCATGCCAACATGCTTTTGCGTTCCCCTTCGCAAAAGAATGGTTTCGAGAGGGTATATACTATCTACGTAAACGTAGGCATTCCCGCAATCGGAAGTGCCGAAATATTATATTTAGTTTAGAGTTTAGAGGTTAGAGTTTAGAGATTAGAGTTTAGAGGAGTTTTGAAAGGAGGCAGTTGAGTGTTTATTTTGAGAAAAAACAACAAAATATGTATATATACTATGTATATATACAGTGAAAGCGTGTTTTGTACAAAAATCGGTCGCCATCCTTGGGTGATCCTTGGGGGATTATTGGGTGATCCTTTGGTCCGCCATGCTAACGCATAGCTAAACGGTAGCTAAACGGAAGCAGATTGCCCTTATGAGGGAGTGAGGGAAAAAATGCCTAACCCAAGCCCTTCCCTGAAAGGAAGGGATGTATGGCGGCGCAGCCATGTGGGTATTGCCGTGATTAGGCGCCATGGTCGGGACAACAAAAACGCAGCACTTAATTATGCCGCGCTAAATGCTATACCTTATAACACGAAAAGAGCGCCGAAGCGCTCCTTTCGAATGAATATTTGTCGCTAATTACTTAGCGCACCTCTTGTCCGCGGAGGTCGAAGGTCTGCGTTCCTCTTGCACAAACATGCTTGTAATTAATCAATTTCGTATGTTTGAACAAGGAATTGTTCACAACCAGTATCAATTACATCAGAACTAATTGGAGAGACCAACTCCCCATTATGCATAACAACTTGTGTTGTATTGTGAGTAGGATTATTTTTTGCACTTTCCAACATGTTTTCTTGTATTTGTGTACAAGAGAAACAATACCGGTTATCCTCGCTAAATTTTCTCATGCGAGCAAGAAAACTTCCAAATCTTCCCCAGCGTTCATGCACAGGATTAAGTACTACATCAACCCTTTCAAGTATATCATTAAAACGTCTCTCTAAGTTGGGGTGATTTTTCAGGCGGAACTCTGCTGTTCCAGACAAACCTTTCAAAATATTATTCTCACCACATTGCAAAATTAGGAAGTTCTTCCCTGCCACTTCAAACTGTCTTCTCTCTCCAGTTCTGTCGTAAACGCCTTCCATGGTTTCTAACAAAGCATCTACATGACTTGAATCAACATCGTCTGAAGTGCTGAATACTTGATTTCCGATGTACGACCACTTACCTTTCTGTAATAAGTACATTCTATTCCCATTCAAAGTTTTGCCCTCTTTTAATTCCAATAAGGCTATTATTTTCTTATTACCATTAAAGTTTTGGACTATCGTCAAATCGTCCTGATTTCTCAAGGCGTGTTCGTTAAACATCACAAAATCAGCATTACTATTACTCAAAAAATCTGCTATCGCGTTAGGACGAGTGATTTGAAGTTTTGATGTGTAACGAGCATGCTTTTTAAATGATACGAGTTGAATTTTCATATTTGAATTTAAGTTAATAATTGTACATAAAAGTGCGGACTCCTTGTCGTTCGTCAGGCTACCACACCTTTAATACCAACAAGTTATCCACACTGCATAGCAGTGTTTAGCAACTTATTCTAGGTATTTAATGTCTTTTGTGGTAGTTGACGAACCAGAATAAATAGCAAACGCTATATTTCTATGTCCTTCTGTTTAACGTCGGGAAGCGACGGTAGAGGGTGTTTTTAAACCTTTGCGGCGGCAAAGGTACAACAATTATTTGACATACGCAAATTTTTTTTATTTTTATTTTTCTTTGAAAAATTTGCATATATGATTTTTTTTTTGTACTTTTGCACTCGCAAAAGTGTTCGAAAGAAATGAAAGAGTTGAAATGTCCTAAATGCGGAAGTACGTTTACCGTCGATGAGGCGGATTATGCGTTGCTGCTCAGTCAGGTGAAGAACAGCGAGTTCGAGACCGAACTGGCGCGGCGTCTGCATGAGCTGGAGCAGCACCGTGAGGCGCGTGAGCAGGCCGAACAGGCACGCCGCATCGCGGAGGAACAGGCGGCTAAAGCTCGCATGGAGGCTGAGCAACAAGCAGCAAAAGCGCAGTTACAATCGCAGATACAGACCTTACAGGCACAGATACAGCAGGCCGAGCAGCAGAAACAGTTGGCGGTGGCGCAGGTGCGTCAGCAGGCGACGGAGGCGTATATGAAGAAAGAACAGGAACTCGCCACGCTGCGCACGCAGATGGACAGTCAACTCAAGGCGGCGAAAGAGCAGGTGGAGTATTACAAAGACCTGAAACTGCGCCTGTCCACGAAAATGGTCGGCGAGACACTGGAGCAGCATTGCGCCACGGAGTTCGCGCGTATTCGTCCGCTGTTCCCGAACGCCTATTTCGAGAAAGACAACGAAGTGGTGGAGGGCACGAAAGGTGATTTCGTGTTCCGCGACAAGAGCGACGACGGAGTGGAGTATATCTCCATCATGTTTGAGATGAAAAACGAGAACGACGAGACCGCCACGAAGCATAAGAACGAAGACTTCCTGACCAAACTCGACGCCGACCGCAAGAAGAAAAACTGCGAGTACGCGGTATTAGTGTCGATGCTTGAGCCGGATAGCGAACTATACAACGGCGGTATCGTGGACATGAGTCACCGTTTCGAGAAGATGTACGTCATCCGTCCGCAGTTCTTCGTGCCGCTTATCACGCTTCTCTGTCAGACGAGCCGTAAGAGTCTCGACGCCAAGCGTGAACTGGCGCTCGTCAAGGCCCAACAGATAGACGTGACGCATTTCGAAGAGAAACTGACGGCGTTCAAGGAAGGTTTCGGACGTAACGTGCGGCTCGCCAACGAGCGCTTCGCCGACGCCATCGACGAGATAGACAAGACCATCGCGCACCTCACCAAAGTGCGTGAGAACCTCGTCAAGTCCGGCGACAACCTCAACGCGGCGGACAAGAAGTTGCAAGAGGTGAGCATCAAGCGTCTCACTGCCGGCAACCCCACTATGAAGGCGAAGTTTGAGGAAGTGGACAAACAACAAACGACTAATGACTAACGACAAATATGAGCAAGAAAGAAATTCAATTCAGTCTCGTGTACCGCGACATGTGGCAGAGTAGCGGTAAGTACGTTCCGCGAAAAGACCAGTTGGCACGCGTGGCACCCGTCATCATCGACATGGGCTGCTTCGACCGCGTGGAGACCAACGGCGGCGCGAGCGAACAGGTGAACCTGTTGTACGGCGAGAACCCGAACCAAGCCGTGCGCACGTTTACCAAGCCGTTTAACGAGGTAGGTATCAAGACCCACATGCTGGACCGCGGTCTCAACGCGCTGCGTATGAATCCCGTGCCGGCGGACGTGCGCAAACTGATGTATAAGGTAAAACACGCGCAGGGCGTAGATATCACCCGTATCTTCTGCGGTCTGAACGACCCGCGTAACATCATCCCTTCCATCAAATGGGCGAAAGAGGCAGGCATGACGGCGCAAGCGACGATGTGCATGACCTATTCGCCGGTACACACGGTGGAGTATTACGTCAACCTCGCGGAGGAACTGATTGCTAACGGCGCACAGGAGATCTGCTTGAAGGACATGGCGGGAATAGGTCGCCCGACGATGTTAGGCAAGATTGTCGCCGCCATCAAAGCCAAGCACCCCGATATCATCATCCAATATCACGGTCACACAGGACCGGGTTTCTCGGTGGCTTCGATGCTCGAGATAGCCAAAGCCGGCGGTGACGTATTCGATGTAGCCATCGAGCCGCTCAGTTGGGGCATGGTGCATCCGGATGTGATTACCATCCAAGCCATGTTCCGCGAGGCGGGATTCCTCGTGAAAGACATCAATATGAAGGCCTATATGGAGGCGCGTGCGCTCACGCAAGAGTTCATCGACGACTTCCTGGGTTACTGGATAGACCCGCGTAACAGCAAGATGACGTCGATGCTCGTCGGTTGCGGTCTGCCCGGAGGAATGATGGGTTCGCTGATGGCGGACCTCAAGGGCTTGCACGCCGCCATCAACGCCAACCTCAAGAAACGCGGCGAGAAAGAACTGAGCGAAGATGAACTGCTGGTTGAGTTGTTCCAAGAGGTACAGCGCGTGTGGCCGATGCTCGGTACGCCGTGCCTCGTCACACCGTTCAGCCAGTACGTCAAGAATGCCGCGCTGATGAATATCTTCTCGCGCTCGATGGGCGAGAAACCGTTCACGCGCATGGATCCCGCCATGTGGGGCATGATACTCGGCAAGTCCGGCAAACTGCCCGGTACACTGGCGCCGGAGATTATCGAGTTGGCGAAAGAGAAAGGCATGGAATTCTATACTGACGACCCGCAAGCGCTCTATCCGGACGAGTTGCCGCGTTTCATCAAGGAGATGAAAGAGTTAGGCTGGGATAGAGGACAGGACGACGAGGAACTGTTCGAGTTCGCAATGCACGAGAAGCAGTACCGCGAGTATAAGTCCGGTCAGGCGAAAGAGCAGTTCAATAAAGAGCTGGCGCAGAAAAGGGGAGTGAGCGAGCCTACCCCCGGCCCCTCCCTAAAAGGAGGGGAGAAGGCTGAGAAGGCTGCCAACGACGACCTCGCGGCGGTGGCTTATGCGCTCTATCTCGCCGGCAAGAAGCCGAAGGAGGGTATTATCACGCTTCCGCGTGTGCACTCCACAGCATGGAATCATAAACATTATACACTTAAATAACATGAAAAAGTACAATTTTAATGCGGGACCGAGTATTCTCCCGCAAGAAGTAATCAAACAAACCGCAGAGGCGGTCATCGATTTCCAAGGTGAAGGTCTGTCTGTACTGGAGATTTCGCACCGCGCGAAGTATTTCCAACCCATCATGGACGAGGCGGAAGCGCTTGTGAAAGAACTGCTGAACGTACCCGAAGGTTACCGTGTGCTGTTCCTCGGCGGTGGTGCCAGTCTGCAATTCTGCATGGTGCCTTTCAACCTATTGGAGAAGAAAGCGGCGTACCTGAATACCGGTGTATGGAGCAAGAAAGCGCTCAAAGAAGCCAAAGGCTTCGGTGAGGCTGTAGAAGTGGCTGCAAGCACGACGGACATCCCGACGGACTACGAGATACCGCAGGACGCGGACTACTTCCATATTACGACCAACAACACCATCTTCGGTACGGAAATCAACGATGACAAACTCGCGGAGATATACCGCAAGAAAGGCAATGTGCCTCTGGTAGCCGACATGAGTTCGGATATCCTGAGCCGTCCGATTGACGTGAGCCAGTATGACATCATCTACGGCGGTGCGCAGAAGAACCTCGCGCCGGCGGGTGTGACCTTCGTCATCATCAAAGAGAGCTGCCTCGGTCGCGTAAGCCGTTATATCCCGACGATGCTGAACTATCAGACGCACATTGACGGCGGTTCGATGTTCAACACTCCTCCTGTGCTGCCCGTCTATACGGCTGTGCTGACACTTCGCTGGCTGAAAGCCAACGGCGGCGTGAAGTGGATTGAGGCACGCAACAAAGCGAAAGCAGACCTGCTCTATAAGTGTCTGGACGAGTCGAAACTATTCATGCCGACGATTTCCAAGAAAGAGGATCGCAGCCGCATGAATATCTGCTTCGTCTTCAAGCCCGGCTTCGAAGACCTGCAGGACGACTTCTTCAAGTTCGCTACCGAGCGTGGCATGGTAGGTATCAAGGGTCACCGTCTGGTAGGCGGTTTCCGCGCTTCCTGCTACAATGCGATGGATATCGAAGGCGTGCAGGCGCTTGTTGACTGCATCCACGAATACGAGGAATTAAGAATTAAGAATTAAGAATTAATGCCTTATTTCTCGTTTCATCATTCCGAACCAACCCGAAAGAAAACGGCGCAAGCCGAGTTCTTTACAACACTTGTACATAAAATGAAAGTATTAGTAGCAACAGAGAAACCCTTTGCGAAAGTAGCCGTGGACGGCATTCGCGAGGTAGTAGAGGGCGCAGGTTATGAACTGGCGCTGCTCGAGAAATACACAGACAAACAGCAGTTATTGGACGCCGTGGCTGATGCCGAGGCACTCATCATCCGTTCGGATATCGTGGATGCCGCCGTACTGGACGCAGCCAAGAAACTGAAGATTGTTGTTCGTGCCGGTGCCGGTTATGACAATATAGACCTTGATGCCGCTACCTCGCACGGCGTAGTAGCGATGAATACGCCCGGTCAGAACAGCAATGCCGTGGCTGAGTTGGCACTCGGTCTGATGGTGTTCGCCGTGCGTAATCTCTATAACGGAACTTCGGGTACGGAGCTGAAAGGCAAGAAATTAGGTATTCATGCTTTCGGCAACGTAGGTCGCAACGTGGCACGCATCGCGCAAGGCTTCGGCATGGAGGTGTATGCGTACGACGCTTATTGTCCGGACGAGGCGATGACGGCGGCTAACGTCACCCCGCTGCACAGCGCAGAGGAGTTATACAAGACTTGCGACATCGTCAGCCTGCACATCCCTGCCACAGCAGAGACGAAGAACAGCATCAACCATGACTTGGTAAATCTCATGCCGAAGGGTGGTGTGCTCGTTAATACAGCCCGCAAGGAAGTCATCGACGAGGAAGGCCTTATCGCGCTGATGCAGGAGCGTCCGGACCTGAAGTACATGACCGATATTATGCCGGTTGCGGATGCGAAGTTCCGTACACTCTTTGAGGGACGCTACTTCGCAACGCCGAAGAAGATGGGTGCACAAACCGCCGAGGCAAATATCAATGCCGGCATTGCGGCTGCGAAACAGATCGTGGACTTCATCCAGAACGGCAATGAACGATTCAGAGTAAACAAGTAAAATGAAAGGACGAAAATGAAAGGAAGAAGGATATATAATGGATGGTTGGGATTTCTCATCCTTTCATTTTTCATTTTTCATCTTTCACCTTCCTATGCGCTGCCGATGAATATCGAGTGCGCGGGTGCTCATGAGGTGGACGGTGCGGACACGCTGTTCTTCTTTGCCAACGAGACACACGTGCATTCGAAGATAGGTGCGGTGGACTGGTATGCCACGGCCACAGGTGAGCCGGTAGTCACTGACCAAGAGGATGTCTATTCCTTGGACGACGGCGGTTACTATATCGTCAAAGACGGAGTGGAGTACAGTCCGTTTTACGTATTCATATGCAAGCCTGCGGACATCGAAATGACAGTGGAGGCAGAGTGCGAGGCCACTAATCTGAACCTGTCCGGCAATACAGAGCAGTACCGCTACTTCCGTCGGAACGGTTCTTCCGGCTCATACGCGCGCACGTGTTCCATACAATATACTACACTCGCATGGAAAGAAGATGCGTGGGTGGACTCACTGGTGAATACCACGGCCAAGGTCGCCAAAATCATCAGTATTCCTCAAAAGTTCCTCCGCGGCACGACTGTGCGGATGTGCTATGATGAAGCGATTCGCGAGGCCTTGGGAATGCCACCCGCTTGTGCGGACGCAGAACTGCCGGAAAGCGATGTCAAGGCGGTAAGCATGATGTTGACCTCTCTGGCCGTCACGCGTGGTGCAGAGGGGGAGAAAAGCAATGAGTTGAATCGTCCTACACGCCAGGACATCATCACATCCCATACATCGGAGAGTTACAGCGTCCCGCTTAACGTGGCGTTCTATTCGAACCCGACTCCTGCGGCGCAATTCATCCGCTGGACCATTTACAAGGCCTCGGAGCGGCTCGTCACGTATCAGGACAAAGACATCCGTTATATCTTCTCTGAACCGAACATCTACCGCGTCGTGTGTGTGGTAAGTAACCTCGACTGTACTTCGGACTCATCGGAGATGATTGTCAACGTTGCTGAGTCGTACTTGCGTGTGCCTAACTTCTTCACACCTGGCGGCTCCTGTCCGAACGCCGAGTTCCGCGTTGCTTACCGCTCGCTCAAAGAGTTCCATATATGGGTATATAACCGCTGGGGCAAGCTTGTCTATGAATCCACTGACCCTTCCAAAGGCTGGGACGGCACCATCAATGGCAAGTTAGCTGCCGATGGCGCGTATTTCTATGTCGTGCGTGCACTGGGGACGGATGCGAAAAGGGATTATATCGGGCTGAAGGCGACCTATCAGAAGAAGAAGGCGAGCGAGGCTGAAGCGCTCCAAGGTGTTTATCAACTCTCCGGAGATATTAACCTCCTGCGTTGCAGGAAATAACGTCAACTATATGAAAAAAACTATTCTTACTATGGCACTGGCTGCAACAGTCCTTGCCGCAACAGCGGCGACCAACCCTTTCTTTGACTACAAGAACTGGAAGACACCGCATGGCACGTACCCGTTCAATGAGATTCATGCCGAGCATTATATGCCGGCTTTCGAGGAAGGCATGAAACGTGGTCTGCAAGAGATAGACGATATCGTTAACAACCCTGCTACACCTACTTTCGCCAACACCATCGAGGCTTACGAGGCTTCGGGAGAGATGCTGGGTATCGTTGCCGGTTGTTTCTATAACCTCACGAGCGCCGAAACGAACGACACACTGCAACAGATTTCGCTGGAACTGAGTCCGAAAATGGCGGAGTACAGCGCTACTATCCGTTTGAACGAGAAGCTTTTCCAACGTATCAAGGCGGTCTATGACCAGCGCGCGAAACTCAAGCTGAACAAGGCACAGCAGAAACTGCTGGAGGATATTTATGACAGTTTCGCCAATAACGGTGCGAACCTCAGTCCGGCGGACAAAGAGAAATACCGCGAGTTAACCGCCAAATTGAGCAAGTTAACCGTGCAATTCGGTCAGAATGTACTCAAAGCCACCAACGCCTGGTCGATGCTTCTCACCGACGAGGCCCTGTTGGCAGGTCTAAACGAGGACACGAAAGCCATGCTCAAGGCGAACGCGCAGAAGAAAGGTCTCGACGGCTGGTTGCTGGACCTCAAGCCGACGACTACGCGTCCGGTGATGCAGGATTTGGATAACCGCGACATCCGTCGCGAACTGTACATGGCGTCCGCAAGTCGCTGTGTAGGCGGCGAGTTCGACAACACCGGTATTATCGTGGAGATTGTCAACACCCGCTTGGCACTCGCTAACCTCTTTGGCAACAAGACCTATGCGGAGAAATCGCTGGTCAAGACCATGGCAGAGACGCCGGAGAATGTCTATAAACTGCTCAATGAGTTGCGCGACGCGTACATGCCGGCTGCGCAGGAGGAGGTAAAGGAATTGGAGGATTACGCTCATGCGAACGGCTTCTATGCGGAGCATCTCCAGCCGTGGGACTTCGGCTATTACAGCAAGAAACTCAAGAAAGAGAAATATGACATCTCCGATGACGACCTGCGTCCGTACTTCGAACTGGAGAGCGTGAAGAAAGGGGTGTTCGGTCTCGCGGAGCGCCTGTATGGCATTAAGTTCAAAGAGAACAAGAAGATACCCGTGTATAATCCCGAAGTGACGGCATACGAGGTGTTTGACGAGAAAGGTAAGTTCTTAGCGGTATATTATACGGACTTCCATCCGCGGGACAGCAAGCGCGGTGGCGCCTGGATGAATGATTTCCAGCCGCAGTTCATCCGTCATAAGAAAGACCATCGTCCGCATATCGTGAACGTGATGAACTTTACAAGACCCACCGCAGACAAGCCGGCGCTGTTCACCTACGACGAGGTGCGCACGTTCCTGCACGAGTTCGGTCATGGTCTGCACGGAATGCTCACGCGCTGCCAGTACGAGTCGCAGAGTGGAACCAACGTGCCGCGTGACTTTGTAGAACTGCCCTCGCAGTTCAATGAGAACTTCATCGACGAGAAAGAGTTCCTCGATACCTTCGCCAAGCATTATCAGACAGGCGCTGCGCTGCCGCAGGCACTGCTGGATAAGATGCACGCTTCGCAGACTTATCACGCTGCCTACGGATGCGTCCGTCAGTTGAGTTTCGGTTACCTCGACATGAGTTGGCATACCTTGGAGAAACCGTTTGAGGTCAACGAGAGCCTGGGTACTACGGAATCGGTCATCCGCTTCAGCGATAAAGCGATGGAGCAGGTACAGGTAATGCCGAACGTACCGAATACGCAAATGGCTCCTGCGTTCACGCACATCTTCTCCGGAGGCTACGCAGCCGGCTACTACAGCTATAAATGGTCGGAACTGTTAGACGCTGACGCTTTCGCTGTCTTCAAAGAGGCTAAAGCCAAGAGCGGTACTATCTTCGATAAGAAAGCCGCCAAGCGTTTCCGCGAGAATATCTTGGAGAAGGGCGGTACGGAGAAAGCGATGGACCTGTACAAGCGTTTCCGCGGCGGCGAACCGACGATCAACGCGCTGCTCGAGCGCGACGGCATCAAAGCCCGCGAGATTAAATAGACCGCTTAGCAGAAAGAATATAGACTAAATAAATCCCGCCCATTCGGACGGGATTTATTGTGTGATTATAGTAATAGGTACTTTTCAAAAAATGAAAACAGTCGTCATCGCGACGCCTGTTTTTCTAAGGTATTAGTCTGTTTATTTAAGGTACAAAAAAGATTGGTCTTTTTTTGCAGAACTTGAATTTGTACAAAAGTGCCGTTTTTGCAAACTACAGTTGTCATTTTCAAATCCGTTGCAAAGATACTACATTTTTTTCAAACCTCCAAATCTTTTTGCATTTTTTTTGCATTTTTTTTATTTTTAGTGTCTTTTTAGCTCAATTACTTCCAAATTGTCAATTTTGTTTCCGTCAATCGTGAAACGAATAAGCGTCTGACAGGGTTGCCATCCCTGTATGCCTGCTGCGCCCGGATTAAGGGTCAGAAATTTGAATTGCGCGTCATATTGAACTTTCAGAATATGACTGTGCCCGCATACAAATAGGTCTATGCGATGGTTCGGATCGTCGTAGTTCTCCAGCGCCTTGCGGAACATAGGAATGAGCCACGGGTTATAATGACCGGGGTAACCGCCGATGTGCGTCATGAGCACATTGACATCCTCCACGCGGAAACGATAGAACTCGCTGAGCGAATAACGCACCTCTCCGCCGTCCATATTTCCGAATACGGCGCGTGTCGGTTTGAACTCCCGCAGACGGCGTAACACGTCATCGCTGCCGATATCACCGGCATGCCAAATCTCATCTACATCCTTAAAATGCACCAATATACGCGGGTCTAACAGCCCGTGCGTATCACTCAATACACCGATACGTGTCATTTCCGTGTCAGTTTGGCGATGATTAATAGGGAGATAAAGAGAACTAACATGGCGACAAAGAGGAAGATAAGCACGTCACGTAAGTCAATAACCCCGCGCGAGAGGGATGAATAATGGTCCTGCAGCAGCACCCAGTACAGGATAAAACAAGCCAGGGCACCGAAGATATAACAGACTATCTGACTCTTGCTGAATGTAGCGCAGAGCAGACCGATAGCCATGAAAGTACCGCTGAGCAAAATAAGTCCGATGAACGAACCGAGGAACGCACCGCTGTCGAGGTTTCCCATCGGTTCCGCCATATACGCCACTACAAAATAGTGGACGAAGCACGGCAGCAGTCCGATGAGCACCAAGAGCCAGGCGGCGAAATATTTACCGAGTACAATCCGCGTGAGCGAGACGGGTTTGGTACGGATGAGGTCCCACATGCCGCTTTGCCGTTCCTCCGAAAACAGACGCATCGTCAGGGCAGGGCAGAGCAGCATAAACAGCCAGGGGCTTAGTTGAAACAGTCCGTCCACTTGGGCGTACCCCGAGTCAATGATATTCCACTGACCCGGGATAACCCAAAGGAAGAGACTTACCGCCAACTGGTACAATCCAATCACAATGTACGCAATCGGCGTAGAGAAGTAATATGTCAGTTCCTTCTTATACATTAGCTGTTAGCCATTAGCCGTTAGCTTTTTTGACCGGCGTTTTCGGGAAGAAGATCCAGAAGGCGATAGCCACTACGAGCGCGTACGCAGCGAAGGTGTACCAACTCATCTTCCAACCGTCCCAAATCTGAAAGAACTCAACGGTTTCGTCGAGTGCATAGACGTTTTTGTTCACAACAGCCTGTGCAGCGAGTGTACCGATAGTAGCACCTACGCCGTTGGTCATTACCATGAACAGACCTTGTGCACTGGAGCGCATCGACGGGTCGGTCTCCTGATCTACATACAGGGCGCCGGAGATGTTGAAGAAGTCAAATGCAAAGCCGTAAACGATGCAGCTGAGTACGAACAGCAGCACGCCCGGCATGGCAGGATTACCCATGCCGAAGAAAGCGAAACGAAGTACCCATGCAATCATGGCCAAGAACATGACGTTCTTAATACCGAATTTCTTTAGGAAGAACGGAATCAAGAGGATACAAACGGCCTCGCAAATCTGACTGATGGATACGAGCATCGTACTGTGTTTAACCGCAAAAGTCTCTGCGAACATCTCTTCTTCAGCGAAGCTGCCCAGATACGGCGTAGCAAAACCGTTGGTGATTTGCAGGCTAACGCCGAGGAACATACAGAAGATGAAGAACAACGCCATTTTCTTTTGTTTGAAGAGCGTGAAGGCCTTCAGACCCAGCGCTTCTACGAGGTCCACCTTGCCTTCTACTTTCTTGATGTCACAGTTCGGCAGGGTCAACGAATAAGCGGCGAGCAAGAGGCTCAGACCACCGCTGACAACGAACTGATGAGCGGTCGATTGGAAACCTAACAGGTCCACTGCCCATTCCATAACGATGAAGCCGACGGTACCGAACACACGGATGGGCGGGAAGTCCTTCACAGTGTCCATGCCTGCCTTTACCAGTGCATTGAAAGCCACCGAGTTGGTCAATGCGATGGTAGGCATGTAGAACGCCACCGACAGCGCATAAAGCGTAAACAACGGCGCAAACTGTACTGTTTCACCGGCGCTCAAACCGTAAATACCGGCGGCACCCATGAAGAGACCTGCCAGCAGATGGCAGAGGCTCAGACATTTCTGCGCAGGCAGCCAACGGTCGGCAACAATACCCATCAAGGCCGGCATGAAAATAGACACGATACCTTGGATAGAGTAGAAAATTCCGATGTGCGTACCCATGCCGTGCTCGGCGAGGTAACGCCCCATGCAGATAAGATACGAACCCCAAACCGCGAACTCCAGGAAGTTCATTACGATGAGGCGAATCTGAAGTGATCTGTTTTTCATAGAATGAATAATGATTAATGATTAATGAATATCTCGTTGTTGATTAAAATTCTTATCTCGTGTAACCCGAACGATTTCTGATAAATCAGAATTCACTGGTAAAGTGGAATGTTATATGTTTGTAATCCTGTTGAGCCATGTTAAGCACGTAGGCACTGTCGGCCATGAAAACATCCCGTCCTTCCTTGTCGAAGGCCATATACTGCGCCTTGCGTTTCTTGAAGGTGTCCAGTTCCGCCGCGTCATCGGATTCAATCCAGCAGGCCTTGTACATCTGCAGCGGCTGCCATTTGCATTTCGCCTGATACTCATGCTCGAGGCGGTATTGAATCACTTCGAACTGCAGTTGTCCCACGGTGCCGATAATCTTCCGTCCGTTGAGTTGGCTGACAAACAACTGCGCCACACCTTCGTCCATGAGTTGCGCCACGCCTTTCTCGAGCTGTTTCTGCTTCATCGGGTCGGCGTTGTCGATGTATTTGAACATCTCCGGCGAGAAGGATGGCAGTCCTTTGAAATGCAGTTTCTCTCCGGCGGTGAGTGTGTCGCCTATCTTGAAGTTTCCGGTGTCGGGCAGACCTACCACGTCGCCTGCAAACGCTTCATCGACTGTCTCTTTCTTCTGCGCCATGAAGCACGTAGGCGCCGCAAAGCGCATCTGCTGGTCTTTGCGCACGTGATAGTAATAGGTGTTGCGGAGGAATTTGCCGCTGCAAATCTTGAAGAACGCGATACAGGAGCGATGGTTCGGGTCCATGTTCGCGTGTATCTTGAAGCAGAACGCCGTGAACTTGTCTTCCATCGGTTCCACCTTGCGTTCCTCTGCTTCAACAGGACGCGGGGCGGGGGCGTTGGCAACGAGGAAGTCGAGCAGTTCCTGCACGCCGATGGTCTTGTATGCCGAGCCGAAAAATACCGGCGCCAACTCCCCGCGGAGATAGGCCTCCTTGTCAAATTCGGGGTACACACCGTCCACCATTTCCAAGTCTTCCGCCAGTTTGCCACTAACGTCCTTTGGGCGTTTGTCGATTGCGAAGACCGACTCAAACTTCAGCCCCTGTCCGTTCGCCCACGAAACAGGCGTCACTCTGATTTGTAACTCACGCTCCACTTCATCCATCAAATCGAAGGGGTCTTTACCCTCACGGTCCATCTTATTCATGAAAACCATGACGGGTGTTTTGCGCATGCGGCATACCTCCATCAGACGGCGTGTCTGTGTCTCGACACCTTTGGCGGAGTCGATGACGACGATGGCGCTATCCACCGCCGTGAGGGTGCGGAACGTATCTTCCGCGAAGTCCTGGTGTCCCGGAGTGTCAAGGATGTTGATGTGATAATTCTGGTAATCAAAACCCATGACGGAAGTGGCGACGGAGATGCCGCGCTGCTTCTCAATCTCCATCCAGTCGGAGGTAGCGGTCTTGCGTATCTTGTTCGATTTGACGGCACCCGCCACATGGATGGCTCCTCCGTAGAGAAGGAGTTTCTCCGTGAGGGTGGTCTTACCGGCATCAGGGTGCGAGATTATCGCAAACGTCCGGCGGCGTAATATTTCCTGTTGGTCAGCGGAGGGTAGCACTTAAGTTTTAAATTTAAAATTTAAAATTAAAAATTAAGAATTAGAAATTAACGCAGTGTGGCTCCGAATTTCTCCTCAAACGTCTTTTTGAGACGAGTCATGATGTTCTCTATCTGCGTGTCCTTGAGCGTATTCTCGGCGTCCTGAAGGATGAACGAGAGGGCGTAGGATTTCTTGCCTGCCTCCAGGTTCTTGCCTTCATAGACATCAAAGAGGAATACGTTCTTCAGCAGTTTCTTCTCCGTAGTGAACGCCGCGCGGGCGAGGTCGGCGAACTCGATGTTCTTATCGACGAGCAGGGCGAAGTCACGTTTCACTTCCGGATATTTGGGCAGGTCGGTGATGACCGCCTTGAACTGCTTGTTCTGTTTGAGCAGTTGGTTCCAGTCGAGGTCGGCGTAGAATACTTCCTGCTCGATGTCGAAGCCTTTGAGCACTTTGCGTGCCACGATGCCGATGAAGCCGAGCGCCTTGCCGTTAGCAGCTTTGATGACCAGGCCGTCCACAAACAGTTCGTTCTCCAAGCGCTCTACGGTGGTCTTGGAAAGGTCCACGCCAAGGCGCACAAGGATGTTGTTCACGTAGGCGTGCAGTTCGTAGAAGGAACTCTTCTCCTCGCGGCGCACCCAACTCTGCGCAGTCTTGTTACCCGTCAGCCACAGACCGAAATGCGGTTCCTCGCAATACTCAATCAGCGGATTTTCGGGATTGTGCTCCCGTGCCGCAGGGTTCGCTTTATAATGATAGCAGTTTCCGAACTCATACAGGCGCAGGTCGCTATTCTTGCGGTTGGCGTTGCGTGCGATGGACTCGAGTCCGCCGAAGAGTAGGGTCTGGCGCATTACACCGAGGTCCGAACTCAGCGGGTTCATGATTTTTACGCATTGCGCGAGAGGCATCTGCTCAAGCGGTTCGTAATACGCCACTTTAGTCAGCGAGTTATTGAGTATCTCGTTAAAGCCTTGTGCAGTCAGTTGTTCCGCAATGCGGCGGCGTAACGCTTCGGGGTTCGGCTTCGAGCTGTACGCAAGACTGGTGTTCAGTTTATCGGGGAACTCCACATTGTCGTAGCCGTATATACGGAGTATATCTTCTACTACATCACACTCACGCTGCACGTCCACGCGGTAACGCGGCACGCCGAGTTGCCACTCTTGATGTTTGTCGTTTGTCGATTGTCGTTTGTCGATAATCTCTATCTCCAAGGCGCGAAGAATGGTCTCTATGGTCTCTTCACCGATGGCCTTGCCGATGAGGCTGTTCACACGGCAGATATCAATGGTCACAGGCCATGGGGCAAATGGTAGTTTGTCGTTGGTCGTTGGTCGTTGGTCGATTTTATCAACAATATCCATTGCCACTTGTCCGCCTGCCACCTCTTGGATGAGGAGTGCGGCACGCTTGAGGACGTAGAGAGTGTTATTGGGGTCGCAGCCGCGCTCGTAGCGGAAGGACGCGTCCGTCTGCAACTGATGACGACGGCTGGTCTTGCGGATGGTCACAGGCTCAAAATAGGCGCTCTCGAGGAACACGTTCTTCGTGTTCTCCGTCACGCCGCTTTCCAAGCCACCGAACACACCGGCGATACACATCGCTTCCTCTTTATTGGCAATCATCAGGTCGCGTTCGTTCATCTCACGTTCTACGCCGTCCAGCGTCACAAATTTCTCGCCGGCTTGGGCAAAACGTACGTGTATCTCGTGACCCTTTATCTTGTCGGCATCGAAGGCGTGAAGTGCCTGACCGCACTCGTGGAGCACGAAGTTCGTCACATCGACAATGTTGTTGATAGGCCGCAGACCGATAGCGAGCAGACTATTCTTGAGCCACTCCGGCGACTCTTGAACGGTCACGCCCTTGATACTCACGCCCGTATAACGCGGACAAGCCTCCGGCGCGTCCACTTTCACTTCTATCGGCAGGTCGTGGTTGTCAATCTTAAAGGCCTCCACGCTCGGTTTGGTGAGCGCTACGTCCTGTCCGTGCGCCTTGTAGTACGCATACAGGTCACGCGCCACGCCGTAATGGGAAGCGGCGTCTGAACGGTTCGGCGTAATATCCACTTCGATGACGGTGTCGTCCTCCACATGATAGTACTCGCGTGCCGTCATGCCCACCGGTGTGTCCTGCGGCAGAACGATGATGCCGGCGTGGTCGGTACCGACGCCTATCTCGTCTTCTGCGCAAATCATACCGAAGGAGTCCTCGCCGCGCAGTTTGCCTTTCTTAATCGTGAAACTCTGGTCACCGTCATATAGCACGGTACCGATGGTAGCCACCACCACTTTCTGTCCCGCCGCCACGTTCGGCGCACCGCAAACTATCGGCAGAGGTTCGCCCTCGCCGATGTTGACGGTTGTCAGATGTAAATGGTCGGAATTGGGGTGGGGGACGCAGGTCAGCACTTCGCCTATCACGAGGCCTTTCAGTCCGCCGCGGATGGTCTCTACGGTTTCTACGGTACCTACTTCGAGACCGATGGAAGTAAGGATTTTTGCGACAGTCTCCGCATCGTCCTGCAAGGAGATATATCGCTTCAACCAATTGTACGAAATATTCATTGTTTAGTTCTAAATTATGTACTTTTTACGCCTTTTGGGGTAAAGGCCACACCTTTGCGGGTGCAAAGGTACAACAAAAATTGCATATATGCAAGTTTTTGAGTGATTTTCAATGAAATTATTTTGCTATTCAAAAAAAAAGTTATACCTTTGCAGCAATTATGATTTACAAGCATTTAAGTGAACTCATCGGTCGGACACCGATGTTAGAAATCAGCGGATTAGAAGGCCAGCAGGCTCGTATCATCGTGAAGATGGAGTATTTCAACCCTGGCGGAAGTGTCAAGGACCGTATCGCACTGGCGATGATAGAGGATGCCGAGAAACGCGGTGTACTCAAAGCCGGCGCGACTATCATAGAGCCGACGAGTGGAAATACCGGTGTCGGTCTCGCATGGGTAGGTGTATCCAAAGGATACAACGTGGTACTGACGATGCCGGACACGATGAGTGTGGAGCGTCGTAACTTACTCAAAGCCTACGGCGCCAAACTGGAGTTGACTCCCGGTACAGAAGGCATGAAAGGGGCTATCCGTCGCGCGGAAGAGCTGTGTGCAGCCACGCCGGGTGCCGTCATCTTAGGTCAGTTCGTCAACCCCGCAAACCCTGCGATGCATGAGCGCACGACCGGTGAAGAGATCTGGGCGGATACGGAAGGACAAGTGGACATTCTCGTGGCGGGTGTAGGTACCGGCGGCACGGTCAGCGGAACAGGCAAAGCTCTCAAGAGACATAAATCCTCCGTTCAGGTGGTGGCTGTTGAGCCTGCGACATCAGCGGTGCTCTCTACCGGCATCGCCGGTAAACACCGCATACAAGGTATCGGTGCGGGGTTTGTGCCGGACACGTACGATGCCCATGTGGTGGACCGAATCCTTCCGATTGAGGACGAGCAGGCATTTGAAGGAATGCGCCTGTTGGCAAGCACGCAAGGCTTGTTGGTCGGTATCTCCTCCGGTGCGGCTTTCTCCGCGGCACTTGAACTCGCCCGCGAAGACGCCAACCGTGGCAAGACCATCGTGGCTATCCTTCCGGATACCGGCGAGCGATACCTATCTATGAATTTATTCTAATGTCACAAAATGTGTATATATACTATGTATATATACAGTGAAAGCGTGTTTTGTGCAAAATTCGGTCGCCATCCTTGGGTGATCGTTGGGGGATTGTTGGGTGATCCTTTGGTCCGCCATGCTAACGCATAGCTAAACGGTAGCTAAACGGAAGCAGATTGCCCTTATGAGGGAGTGAGGGGAAAAAAGCCTAACCCAAGCCCTTCCCTGAAAGGAAGGGATGTATGGCGGCGTAGCCATGTGGGTATTGCCGCGCTTTGGCGCCATGGTCGAGACAATAAAAACGCAGCACAAATGCACCGCGTATGGGGGGAAATAGTTAAAGAGAAGCCACAATGGAGATGTATTATTACCGAGATAGAGATGTATTATTAAGAAATTGACTTGCATTTGTGCGTGCGCGGTTACATATATAGTCGCGTGCGCGGGAAGGATAAAAACGGCGATAAAGGGCATTTATTTGCGTTCTGAGCGACTTTCTGTTTTCTGCCGACATACTACCGATTTTAAAGAAAAATGCAAAAATATGCAAAATTATTTGCGTATATCATTTTTTTTATGTAATTTTGCAGCGCAAAATATGGGGTTTAAGAAAATAAACCAAGATAAACCCCTCCAGCGGCATACGCCTTGCAGGCTGACACGGCCCGCCCAGCCGCACTACCAATAAATAAATTTACAGTAGTCCGTCAGAGCGAACCGCACCTCCAGAGGAGGTAAATGCCGCTGAAGGCGATAAACATAAATAAATTTACAGCAAATTAAAGTTAATAATAATTATAGCAATGGAAGAAAACAACGAATTGATTCAAAATGATCACATCATTCCTGTGAAGATTGAGGAGGAAATGAAAACCTCTTACATCGACTACTCGATGAGTGTGATAGTATCGCGTGCGCTGCCTGACGTGCGTGACGGATTCAAGCCTGTTCACCGCCGTGTGCTATTCGGAATGAACGAGTTGGGCAACACCTCCGACAAACCGACCAAGAAGAGTGCGCGTATCGTCGGTGAGGTAATGGGTAAGTATCACCCGCACGGTGACAGTAGTATTTATAACACGCTCGTGCGCATGGCACAGCCTTGGGCGATGCGTTACTGCCTCGTGGACGGTCAAGGAAACTTCGGTTCGGTCGATGGTGACGGTGCAGCGGCCATGCGTTATACCGAGGCCCGTATGTCCAAACTCGCCGAGGAGATGCTTCGTGACATCGAGAAGGACACCGTAGACATGGCTCCGAACTTCGATGACTCGCTACAAGAGCCGACAGTACTGCCTTGCCGTTTCCCGAACCTGCTCATCAACGGAGCCAGCGGTATCGCGGTAGGTATGGCGACTAACATGCCGACGCATAACTTGAGCGAGGTGATTGACGGTTGCTGCGCGTATATCAATAATATAAAGGCGCGCATGCACGATGAGTTCTGTCCGGAGATAACCGTAGAGGATTTGATGGAACACATCAAAGCGCCGGATTTCCCGACAGGCGGTACCATCTACGGCTACCAAGGCGTACGTGACGCGTACGAGACCGGTCGCGGACGTATCATCATCCGTTCGAACGCGGACATCGAGACCGACGACAACGGTCGTGAGCGTATCATCATCACCGAGCTGCCCTACGGCGTGGTGAAGAGTGACCTCGTGAAGAACATCGCCGAACTGGTGAACGACAAGAAGATAGAAGGTATCTCGGACATCAGCGACCACTCGAAGCGCGATATCCGCATCGTAGTAGAGGTGAAACGCGACGCCAATGCACAGGTAGTGCTCAACAAACTCTATAAGTTCACCGCCTTGCAGTCGAGCTTCGCTGTCAACAGCATCGCGCTTGTGAAAGGCCGTCCGATGCTGCTGAACCTCAAGCAGCTCATCGGTAACTTCATCGAGCACCGTATGGATGTCGTAACACGCCGTACACGCTTTGAGTTGAAAGAGGCCGAGGCAAAAGCACATATTTTAGAGGGCTTGATCATCGCCGTAGATAATATCGACGAGGTAGTTCGTATCATCCGTGCGAGCCGCACTCCGGCAGACGCTCAAGCGAACCTCGAGCAGCGATTCAATATTGACGAACTGCAGTCCAAAGCCATCGTTGATATGCGTCTGAGCCAACTGACCGGTCTGCGTATCGACGAGTTGAAGGCTAAATACGAGGAGTTGGAGCAACTCATCGCCCATCTGAACGAGTTACTCGCCAGTGAGGAGATGCGTTATGACGTCATCAACACCGAGTTGGTGGAGATCAAAGACAAATACGGCGACGAGCGTCGTACGAAGATTGTGAAGATGGCTACGGAGTTCAACCCCGAAGACATGTACGCCGACGATGAGATGGTTATCACCATTTCGCACCTTGGATATATCAAGCGCACTCCGCTGGCAGACTTCCGTCAGCAGACCCGCGGCGGTATCGGTTCGAAAGCCGGTAGTGCCCGTGACCAGGATTTCATCGAGCGCGTATATCAAGCATCTATGCACTCAACGATGATGTTCTTCACAGAAATGGGTCGTCTGTACTGGCAGAAGGTTTATGACCTGCCGGAAGGCAACAAGCAATCTAAGGGTCGTGCCATCCAGAACATGATTAACCTCCAGAACGGCGATAAAGTTCGTACCTGCATCAACGTGAAGGGTCTGAACGACCAAGAGTACGTAGAGAATCACTACCTGATTTTCATCACCAAGAACGGTCTGATGAAGAAGACGACACTCGAGGCTTATTCCCGTCCGCGTGCCAACGGTATCATCGCCCTCGGTCTGCGTGACGGCGACGAGCTGATAGGCGTTACTCTGACGGACGGCGAGAGCGAGATGTTAGTCGCTTCGTACAACGGCAAAGTGGTTCGTTTCAACGAAGGCGGCGTGCGTCCGATGGGTCGTGGAGCAAGCGGCGTGAAAGCAATAACTTTGGAAAATGACGGCCAAGATCGCGTGATTGGCACGGTTTGTGTAGAGAAGGGTACAGAGAAGACTATTCTCGTGATCTCTGAAAACGGATTCGGCAAGCGCACACCGGTCGATGACGAGGAAGGCAACGCTATCTACCGCGTCACCAACCGTGGCGGCAAGGGCGTCAAGACGATTGAGATAACCGAGAAGACCGGTCACCTGATCGGTATCGAGGCTGTCACCGACGCAGACGACCTGATGCTGATGACCAAGTCGGGAACCGCTATCCGCATGGATATCTCGACGATCCGTCAGACCGGCCGCGCCGCACAGGGTGTCAAACTCATCGAACTCCAGAAACGCAACGACACGCTCGTAAGCGGCTGTATCGTTCCGAAAGAGGATAACGAGAATGAAGAAATGAGCGCGGCAGAGCCGCTCAATGATGCTGCAACGCAGCCTAATGATGAAAACAACAACGAAACAAATGAATAAAAGTATGAAAAAGTCATTGTTTTTGGCAGCACTGGTGCTGATAAGCGCAGGCTGCTTCGCACAGAAAAACCCGTTGGTAAAGAAAGCTAAAAGTCTCATGAACGCTGAGACGCCAGACTTCGCTGCCGCTCGTGAAGCGATAGAAGAGGCACTCGTTCAGGAACCGACCGCTGAGAATTACTACTGGGCAGGTATGATCGGTTACAAAGCAGACCAGCAGGAACTCTACAACCAGATGATGGGGCAGGGTGCTGACGTAGCTTTAGCCGGCGCTGCAGTAGAGGAGAGTTACAACTACTGGTTGAAAGCCGATGAGCTGGCACAGGTTCAGGTGGCAGACAAGAAAGGCAACCTCGTACCGACAGACCCGAAGATGCGCGGAAAATTATCAAAGATGATGCTGGAGTACTACAAAAACCAAGAGTTGGTTAAGTACGGTGTTCATCTGAACGACAGTCGTGACTTCGAAGGCGCTTTCAAGGCCTTCAAGATGCATATCAACATCCCTGACTTGGCGATGATGCAAGGTGAGAAGTTGCAGAAAGAGATGCCGCGTGACACAATCTACCAGCAATACAAGTACTACACCGCTATCTTCGCTATCCAGGCTGAGTTGCACGAGGAAGCTATTCCTCTGCTCGAAGAGCTGAAAGACGGTGAGTACGATGCAATAGCAGTAAACCAGTTCCTTTATCAGGAATACGTAGCAGTGAAGGATACCGCGAAGTTCGTAGCTACTCTGCAGGACGCCATCGCACGCTTCCCGCAAGAGCCGTGGTTCCTCCAGAACCTGATTAACTACTACATTTTCTCCGGTCAAGAGAAAACAGCTATCGAGTACCTTGCTACCGCTATCGCACGTGAGCCGAACGTAGCACAATACCATCTTATCAAGGGTAACCTCGATGAGAACCAAGGCAGTTACGAAGAGGCACTTCAGGACTTTGACCGTGCGCTGGCTCTCGACCCGACCATGGCAGACGCACAGGCAGGCAAGGGACGTGTATACTACAACCAAGCGGTTAAGTTGAATGAAGCAGCTGCTCTTATCAACGACAACAAGGAGTACAAGAAAGCGCTGGATGAGATGAACGCCGTATTCAAGAAATCGCTGCCGTTCTTCGAGAAAGCACACGAACTGGCTCCGGAGGACCGCAATTACATCCAAACGCTTAAAGGCCTCTACTACCGCTTCGGAATGACGGATAAGGAGGAAGAGATGAAAGCATTGCTGGAAAACCTTTAATGGGACGTATTCTCGCTATAGACTTCGGTCGTAAACGCACAGGATTAGCCGTGACGGACGTACTCCGCATTACGGCTAATCCTCTGCTTACGATTGAGACCAAAGACTTAATGAACTGGCTGGCGGACTATTTCGCGCGCGAACCCGTGGACGAAATAGTCATCGGCCATCCGACACAGATGAACGGACAAGAGTCGGAAAGCATGAATTATATCCGTCCGTTCATGGGGAACTTCAAAAAACAATTCCCCGACAAACCGATAACTATGTATGACGAGCGCTTTACTTCGGTATTGGCGCACCAAGCCATGCTTGCCGGCGGCATGAAGAAAAAAGACCGGCAGAACAAAGCGGCTGTGGACAAGATAGCCGCGTGCATCATCCTTGAGGGATATCTTGAGTCAATGCACAATTCACAATGCACAATTAAGAATTAAGAGTTAAAAATCATAACACCCATGATTTTACCAATATATTTATACGGGCAACCGGTGCTGCGGAAAGAGGCGGAGGAGATAGGAAACACGCCGGAGCTGAAGCAGTTCATCGCAGATATGTACGAGACACTGACTGCTGCGGAAGGCTGTGGATTGGCAGCTCCGCAGGTAGGCAAGCCCTGGCGGCTGTTTGTGGTGGACGGCACCGAACTGGCAGAGGACTATCCGGAGTGCAAGGATTTCAAGCGTGCATTCATCAATCCGGAGTTACTCGAAGAGAGTGAAGAGACCTGCACGTATTCGGAAGGATGTCTCTCTCTGCCTGGAATCAGCGAGAACGTCGTACGCCCGAAGACCATCCGTCTGCGCTATCTGGATGAAGATTTCAAGGAGCATGAAGAGAGCTTTACGGGTTTTCAGGCTCGTATCGTACAGCACGAATACGACCACCTCGAGGGACACGTGTTCACAGACCGCATTTCCCCGATACGCAAGACGTTCACACGCAATAAGTTAGCCGCCATTGCCAAAGGCAAAGTAGGCGCACGATACAAATATAGAAGGAATTAATGTATTAGTTCGTGGATTTATTATCCATCATATTAATTGCCGTCGGGCTGGCGATGGACTGCTTTGCAGTAAGTATTGCGCAAGGCCTGGATACCGACGTGCGGGATGTGAAACAGCAACCGAAAGTGATGCTTATGGCTTTCCTGTTTGGTTTGTTTCAAGGAGGGATGCCGCTCATCGGTTATTTTGCCGGAAACCTGTATGCTGATTTCTTCAGCCGTTATGCGCCGTGGATAGCTTTGACACTCCTATGCATAATCGGCGGGAAGATGCTGATTGAGTCCTTCCAAAAGAAAGAAGAACATAAAGCCAATTGGCGGCTCGGTTTCCTGCTTGTCATGGCGCTTGCCACCTCCATTGATGCGCTGGCGACGGGTGTGATCTTTATTCCTTGTCCGGATAAATTATGGATAGGAATTTCGCTAATTGCTCTCGTGAGTTGTCTATTCTCCCTTCTGGGCTGTACCATCGGTTCTTTCTTCGGTACGCGATTCAAACTGAATGCGGAAATGACAGGCGGAATCATCCTGATAGGAATAGGTGTTAAGATTTGGGTGGAAGGTTTTTTAATGAATTAATGCTTTCATGTTCATTATTCAGAACACATTAGTCAGTCTGGACGTGCTCGAGAAAGAGTTCTGTTGTGACTTGGAGACCTGCCGCGGATGTTGCTGTATTGAAGGCGATGCGGGCGCACCGTTGACTGCCGACGAGGAGCAGAAAATCAAGGAGATACTGCCGATATTACTGCCGGAAATGACCAAAGAGGCAAAGGCTGTAGTGGAAGCGCAGGGGATTGCATATAACGACCCTTCTGACGAACGGGTAACCTCTATCGTGAACAACAAAGACTGTATCTTTGCCCGCACGGACCATAACGGCTGGTGCTACTGCCTGATAGAGAAAGCATATAACGCCGGAAAGATTGATTTCAAGAAACCCATCTCATGCCATCTTTATCCGGTCCGCTTGACGAAAGTAGGGGAATACACCGGCTTGGAATACCATCGGTGGGACATCTGTCATTGTGCCCGGCAGAAAGGCAAGAAACTGCATATACCTTTATATCAGTTCCTAAAAGAACCGCTGATACGCCGTTTCGGGGAAGACTGGTATAACGAATTAGAACTCACCGTCACAGAGTGGAAGAAACAATGCGCGCAGAAATAATCACTATAGGAGACGAATTGCTCATCGGGCAGGTAGTGGACACCAATTCCGCATGGATGGCGGAACGCCTGAACGAGATAGGTATAGAACTATACCAGATTACCTCTGTACATGACCAGCGCGAACATATTATCGCCGCGCTGGACGAGGCTTTCGGCAGAGCAGACGTCGTGTTCACAACAGGCGGTCTGGGTCCTACGAACGATGATATCACCAAGCATGTGCTGTGTGAATATTTCGGAACACACCTTATTGAAGACAAGCGTGTGCGCGCGCACATATATGACTTGTACCGCGAACGACCAGACGTATTGAACCGACTGACGGCTACACAGTGGTTGGTGCCCGAAAACGCAGAGATATTGGAGAACAGAGTAGGTAGTGCTCCGCTGATGATTTTCCACCACGGCAAACAGCTATTAGCGTCCATGCCCGGAGTGCCGTACGAGATGAAGATTGCGATGGAGGAGCAGATACTACCGTATTTGCAGAATGAAAAATTAAAAATAAAAAATGAAAAATTAAATTCCATTCTGCATCGCACGTTGCAAGTAACGGGCATTCCGGAGAGCACACTGGCTATCCTGCTGGAAGATTTCGAGAACTCAATGCCCGCAAGTCTTCATTTAGCATATTTGCCTAAAGACGGAGTTATCCGTCTGCGCTTATCCAGTTATGGCGAGCTGTCTGAAAAAGAGATGCTGCGTTGGTTCGAACGACTGAAGACGACAGTGGCGGATTATTTGATAGCCGATACCGATGAACCGTTAGAGGTCATCTTAGGCAAAAAACTGACGGAAAGAGGTCTGACTATCTCTACCGCAGAGTCGTGCACCGGTGGCAAATTAGCGTCCCTATTAAGCAAACACGCGGGCAGTTCGGCCTTCTATTACGGCTCCGTCATCAGTTACGACAACAGCGTCAAAGAGCATCTCTTGGGCGTTCCGGAAGAAATGATAAAAGCGCACGGAGTGGTAAGCGAAGAAGTCGTGCGCGTGATGGCAGAGTCCGTTCGCAAACAACTCAATACTGATTTCAGTATTGCCACCTCCGGTATAGCAGGTCCTTCGGGAGGCTCTAAAGAGAAGCCTGTCGGCACTGTATGGATGGCATGGGTGACACCCCAAGGCACGTTCGCGGAGTGCTTCCATTTAGGCAAACTGCGCGAGCTGATTACCGACCGCGCTTGTATGAAAGCACTCATTAAAATGATACAACTAATAGCGTGAGAACTTTCTTGTACATATTACTGACTGCCCTTGTCGCTCAACCTCTGCCTTACACGGTTAACACGGCTATAGGCGAAGAGTACGGTCCGGTGCTGACGGTGGATAACAATACACTTTATTTCGTGGGACTCAACCGGCGGGAGTCGAATGTGACTGAAGATATCTTTGTCTCGCGCCGCGACAAGAAAACAGGCGAGTGGAGTACCGCACTGATGGTTCCCGGCCTCAGTAATCCCTATAAAAACGAGGCGCCGACATCTATCAGTGGTGACGGCAAGACGATGCTGGTGTTTGTAGAAGGCCGGATGTGCTTCTCGCAGCGCACCGGAAACGGATGGTCTGAACCGCGTCCTCTGCCACGATACCTGCAGTTAGGAAACTGGCAAGCAGACGCGCAGATAAGTGCTGACGGTTCGGTACTGCTCTTTGCTGCCAATTATCCGGCTGAAGGAGAAGAGAAAGCTTCGTTGAATATCTTTGTCTCCGAGCGCGATGCAGAAGGACGCTGGGGCACTCCGTATTCTATCGGACCTGTCATCAACACGCCGGGCGTGGAGCGTTCGCCTTTCCTGCACCCGGACATGAAGACCTTGTATTTCGCGTCAAACAGAGAAGGGACCATAGGCGACCTTGATATTTGGGTAAGCCGCCGTCTGGGTGACAGCTGTTGGAACTGCTGGTCTGAACCGGAGAACCTCGGAGAACCCATAAACACTCCCGCGCGTGACTGCTGGTTCACCATCTCTACGGACGGCACCACAGCCTATTACGCACAGAAAAACGGACGCAAGCATGACATATACAGTGTCGCCTTGCCGCAAGACAAACGGCCTGAACCCATCACGGTGCTGGCAACCAACGAGGCAGTGGCTATCAACAACCTGCTTTTTGAGACCGCCAGTGATGTCATTGTTTCTTCTTCGCTGCCGGAACTGAAACGCATTGCGACGTTCGTGCAGACATACGGCTATTCCGTACGACTCGCCGGACACACGGATAATATCGGTAATAAGGAGGACAATATGGACCTTTCGCGTCGCCGTGCAGAGTCTGTGAAACGCCAGTTGGTGGCGTACGGGTGTGATGCGGAGAAGATAAAAGCCTTCGGGTACGGCGACACCAAACCTGTGGCTACGAACGACACCGAAGAAGGTCGTCAACTCAACCGCCGAGTAGAAATATTACTTCAGTAATAAATCGTTTCAAAGGATAAGAAATAAACTATACAATAATCAAAACAATCTAAGTATGAAGAAAATTTTTCTCTTTTTAGCCTTGCTGCCTATGACTCTTATGGCACAAGAGCGCATCATGGTTATTGCGGACCCGCACGTGATGGCGGAGTCCCTTTTTGACACGACAAGTCAGTCTTACAAGGAAATGCTGGAGGGCCAACCGGTGAAAGTTCTGGACCTCAGTGAGGCTGTTTTTAAAGCGCTGGTGGACACGGCTATCGCTCACAAACCGGCTTTATTACTTATCCCGGGTGACCTTACCAAAGACAGCGAGTGGGACAGTCATCAGGTCGTCATCGCGCAGATTAACCGCTTGCAACAAGCGGGTGTGCCGACATTGGTCATCCCCGGAAACCATGATATCGGCGGAAATGCCTATGCCTATCTGGGTGAGGAGAAGATGCCGGTGAGGAACATGCCTGACGAGGCTTGGGAAGACGCTTATCAAAGCACCTATCAGCATGTTATTGCCAAAGATGACAGTTCGCACAGCTACGTGGCTGAGCCTCTGAAAGGACTGACAATCCTGGCTATTGACGGTTCGAACAATGCCGCCGGAACAGGTGAACTGTCTGAGCGCACGATGCAATGGCTGTCGGATCAAGCCGATAAGGCAGTAGCCAAAGGTAATACCATCATCGCGATGAGTCACTGGCAGGTGCTCGAGCATTTTGACCGCCAAGGCAGGCTTGAACCTGCGTGTCATTTCAAGGATCGCGAGGTGTTGCGAGACAACTTGATGCATCACGGCGTTCACATGATACTCACAGGCCATTTCCATGTTAACGGAATCACCATTTTCCGCGACACTACCGGTTTGACAACAGACAGTATCGTGGAAATCAGTACCGGTTCGCCGATTACTTATCCGTGTCCTTACCGCTGGCTGACTTTGTCCAAAGACCGCAGTCAGATAGACGTAGAGACAGAGATACTGACCGCGGTTCCCGGATGTCCTCAACTGACTGATGCCTCCCTTGCATACATGCGTGAGCACTCCGGTGCGATGCTGCCTAAACTCAGTCTGCGTGTTTGGAACAGGGTAGATGAGGTGCTGGACGAAGCGAAAGAACTGCTTGGCGAGGTGGTGGTGGATAAAATCCTTGAGTGTGTGCCGGAAGACGACTCGACCAAGATGGCGGTTACCGAGAAATACTTCGGTACCACGATAATAGACCTGTATGAGGTACACAGCGATGCCAACGAATGGCAGAACCCGAAGTCCGACTCGCTGGCGCAAGCCGTTTATGAGGGAGTAGAAGGCATGATTCACGAGTTGACGGATGAGAAGATGGATAATTTCATCTACAAAACCTTCCAAGTAATGATGATTACTCTTGCCAAGGAAAAAGTAAAAGTGCCCGTTCAGTCGTTGGTAGAGGATATTACCAATTGGGACACCGAATTGTATCAGGACCGCACGGATGACTTACGCCTGCGCATCACTGTCAATACACCGCATTCATGGGAGGCGATAGACCAAACCAAAGCCGTACAAGACGGTGTTATTTACGACCTATTAGGTCGTCCTGTCGCACAACCGACACAACAAGGAGTATATATCCTTAACGGCCAGAAGTTTATGCACTAATTCATTTTTATTTGCATATATCAGAATTTTTTAGTACCTTTGTCGCCGCAAAGGTTTAGAAACAAAAAATAACAAACATATATATATATATCTTTATTATGAAACCTACACACATTGAGCATTTAGGCATTGCAGTCACCTCGATTGAAGAGGCTGCGCCTTTCTTTGAATTCCTCACCGGTAGCAAATGCTACAACATTGAGGTCGTAGAAGATCAGAAAGTCCGCACGGCTTTCTTCAAGGTCGGCGAAGTGAAAGTTGAACTCCTTGAGCCGACCAGCCCGGAGTCCACTATCGCCAAATTCATTGAGAAAAACGGCGGTCGTGGTGGCGTACATCACGTTGCTTTCAACGTAGAGAACGTAGCTGACGCACTGGCTGAGTGTGAGGCAGCAGGCATCCAACTGATTGACAAGGCTCCGCGCAAGGGCGCTGAGAACCTGATGATCGCGTTCTTGCATCCAAAGAGCACAAAGGGTATTCTCACCGAACTCTGCGAGCAACCGAAGTAAGGAGATATTCATTAATCATTATTCATTGATAAAATGGATCAGGCTAAATTAGACAGATTGGTTGAAAACCGCGAAAAGGCGATGGCCGGAGGCGGTGAAGCAGCCGTAGAGAAACATCACGCAAAGGGTAGTTATACCGCGCGTGAGCGTATTAACATGCTGCTCGACGAAGGTTCGTTTGAGGAAGTGAACATGTTCCTTACACACCGCTGCCATGACTTCGGCATGGAAAAGAAAGTATTCCTCGGCGACGGTGTTGCAGTCGGTTCGGGTACTATTGACGGTCGTCTGGTGTTCGTCTTTGCGCAGGATGCCACCGTCATCGGTGGTTCACTGAGTGAGACCATGGCACTTAAGATATGTAACGTCATGGACCAAGCGATGAAACTCGGTGCTCCTATTATCGGTTTGAACGACTCGGGTGGCGCACGTATCCAAGAAGGCGCTTGTGCGCTGGCCGGCTACGCAGAAATCTTCGAGCGTAATATCCTTGCTTCCGGTGTAGTGCCGCAGATATCTGTTATCTTCGGTCCGTGCGCGGGTGGAGCAGTGTACAGTCCTGCGCTGACGGATTTTATACTCATGACAGAGCAGAACAGTTATATGTTCATCACCGGTCCGAAAGTTGTCAAGGCTGTTACCGGTGAGGACGTGACGGTAGAGCAACTCGGCGGCGCGAAGATTCACGCTTCCAAGTCCGGTGTGACGCATTTCGTAGCGGCAACCGAAGAAGAGGCGATTGCTGAAGTTCGTCGTTTGGTAAGCTTTATCCCACAGAACAACATGGAAGAGGCTCCGCTCGTAGAGTGCACAGATGATATCACCCGCGTAGATGACAAGTTGAACGACCTTGTTCCTGCTGACCCGAACAAACCTTATGACATGCATGAAATCATCAACACCATCGTTGATAACGGTGACTTCATGGAGGTGCATAAAGACTACGCCAAAAATGTCATTTGCGGCTTCGCTCGCTTCAACGGTCGCTCCACAGGTATCATCGCCAATCAGCCTTCATGGTTAGCAGGTGTGCTTGATTGTGACGCTTCCCGCAAGGCCGCTCGTTTTGTTCGTTTCTGCGATGCATTTAACATCCAAATCCTCACGCTCGTAGATGTTCCGGGCTTCCTTTGCGGTACCGGACAAGAGTACGCAGGTATCATCGACCACGGCGCAAAACTGATGTTCGCTTATGGCGAAGCGACTGTTCCGAAAGTCACAATCACCGTTCGCAAGTCGTACGGCGGTTCGCACATCGTAATGAGTTGCAAGCAACTGCGCGGTGATATGTGCTATGCGTGGCCGAATGCAGAGATTGCTGTCATGGGTGCCAGCGGCGCAGTAGGTGTGCTCCAAGCGAAAGCTATCAAGGCTATCGAAGACCCCGAAGAGAAGAAGAAATTCATCGCCGAGAAAGAGGCGGAATACAAAGAACTCTTTGCTTCTCCGTACCAAGCGGCTAACCGCGGATATATCGATGATGTCATCGAGCCGCGTTACACCCGCAGTCGTATCATCCGTGCTTTCGAGATGCTGCAGACCAAGCGTCTGACGAACCCGCTTAAGAAACACTCAAATATCCCGTTGTAATATGGTACTATTAGCAGTAACATCAGATACATGGATTATTACCGGACTTGGGTTCGGAATCGTGCTGTTGTTGCTCTTCTGCCTAGTGTTCATCCTGATGTTCTTCGGATGGGTCATGCAGAAGGCGACAGCGCCGAAAGCTCCGAAGCCCGAGAAACCTGCCGCATCTCAAAAGACGGTTAAGTCCGCAGAACCTACGGATGAAGGTACAAAGGCAGCTATCGCCATGGCTATCGCGCAAGCAGGAGATGAGGACAAAGCGGCTATCGCTTATGCGCTCTATCTCGCGCAAAATAAAAAACATGATATTCCGACCGCTATGATTTCTCTGCACAAACACGAGACTGCATGGAATGAGAAGAGTGTAGGAATGAACAATGTGGGCTTTTAAAGCAATATTAATCGTGCCTGAAAAGGCTAAGAATAATCAAGGTATTCAATAATATGAAAGAGTTTACATTCAAGATTAACGGCGCTGAGTATAAATGCGCTGTTGAAGAAATCGAAGCCGGCAAGACAAATGTCACTGTGAACGGCAAAGTATATACCGTAGAGACCGAAGTTCCTGCAGCTCCGGCACCGAAAGCGGAAGCACCGAAGGCGGCGGCTCCAAAACCCGCTGCAGCCCCTGCGGCACCGAAAGCGGAAGCACCCAAACCAGCCGCTCCTGTAGCCGGTGGTATTCAAGTGAAGAGTCCGCTGCCAGGAAGTGTCATCAAAGTGCTTGTTTCCGAGGGACAGGCTGTCAAAAAAGGTGACACATTGTTGACGCTCGAGTCCATGAAGATGGAAAATGCCATTATGGCAGAGTCCGACGGCACTGTGAAGCAGATTGCTGTTACTCCGGGCCAGAATGTGATGCAAGACGACCTGCTCATCGTTTTGGGCTAAATCACCAATTACAAATCACAAATAAAAAATTCAGATGAACATCATTGAATTTTTTCAAGGGATGGGCTTTATGCAGATGAGCTGGCAGCAGGCTATTATGCTGTTTATCAGCTTCTTCTTGCTCTACCTTGCCATCCATAAGAAATACGAGCCGTTGCTGCTGCTGCCTATCGCATTTGGTATGCTGCTGACGAATCTACCCGGCGCAGGGATGTTCCATAGCGAGTTATGGTCGGCTTTCCTTGATCCGTCGAGTCCGGCATACCATTCTTACGGTGCCATTCTCAAAGAAGGAGGCCTGTTGGATGTGCTGTATATCGGTGTCAAAGCCGGTGTTTATCCTTGCTTGATATTCATCGGAGTAGGTGCCATGACGGATTTCGGACCGCTTATCGCCAACCCGAAAAGCCTCATCCTTGGAGCCGCGGCACAGATAGGTATCTTCGTCACATTCCTCTGCGCTAACGCTATGGGCTTCACGCCCGCAGAGGCCGGTTCTATCGGTATTATCGGCGGTGCGGATGGTCCTACCTCTATCTTCCTGACCTCCAAACTTGCCCCGCACCTCTTAGGCCCGATTGCTATCGCAGCATATAGTTACATGGCACTCGTGCCGGTTATTCAGCCGCCTATTATGCGTGCACTGACGACGAAGAAAGAACGTGCGATTAAGATGGGACAGTTGCGTCCGGTATCGAAGACAGAGAAAATAGTCTTCCCGATTATCATCACCGCCATCGTTGCACTCATCCTTCCGGACGCAGCTCCGCTGATTGGGTGCTTGATGCTCGGAAACCTGATGAAAGAGTGTGGAGTAGTGGACCGCCTCTCGAAGACCGCACAGAATGAACTGATGAACATCGTTGTCATCTTCCTCGGTCTCTCCGTAGGTGCCACGGCGACAGCCGGCAGTTTCCTTAACTGGCAGACATTGATGATTCTTGCCATGGGTATCATCGCCTTCGGCCTTGGTAGCGCAGGTGGTGTACTGCTGGCTAAGTTCATGAATATCTTCCTTAAAGAGAAGATTAACCCGCTGATTGGTTCTGCTGGTGTATCGGCAGTGCCGATGGCTGCCCGTGTGAGCCAGACTGTAGGACAAGAAGAGAACCCGTCGAACTTCCTGCTCATGCACGCCATGGGTCCGAACGTAGCCGGTGTAATCGGTTCCGCAGTTGCCGCAGGTGTATTATTGACCATGCTTGGATAATATGAGCAATCGTCGTATTGGAACAATAGTACTGGTAATCGCCATGATAATCGTGGTGGTTTCAGTACTATTTACCAATAACCTCGCCCGCTCATTGCAAGTAGAGGAGCAGAAAAACATGGCTATCTGGGCCGACGCGACGCAACAACTCATCTCTGCGGCCGCAGACGCCGACATTGATTTCGTCACTTCAATCATCGAGAAGAACACCACCATCCCTGTTTATATCTGCGATGCCGAAGGCAATGTGATTGCCAGCAGAAACGGCGCAGAGGGGAAATGGCAGCACGGTCCTATCGAACTGAAGATTGATGAGTCCACAACACAATATATATATTGGGATGACAGTCGTCTGCTGACCAGCCTGCGTATCGTTCCGTACGCCCAATTTGCCCTTATCTTCATCTTCATTGCTATCGCTGTGGTGGTCATGCTTACCGGCCAGCGGAGCGAACAGAACCGTCTGTGGGTAGGACTTTCCAAAGAGACAGCCCATCAGCTTGGTACGCCAATCTCGTCTCTCAATGCATGGCAACAACTGTTGGCAGACGAGTATCCAAAGGATGAATATGTACCGCAGATGAAGCGAGATATCGAACGATTGCAGATTATTGCTGACCGGTTCCAGAAGATAGGTAGCGAACCTGAACTCAAGGAGTGTGACTTAGTGCCGGTGGTCAAACAAGCCATTGCTTATATGCGTGCACGCGTGAGCAACCGTATCGTTATTGACGACAGCTGCCTCAATGGGGTAGAACGCACTGTGGCACTTAACGCACCGCTTATGCAGTGGGTGGTAGAGAACCTGCTCAAGAATGCTGTAGATGCTATCTCCGGAGATGGCACCATCAGCCTGCAGATTCATGAGAATGACCATGAAGTGATGCTTGATATTACTGATACCGGCAAAGGTATCGACAGCGCAGCACAACGACGGATTTTTGAACCCGGTTTCACCTCAAAAGACAGAGGCTGGGGATTAGGACTTCCACTCGCCAAACGTATCGTCGAGCAGTATCATGGAGGCAAACTCCTGCTTAAGCAAAGCCAAGTCGGCGTTGGAACAACCTTCCGTATCGTCCTTAAAAAGCCCGAAAACAGTTGAACCGCTTCCGGTCATCGAAGCATAATAAGCGCCTGCGTCCAATAGGCGCTTTTTGATGGCCGCTATTATCGGATGATGCGGAAAAACACTTTCTTCGAAATCATTGACAAGAAGATCTGCTTTGCCGGACAGAGAACATACCGGTTTCGCCTGACAGAAGAGAGACTTGATTTGTCCGGATACTTCGGGATGGCGGGTGATACCTGAGTACGCTTCTTTGGTAGAGACACCTTCCTCCGGCTTAATAAGGATGATACGTGTGCCCTTGAGGTCCAAGTCAATTGGCGTGAGTTTATCGCCTATGCCTTCGGCATAACAGGGTGTATTATAGATGAAAAACGGACAATCCGCTCCTAAAGGTCGTACTTCTTCGGCCAATTGTTCCTTTGTCAGACCTATAGCAAATAGTTCATTTAGTGCGATGGCCATGTGCGCAGCATCACTGCTACCACCACCAAGTCCTGCACCGAAAGGAATATTCTTCCTAAATCGAATGGAAACAGAACCTATCTGCGGGTACTTGGCAGCCATTCGACGATAACATTGAATAATCAAGTTATCTTCCTGAGCACAATCCACCGCAATCCCCTCCTGATGAAAGGTGATAGGTGAAAGATGAGAGGAGGAAGGTTCTTTTACGACCTCCAACTCATCATGCAACCCATAAATAGGCACAAAAATCGTCTCCAAATCATGATAACCATCCTCGCGTTTGCGTATCACACGCAGGCCGAGATTGATTTTGCAATTAGGGAAGAGTAGCATATTAAAAATTCTAAAAAACTTTGTGATTGCAAAAGTACTGCTTTTTTTTGATATACGCAAGAAAAAAATAATCAAATTTAAGAGGCAATAAAAGTGAATGCATAAAACAGAGCATTTGCACACATTTCTGCTGTTCACAAACCACACCAGCATATACATCCGACTCATGTTCACAGTCTGCAGCAAAAAAGGGCAGAGTAGTGCTTGTTTTCAAAAATATTTCATTTGCATCGCCTGAGAATATATTGGTCATAGCTCTCCGTTTATTACAATTCAAACAATGCAACTTGCAGAATATCAGTATTTACGAGATTTACTTGAACTAATGATGCATGAATATTCATACATGTTAGTTCATATGCGCAAAACGTAACTGATATATCCCAAATAGACATTATAAATTGCTTATAATCTGCAATTTATAAGAACTGTTTGAAGCAAAATAACTGCGCTGTAGTACTGATGTCCTGCTATAACAGACGGAGTAGAGAATGAGACTTTATAAATTGTTCCACGGAAGATGTGGAATGACAGCTATTCACGTCTGTTAAATCCACAAATTCACAAATAACTAAAAATAATTCACAAAAATATATGCACAGATTTGTGTATTTCAATATTTTTTTGTACCTTTGCAGCGAATTTTACGAGTTATGAATGAGAAAGAACGCATAGAAAAGGTAAAAGAGACGTTAGGTCTCACTGCACGTCAATTTGCTGCAGAGATTCGTGTACAGCCCGGAACCATCAGTAATATGATGGCCGGACGCAATAATCCCAGTTTGGATGTCATGAAACGCATCATGGAGCGATATCCAACATTGAACCCCGAGTGGTTGATTCTCGGTATCGGCGACATGTGGCGCACTGTGCCCGGACAAGAAGCGGGACTATTTGACGGTTTAGCTCCGGAAGGCAAGGCTGCTGCGCGAGTTACAGCCTCAAAAGAAGAGCCACAACAACCTATTTCAGCTCCTACCAAACAAATCAAGAAAATCGTAGTTTATTATACAGATGGCACCTATGAGGAATTTTCTCAGAGTTGAAAATTCCAACTGGTGATTTGTAATTGGTCATTTGAAGAATGGAAAAGGCGCTCTATTGAAGCGCCTTTTCCAATACCTCACTGATGTCACGCACGAAGTGCAGTTTCATGCCTTTGAGGTAAACATCATTGATTTCCGACACATCTTTACGGTTGTCCTCGCAAAGGATGATATCTGTGATACCTGCCCGTTTAGCCGCGAGCAGCTTTTCCTTGACACCACCGATAGGCAGCACTTTTCCGCGCAGCGTCATCTCTCCGGTCATCGCAATCCGTGGTTTGACCAGACGATGTGTGAAGGCGCTGACAAGCGCCGTGGTCATGGTGATGCCGGCTGACGGACCATCTTTCGGGATAGCACCTTCCGGCACATGAATATGCACGGCTGTTTTCTCAAAGACTTCGGGCTTGATACCTAATTCTTTGGCGTGCGCCTTGACGTACCCGAGTGCCAGCGTCGCGGACTCTTTCATCACATCACCTAAATTACCCGTGATGGTAAGAGTAGGGGCTTTGGCGGCCGACAGGCTTGTCTCTATAAATAGTATCTCGCCGCCGACCTGCGTCCATGCAAGTCCAGTGACAACACCGACATATTTGTTCGTCTCCCAACTATCACGGCTGTAACGCGGCTGACCGAGATACGAACGGATATCATCCAAGGTCGGCGTGACGTTGTATTCCTCGTCCAATGCCAATTTGGTATCTACTTTGCGGCATATAGTAGCAATCTGACGCTCCAGACTGCGCACACCGGACTCACGGGTGTAGTCGTCGATAATATGGCCGAGAATATCTTTGCTAAACTTGAGTTGTGTCGATTTGAGGCCATGGTTCTTTAATTCCTTTGGAATCAAGTGGCGTTTGGCTATTTCTTCTTTCTCTTCTTGCAGATATCCGGTCATCTCAATCAGTTCCATGCGATCGAGTAGCGGACGAGGTACTGAATCCAGACTATTGGCCGTTGCGATAAAGAGCACTTGGCTAAGGTCATAATCTACGTCGAGATAGTTGTCATGGAAGGTACTGTTCTGCTCCGGATCAAGCACTTCAAGTAATGCCGAAGTCGGATCTCCTTTATAATCCATACCTATCTTATCCACTTCGTCGAGGACAAAAACGGGGTTGGACGTACCACATTTTCGAATACTATCAATAATACGTCCGGGCAGTGCACCGATATAGGTACGCCGGTGTCCGCGTATCTCCGCTTCATCATGCAAACCGCCTAAAGAAATGCGTGCGTACTTGCGTCCAAGCGCTTCGGCGATGCTCTTTCCCAGGCTTGTTTTTCCGACTCCCGGAGGGCCATAAAGACATAGGATAGGGGACTTAACCGGATGATTTTCCTTCTCTTTTTTGCTGCGAAGATTCAATTGGCGTTGTACAGCCAAGTATTCGACGATTCTTTGCTTAACTTTATCCAATCCGAAGTGGTCATGGTTGAGGACTTCCTGAGCATGGCTCATGTCGTAGTTATCCTCCGAATAAACGGCCCATGGCAGGTCGAGCATAAACTCCAAATAATCCAGTTGAGTGGAGTAGTCCGGCGAGTGCGGGTGCATATGATCGAGACGTTTTAACTCTTTGTCAAAACGCTCTGACACAGCTACAGACCATTTCTTGTCTTGCGCGCGCTCGCGCAATTCCTTCACTTTCTGCGCCGATGAATCGGTGTCACCGAGGTCTTTTTTGATAGTCTCTATCTCTTGCTGGAGGAAATATTCACGTTGCTGCTTGTCCATTTTCTCCATAGTCCGGCGACGAATATCCGCTTTGATGGTCATTTCCTCAAGGTCCTTATCCAGGATAGCCAGCAACGCGGTGGCACGTTCCTGCAAGGAATGAATCTCCAGCAGGCCTTGTTTGGTCTCTGTCGGCATTTGATAGATGGCGCAGACATAATTGACAAGAGTAGGTGTGCTATTGATGTGCTGCAGTGAAGCTTTCAGTCCGGCCGGTGCCTCTTCTCGTTCGCTAAGTATTTTCTGAACGGTCTCTTTGACAGTATCCACCGTGGCCTTGAACTGCTTGTCGTTCTTAAGCGGCATATGTTCCTCCATCTCGAAAGCGTGTGCTTTGAGAATGCCGTCTTCTTCAATGAAGTCAACCGCTTGCACACGATTGAGTCCCTCAAAGATAGCCATCTGTGTGTCTTTTCCCATTTCAGGAACAGGAATGATTTGCAGCACACGTGCAATCACGCCGACGGTGTAGAGGTCATGCTCGGTCGGTTCCTTCACGTCATTGTTCTTCTGCGTAAGGAGAATCAGAGAACGTTCTTCATTGTTGGCAGCTTTCAGTAACTTAAGGCTGCTTTTCTTGGAGATGGCAATCGGCATCATCACTCCCGGATAGACGACATTATTCCGAATAGGGAGTACATCGTAGTACTGTTGATTTATCTGATAGTTTTCTTCCATATTCCAATTATTCAAATATGTTATTTTACATAATCACGATTAGGCTCAATTGTGTATATAGTCTTACACGGGAATATGTTCAAAAAACATGCCACCATAGAATTACTGCCATTCTGTCAGCATTGAGCGTTAGAAGCATCTGTATTATAAACGTACGCCATTCAGATTGTATATCCGGTTGCCGCGTAAGATGAACACTTGTCCATTGATAAGGATTTTGGTGCTTGTCTCCGGTGCTTGTTGTTGCTCGAAGCCTTGACCTTCTTTTGCCGGCCGAACATACTGAGCGTCCGTGCGAACGTCGCGTACGCCGGGTTTGCCGAGGTATAACGGATTCGCTTTGTCGTTCAGCAGCAGACCTTGCACTTTGATTTGCTGACCGATGAGTTCGGGATTATCCACTACATTCAGCGCTGCGCGGGCATTCTCGCTTATCTGCACAGTGACATATTTGTTTTCGTTCGTCTCGTCAGGTTTTCCGGCAAGCACAAGCGACAGATTGTCAGTATAACTGATTCCGTCGTAAGTGTCGTTATAGCGCTTCACGCCACCTAAGACGTATCCGGTCACCCAGTAATACGTGCCTGTCCAGACGGTACCTTCGTTGGCGGCCAGTAGAATCACATCCGCGCAGGTGTACGGATCGGGCTTCGTGCCGCTTCCTTCAAGGTCTAAATATGCCACTTCGACGAGCAGCGTCACGCGTTTTTCTACTTGTGCCCCTGTCTTGGAATCCTTGCCGCGCAGGTACAGATAACAGCCATGTGTGTCGGTCGAAGCGCCTGTATTCATGGTAATCAGCAGTTCCCCACCCTCGGCAGGCAGTTGCGTGCGGTCTAATTGGAACAGTTCCGGTTCTCCTTCTGCCAAACTGGCAGTAATATTGCCGGTTAGGTTAGCGCCTTCTACGTGAAGCGTCCGCTGCTGAGAGCTATAATAGCGTCCTACGAGACCGAAATCAACCGTTGCTCCTTCCACCGTGCGGATGGCTCCGACGGTAGGATCAGCCGGACGCACGCACACGTCATCCAGGAAGAAACGGTGTTTGTTTGTCGATGAAAACGTGATTTTTATGCTGCTTTGGATGTCTTCTACGGTCGTGGTGATGGTCGTCCACTGATGTTTCTTGAGGTTGAAATAGGTCTGGCCCTGCACATTTCCGCCTTGCACCGAGAAATAGAAGATGGAATCGCCTTCCCAAGGCGCCACTCGGAAAGAAATCTGAACTTCTCCCTCGCAAGCGATAGACGGCGTAGTGGCCGAACCCTGCTTGGCGCTGGTGCCCACTTTAAGACATTGGTAACCGGCGTTGCAATAGGTAAATGCCCATTCAGGAGCGTCCTGATAGATGACCACCGCTGTAGCGATATTCCCACCCCACTGGTCGTCATTTCCGCCGGTGTAACCGTAGTTTTCGCCTTCATCATCATAACAACGACTGAAACCTTCATAATAGATTGGCGTCATCTCCGCCATCATACTTGCGGACAGCATTACTGCCGCAATGAAAGAAAATATTTTTTTCATGATATTTATAATTTAATTTCAAACAAATTGGCAAAGGTCTGCCAATGAACGGTTTGCTCAGCAGCAAGGCGATTTGCCTCGATATCATCGATAAAAATGACTTGACTTTGGTCATTGGTCAAATGCAATCGGTCATTGATGGCTTGTTGAACCGCCAGATAGATTTGCGGCTCGGGCTTGGCCATGTGCATCTTCTGCGACAGGAACAGACCGTCGAAATGCTTGTCCAGCTGATACGTGCGGTTGATGAAGTCGAAATGCAGGTCATTGCCGTTGGACAGCAGATATACCGGATGACCCTTAGCGCGCAGCGCATCGACGATTTGCAGACGCTCTGCGGGCAGTTCGTCCAGCATTGACATCCATGCGTCGATGACATCTTGTGCGGTAGTTCCCTGCCGGCAATATTTCAGTACTTCTTCAATAAATTTCTCCGATGAAATCAGGCCTCGCTCGAAGTCCACCATCAGTTGTTTGGAAGCGACGCTGACGGCTTTGACACCTTCGCCATGGCTGTCCATGCCTAAAACGGCGCGCATGTTTTCTTCGCCCATCAACGCTTCAAACGCCCGCATACAGCGGCCAACATTGAGCTTGATTAATACCCCACCCAAGTCAAAAATATAAGTCATTTGTTTTTCTTGCTTATTACTTCCTTGAGTTCCTGCATGATCATGGTTCGAACAAACGCATCGAAACGTACATAACGTTTTTTGGTACCTCTTTTGGAGTCAAACGTGGCGAACGTGTCGGCTTTTGAGCCGCGTGTGACGTATAACTGCGCCTCGAAACGTTTATGCCAATATTCGTTGCGGATAGGGTCGTTCAATTCTTTGTCCATCAAAATGGAGGCCTTCTGGAACAAATCTTGGTTCGCTTTTTCAGCACCTTTAGCGGGTTTGCGCTTGTAGTCACGCGGGTGAATAATATCATAGGTTTCTTGCACGCCAGAGCCTATTATGCGTCCCCGTGCATCGCGGAAACGCTTGATACGATGAACACGCCCAGGCGATGTTGCACCATGTAATTCATCAATTGCAGTGGATAGTATTTCTTTTGCCATAGTAGTACATATTAATTGAATCATGCAATAATCACGCAATAATCACCCAATATACCCCTTATGCAGGCCTTATTTTTCAAGCATTCGCGCAGGTATCTACGGCTGGGTTCAGATTTTGGCACAAAGGTACAATAAATATTTGATATATGCAAATTTTTAGCACAATATTCTTACATAATGAAAGCTGGTGCCATAAGTTCTTGTTCTTCACGAGATATTTTGTAGTGTGCAGCCCACTTACGCCAAGAAGCCACGTGATGTTTTGTTGCCTCAATTATTTCTACCGCTTTAGCTGAAGTAATGCCAAAATACGGAGCCACTTCAGTTGCCAAACTTAAGTCTAAGGCATTGGAATGCTCATTTATATTCAGGCTAAGTCCAGTGCCATAATACATAGGATTCAAATCGTACGCCGGCGCGAGTATCCATCCGTTTTCCGAGAGCAAGAATCCGTGATTGCGCAAATGATCGTCGCAGTTGCTGATGGCAATATTGAAGACTAAGCGTTTCCATAATTCTTCTAAATCGGCTTGCACCTGACAACTATTGCGACTAATCCATTCTGCCAGTTCCAGATAGGAACAACTATCTGTTTGTCCATCCGAATAGCCAAGCATGGTCATGGCAGAAGTGAAATGGATGCGTCTATTATCATGTGTGCGATCAAAACGGCGCGTAAGGAATGTGGCATGGCGATTATAGCGGATAATATCAAAATCAGCGATAGTTATCCCGCAAGCACGCGCTAGTTGCATCGCCACGGCTTCCCATGCACCAATATCCTGTCGGTCATTGCGGCTTGGAAACTTAGCAATCCATAAAGAGCCATCTTGCGCCATCACATTGGCTTTCGGGCGCGCTCCGCCTAATGAAGAGCCAGGAGCCAATAGTATTTGTAGCCATTTACGAATTTCCGAATCATTGTCATCTTCTACATGCCAGCTTGCTTGCTCCAATTCACGCAGCGAAGTAAACGGGGGTGTTGTATAAGTTGAGTCGTTGTCAAGAAAATGTCCATTAACATCTGTTTTCAGGCGCAATGCACCCATGCGAGTACTATCATTGACGCCCAACAGAAAATCACTCTCCATAAGTGTTTGCCGATTGGAATTTTCTTCCTTGGCACGGAGCGATTCTCTGCGTTCCATCAACACACGCCCCCAGCGGTCAGGCGCGGAATCGCAAAAGACGCCGAAGTTAGTCTTGCTGTCCGCTAAGAACTGTCGGCCTTTGTATAATTGCATATCCGGATCCAACAAACGGCAATAAGGCGTTAGCAGCCATTCCGGCTCAAACTCAAACGAAAAGATTTCCTTACCACGTGTTGGCTGCGCGAACAAGCGTCCCATCAAAATGGGTTCTTTCACACGAAAATCGTCAAAATATGCGTAGATGGTTTTCATTATTTCTTTATTTTAGTAACACGCTTGGAGATGGTAAGGCCGGCATCCTGCAGTTTGCGACCTAAAAGGTCGTCTTGTGCCACTTTGCGCAAATCCTCTTCAAGTCCGAGAACTATCAGCACGCGCAAATAATAACCGATAGCCACGCCCTCATCGCCATTTTCAATCTTGATAAGCGTATTCCTGGCTATACCGGCTCTCTCTGCCACTTGTTCGGATGACAAATTACGCCGCAAACGGGCCATGCGGAGGTTTTCTCCCAGTTCTTGCAGTAAGCGTTCGTGCTTTGGCAATAGTGCTCTTTTCATAATGAAAGTAATAATTAATGTTCAAAATTCTGCGCAAAAGTACTACTTTTTGTTCATATATGCAAACATTTTATGAGAAATCTTTCAGAAAAGTGATTTTTTTATAATAAACCAATGTTTCACGGCATAAAATAAGGGTGAGGACTTCCCCACCCTAATTAAGAATTCGAAAAAAATCCTCGTTTATTTCACCTCTTGTCCGCGGAGGTCGAAGGTATGTTACCTTATTTGATAGTTTTAAGATTGATTAGAATAACAAATTAAAAATCAACAGAAACTCCTGCGCCATTACCACTATAATTGAATTTCATATCTGCTATGCGTTTACCATGTACCAACAAAGGAATACTAATAATAGTAAGGGATGCTCCAATACCAAAAAGATAATAACTAGCTTCAGCACAATTTGCTTTTTGCACCATATTTGATGCGTTAATGTTTACATTTCCAGCAATGCATGTAGCCACACCTGCTACAAGACAAGGAAGACCTATGCCTAAAGCCACCCCTCCTGTTGATATGAGTGCTTTCCCTATAACTTCATTAGGATTCGCAGGAATAACTTTTGTTTGTTTCTTGGTGGTAGACGCTTCCGTTAATTGTTCTTGCTCTTGTTCCTTATTTTGCGCGTTTTCGTCAAATTCGAATATTCCTTCATGTGAGTTAAATCGTCCCATCCCATCAATCTCAAAATAAAGAACGTCTTTGGGCTTTAATTTCTTTTCGTACTTAACAATAGTGTTTGGTTCAAGAACGAGTAAAGATGCGTTATACATAACCAATTCACCTTCAATTGTTCTACCATCTGTTAAAAGTACGTTTACCTGCTCCGCCTCGACAGAAATATGCAAGGTTATAAGAGCTAATAAAATTAAAATTGATTTTTTCATAAAAGTCAGATATTTAAGTTAAAATTTTGTTTGTTTAATATTCAAAAAACGTGAGCCAACTGCTATTGGTTCTTTCGGGCTACCACACCCACAGTTTCCAATATATGCAGAAAGCTCACGCGAGTACGTGAGCGTTTCGCATTTATTCTCGGAAAACTGTTTTTCGAATGTGGTAGATTGAAAGAATCCTCAAATAAAGCAAACGCTAAATTTCTAATATGTCCTTCTGTTTAACGTCGGGAAGCGACGGCCGATCGGATTATATTTTTCCGCGTACGAGGAAGTAGTACACAGCAAAACCAATCCAGCTGCAAAGTAATACTAAAATGCTGGCGATGATTTTACCAACAAGGCCACATTTCGCAGTCTTGAAAATATCCAATACACACCATACGGCGCATATGATACCTAAGATATAAAGAATTGTTCCTAACATAAATAATTGAATTTGATAGAGGAGATTACCCTACTTGGACATCGGGATTGATTTTGCGGATGAGGCCTTTGAGAACGTCTCCCGGACCGAACTCGTAAAAGGCTATTGGCTGTTGGCTATTAGCCTTTAGCTTAGCGTCCGCAATTATGTTTTGAACGCTTTGAGTCCAGCGAACGGGGGCTGTGAGTTGTTTGAGAAGGTTTTCGCGGATGATTTCCGGCTCCGTTTCCGCTTTTGCCGAGACGTTCTGATAGATGGGACAGAAGGGTTTTCTGAACTGCGTCTGGCGAATCGCTTTCTCGAGCGCCTCTGCCGCAGGTTGCATCAACGGGGAATGGAAAGCGCCTCCGACAGGCAGACGCAAAGCACGACGGGCACCGGCTTCTTTCAGAGCCACGCAAGCCTCTTCAACGGCTTCAATCTCACCGGAAATGACTACCTGGTTCGGGCAGTTGAAATTGGCGGCGACGACAACATTGTTGGAAGTAGTTTGAAGTTGTTTGAAGTCGTTTGAAATGGTTTCGCAGACCTCCACTACCCTTTCGTCTTCGAGACCGAGGACGGCAGCCATCGTGCCCGGGTTGGCTTCACAGGCATCTTGCATCGCTTGTGCGCGGGCACTAACCAACAACAAGGCGTCTTCGAAACTCAACGCGCCGCAAGCGACGAGTGCGCTGAACTCGCCCAGACTGTGTCCAGCAACCATATTCGGCCGCTCAACCGTCATCAGTTGCTGCGCCACAACGGAGTGCAGGAACACCGCCGGTTGCGTCACTTTCGTCTGTTTGAGGTCTTCCGCGGTACCTTCGAACATGACATCCGTCAGCGAGAAGCCAAGCAACCTATTGGCTGCCTGACACATCTCGCGTGCTTCAGCATGTGCATCATAAAGGTCTTTGCACATGCCCGGAAACTGGCTCCCCTGCCCAGGGAAGACAAATGCTTTTAGCATTTTCGTTTAGCGTTTAGCGTTTAACGTTTAGCGATTAGAGGACTACCGGTTCGCCCATCAGACCACCCATGAGGATGACAACGAGCAGCGCCAGAATAGCATAAAACTCAGGGAAAGCCGCCATAATCATGGTACCAGCGGTAACATTGTGACCGCTACCGGTAGCAGCAACACCGTTGGCACAAACCTGTCCCTGACGGATAGCCGACAACAACGCCACCAGACCAAGCGCTATACCACCACCCAGGATAGCAGCAGCCTGTAAGGTCGAGATACCTGCAGTCAGGTATTTCTGCACCATGAAGAAGCCTACGAAACCGTAGATACCCTGCGTAGAAGGCAGTGCGGACAAGAGGATGTAAACACCCATTGCGTCCGGACGTTTCTTGAGTGCTCCGACAACTGCGTTACCGCACATCGTCAAACCATACACACTACCTACACCGGACAAACCGACCATGAATGCAACGCCAATAAAGGCAATAATCAAATTTAATGTCATAATTGTATAATGTTTTAATGATTTATTGTTTCAAAAATTAATGTTTAGCAAAGGGTTTGTATTCCTTTCCGCCGCCTTCGAAGCCTGCGTTCTTATAGAACTCGACGAACGTCAGACGCATCGGGTGTACCACCGAAGAGATGACGCAAAGCGCGAAATTCAAGGTGTGCCCGAAGACCATAATCAGCAACGCCGGCAACCATCCGATCCATGAAGGACAAGCGCCTCCGGCCTGCAGTGCCAAGGCATTGAACACATTTCCAAGAATACCGCCGGCAAGACCAAGCGCGAACAGACGGATGTAACTGAGCACATCGCCCAGAAGTCCGCTTACCATGTTATACGTACCCCAGAGACCGCCGCCTATATTAAGGAGCAGAATCTTTCTATCCGGGTTGCTGTAGAACATGATAAACAATGCGCAGACGCCCAGTATTCCATAGATTACGTACAGACCGACGGTGCTCAACGAGCCGGAGAGGGCAAACCAAACTATCAGCGTGACAAGCGCGACAAGCCATGCGCAGTCGTAAGCCGCATATTTGAAGCCGTCGCGGAGCGTAATCTTCACCACCTTAAAGCCCATGGCAAAAAGTATCTGGAAGATACCAATGAGGATGGCAAACACCATCATCGGATGATACGAGCCGCCCATGATATGTACGGTAGCGTTCGTCTCTGTGATGAAATACTGCTTGACAGGAGCCAAGACTGCCACTTCCTCCAAGTTAATACCGAAGAACACGCCGGTAAGGATTCCGACAACCATTGTCGCCAATCCCATGAATACGCCGAGCCATCCCCACTCCTTCATTTTCGGCGCTTTGATGATAACCGCGAGGCCTGCCAACAGGATGAGCAGACCATAACCGCCATCGCCCAAGCACAGGCCGAAGAAGAGCATGAAAAAGGGCGCAAAGAACGGCGTCGGGTCAATCTCTGCGTAGTTCGGCAAGGAATAGAGGCGCGTGATAGGCTCAAACAGCCTTGTGAAGAAGTTATTCTTCAGTTCAATAGGCGTGTTATCCTCTTTCGCCGGTTCCGACTCCTCGTAATACACCTGCGCGTTCGCCAGCAGTGCGTTCAGTTCCGCCTCTTTCTCTATCGGGCAGAAGCCCTCGAAGAGGCAAAGCGCACCTTCCGCCAGTTTGTCGGTGGAGAGTGTCACACGCTGCCAGTCGATTTGCTGACGCGCCTCCGCGAGTTGGCGCTTGAGATCTTCGATATTCTCCTTTTGCCAAGCCTCAATGCGCTCATTAACAGCAGCCAGTTGCGTTTTGAGGTTCTCAACTTCCTGTAACCACTGCGCCTCTGACTGCTCCGGTGCAGCAATTTCTGCTGCCGGCGTATCGGCCAGGTCCATAGGGGCTTCGGAAGCCAGCGTCACCTGCACGAAATAGGTCTTTCCTTCTGCATTATTGACCGCTATACCCCACTCCTCCTTATAATTGGAAACAGGGCAAGCAAAGAACCGCAGCGAGTAGCCGGCCTGCTTGAGCGCCGCGATGCGTTGTGCATCGAAATCACCCCACACAGATGCCTGCTTGGCTGATTCTTGGGCGGCAGCGATGCGTTCCTCGATGGATGTGCGCTCCTGGATGATGTCATCCGGCGCACCCTGATTGAGCAGACGACGCAGTTCGTCCTCATGCTGCAACGAAGCCTGCAAGGTCTCATCATCCTCGATAAGTCCGGCGGCTTTCTCAGTGATATGCACCACGCCCAACTCCCGCAGTTGCGTCAGGAAAGGCTCATAATCACGATGGAATACCAAGAAGGTATATTTCTTCATTTGGGTAATCATACCTCTGCCTCCTTTCCTTTTTTCGCTTTCACGATTTTCTGGCTGGACTTATTGAGGTTCTCCTCGTCCTCCATAAACCGTTTGATTTTGCGGATAGCGTCCTGATAACCGGGAATCTGCACTTTCTCAAAGAGGTTCACCTTCTGCGTCGTTTTCTTACGCGCATATTCCAGCAAATCCACTTTGCGCCGCACAAACTCCTGACGGATACCTACATCCGCAATCGCCTTGAGTTGCTCAAAACCATCTGCAAACCATTTCGGACTGGAGAAGAGCGAGAACTCCTTGGTCGAATAGACCACCTCATCCAATACGGGTACGCGTACGCCTGCAATCTTCTTGATTGACATGCGCACGTCATCCACATGGATAAGCGAGGTGTCAAATTCGCCCCAGAGCGCAATCATCTGGTCGTAATCCTTGATACGACGGTTCACCTCTTCGTCCAGTTCCACCAGTTCCTTCTTGGCTTTCTTGACTTCGAGGCGCAGCGCCGTTTCCTTGCTTTGCAGCGTAGGAAGCGTCCTCTGTCGCATCTTCAGATCCTTCTCCAGGTTCTGCAGCGATGTTTTATTGAATTGATAGGTAATAGCCATATCGCGTGTGGCTATCCTCGTACGTGTGTCAAAACTCCATTTTAACAGTAAGTACTCGGATGCACCCGCTCTTAGCTCGGACTATCGTTTCACTAGCAGTCCTCGCTAGGTGGATGCCCTCATAGCCACGCATGAGGATTATTTTTCTTTTGGCCAATATTTCTCTACTAATGCTTGTTTGATATTTACCTCTTCGGGCTTGAAATACTTGGCGAAGAGAGACCATGCGATATCGAGCATCTGCACTGTATTGATGTTTACATCAATGGCGAGAATCTCATTACTGTAGTCACGCGCAAAGTCGAGGCAACGCTCATCGTAGTTCGTAAGGTCGAAGCCGTTCTCTTTCTTCGTCTTGGCGTTAGCCGCATCGGCATACAGACGAACCGCCGCGTTCATCACTTGCGGGTGGTCCTCGCGGGTCTTCTTACCTGCTACCAACTGTTTCAGACGAGACAGCGAACGGAACGGGTCAACGATGACCTTACCGATTTCGGAGTCACGGCGGAGGTACAACTGACCCTCCGTGATATAACCCGTGTTATCCGGAATAGCGTGGGTGATGTCACCGCCTGAAAGCGTCGTAACAGCGATGATGGTAATAGAGCCGCCGCCGATGGATTCGGGGAACTGCACCGCTTTCTCGTAGATTTTCGCGAGGTCCGAATAAAGCGAACCCGGCATGGAATCTTTCGATGGAATCTGGTCCATACGGTTTGACACGATGGCCAACGCATCGGCATAAAGCGTCATATCCGTGAGCAGAACCAGCACTTTCTCATGCTTCTCCACCGCAAAATACTCTGCGGCCGTCAATGCCATGTCCGGAATCAGAAGTCGCTCCACAGGCGGGTTCTCCGTAGTATTCACGAACGAGACGATGTGGTCCAACACACCTGCATTGGAGAAGACATTCTTGAAATAGAGGTAGTCATCATTGGTCAGACCCATACCACCCAAGATAATCTTATCCGCCTCGGCGCGCAGGGCTACGTTTGCCATGACCTGGTTATACGGCTGGTCCGGATCGGCGAAGAAAGGAATCTTCTGACCGGATACCAAGGTGTTGTTCAAGTCAATACCTGCGATACCCGTTGCAATCAGTTCTGACGGCTGTTTACGACGTACCGGGTTAACGGACGGGCCGCCGATCTCCACTTCCTTGCCTTCAATAGCGGGACCGCCATCGATAGGCTCGCCGTAGGCATTGAAGAAACGACCTGCCAGTTGGTCACTCACCTTAAGGCTCGGTGCCTTGCCGAGGAATACCACCTCTGCGTTCGTCGGGAGACCTTCGGTTCCCTGGAACACCTGCAGTGTTATCTCATCACCGAGGATTTTCACTACCTGCGCCAACTTGCCGTTCACCGTTGCCAACTCATCGTTACCTACTCCTTCCGCTTTGAGGGAGCAAGTGGCTTTGGTGATAGCAGTAATCTGCGTGTAGATTTTTTGAAATGCTTTTGCCATTCGCGTGAACTATGGCTTGATACGATTCGCGACATCGTCGCTCATATGAATCCTCGCCATGTTCCCGCTCTTCGGTCAGACTATCGTTACCCTATCAGTCCTCCCGAGGGGGAACCCTCTTAGTTCAAAGAGGTTTTAAATTGTTATTTATTATTCGTTACTTTCAAACCTAAAATATTATATGCACATCCGTTATGGATGATATACAGATGACCGTCAATCAGGAGTTTACGGCCACTCGTCTGCAGTTGCTCTGCGCTGATGTTTTCAATGCCCTCAACCGGCTCCAGTTTAACGAAATCGAACTCTATCTGCTTGAGATACATGGCTTTCTGGGTGTTCTCCAAACGAATCTCCACTGCGCCCGACTGCGGGTCTGCAACTTCAAATTCATACGTTTCCAACGTAGAACTCAGGTATTCGGTTTCACCGGCCTGTTCGCCTGCCACAAACACCTTGAGAACACCGTCGCCGTTAGCAGCAGCCTTGACACGAACCAACGAGACAGCACAACCCATCGTCTCTTCCGTATAAAGACGCACGAGACCGGCGGGATAAGAACCGGAACCGAAGGTGGCACCTTTATTCTTATCGTATGAGCAAGTCTGGTCGTTAGCAATCGTCACATCCCAGTTATAACCGCTGAAATCCTGCGCAGAGCCCGCATAACACGTAGAAGTGAAGGTATGGCTATACGCATCACATCCGTCTTCTTTCTGCTCACGCACGTTGCTTACCGTCACATAGATATCTCCGATGAGATCGGCCTGCAGAACGGTCACATAGACGGAATCGCCCGAGAAACGCGTGGTGTTCTGCAGTTGCTTGCCGCCGCACTCCACTTTCACAAGGCAATTCGCTGCCGAAGGCTGCTGATATCCGTCTTTCTTCACGAACGAAACAGTGATGTCATTGGCCACCGGCTTTTTCACATAAGCTCCGTTGAAACCGATGTAATCGCCTATGTTTACGCCCTTGATATCATAGAAGAACCAGAAACGGGTGTCGTCCTGCATGACAGCAAAGACGGAGCAGTCGCACATCGGATAGAAGGTTTCTCCCGCTTGTCCGGCATCCGCGATGTTGCTGTTCTTACGAGTGGACCAGCCAAGGAAAGTAAAGCCGCTATTGGGCGTTACGCTTGGCAGTACCACGCCTGCGCCTTTCTTTGACTCGGTAGCCGACTGCTTGGCGCAAGTACCGTTGCTGACAGAGAAATTAACCGTACATTTGTCAACTCCTCCGTTGAAATCGAAGGATATCACACCACCCTGCTCCTTGACATTCTCAAAGAACATCTTGTTGCTGAACATCTTATAGGATGTTGCGCCGGCAGGGAAAAGGTCCTTTTGCTTGCCGAAATAACCGTTGTTGGGATTATCCGCCTTGTATTTGGGCGCACTGCCATCGGCTTCTATCAAGTCCACACACGGGTGACGCTCCACATTATTGACCTCATCCGATTCCCATTTATTCTTGACGAAGTCAATCTTCGTGAGCATAAGTCCATGCCCGGGCAGGTATTCATCCCATCCTTCCTGCTGACGGTTCTCAAGGATGTAGAACTCGCGCGGGTCAGGACTCAAACCGTTAAGATTACTCTGACCGGAAGCCGTGATGATGGCACAGTCGCCGGTCTTATTGAGGTCTCCGAGACGCACGTTCATCGGCTCGTCCAGTAATATCGGCTCTACCCATCCGAGGTAGAAACGCTCGTACGCGCTCATCGCCGCCGGCGTGTTGGAACTGTTGTTATAACTGCCGTGGTCCATCACACTCCAGTCGCCAAGGGTCTTCTGCGTGCCGCCATCGGTAACGCAGAAATTAGGCAGACCGAGTATATGCGCGAACTCATGCACAAGCGTACCTATTCCGTCGCGCTTGCTTCCGGCTTGCAGTTCCGGCACAGCGGAGAAATACGTTACCATCTTGCCGTCCAGCACCACATATTCCGCGATTTCTTCGGACTCTTCGAGGTTCGCCGTATAAGCCCAAACAGCATCTGCATCAGAAACTCCGTATTCCTCACCCTGACCGGCGTAGATAACAACCACTGCATCCAGTTTGCCATCTCCGTCCTGGTCGTAGAGTTTGAAGTCCGCAAGGTCTTCCGCCAAGTTACAAGCCTCCGCCACCATCTCATCCGCCGCTACGTCGTTGCCGTAATAATCATTTCCACCGTAGTAACTCTGCTTATGGCTGAGTTGAACCGGTCCGACCACTTCGAAAGTCGGCACGTATTTCCCGAAAGAGTTATCCGAGAAATAACGCTGTAGTTCTGCGGTATATGCGGTGAAATCGGTGCTTCTGAACGTCACGTCCGTATATTGCGCCAGAATGACCGGCACACGCTTGGGCTGCAGATGCTGCACACCGCCGTTAGACGAGGCATAAACGATGCTCGTCAGCAGAAGGGCAATATATAAAAGTGTTTTTCTCATGATAATAGTGCTCTATTGTTACGCTGCTATCTGTTTCTCAGCCAATAACTCGTCCAGTTTCTTGCGATAGTCCTCAAAATCAGCGCTGTGGAACTCACAATAGTTCATCTGCTTGCAGATATTGATGACACGCTTGAAATAGTCGACTACATCGAGGAAATTATCGAAATCGTAGTCATGGTCACAGATGTCCATGACAAGACGCAACATATACTGCTGACGCTCAAGCGGACAAACGGCATCAATCTTATCGAAAGCGTCCTGCTGGAGAATAACAAAGTCGATGACTTCGGACTTCCAGAAGGTCTCATGATAATCAACAGGAACACCGTCATCACCGAGGATGTTGATTTGCTCTTGAATCTCCTTACCGCGTTGCAGATAGGTCTTCATGTTATTGACCATCGGCAGCCAGTCTTTGTCGATGAGTTCGGAGATATATTTCTCAAACTCGGGATATTCCACATATTTGGAATACGAGTCAATGGGGTTCACAGCCGGATAGCGCTTGCGGTCCGCACGTGCCTGCTCGAGGGCATAGAAGCAACGTGCCACTTTCTTCGTACCTTCGGTAACCGGCTCTTTGAGGTTACCACCGGCGGGCGAAACGGTTCCAAGGAAGGTAACCGAACCCGTCGCGCCATTATTAAGGTACACGTAGCCTGCGCGGGCGTAGAAAGCACCGATGATTGCGGACAAGTCCATCGGGAAGGCGTCCTGTCCCGGCAACTCCTCCAGACGGTTCGACATCTCACGCAAAGCCTGTGCCCAACGGCTTGTAGAGTCTGCCATAAGCAGTACACGCAGACCCATCGAGCGATAATACTCGGCAATCGTCATGGACGTATATACCGACGCTTCACGCGATGCCACCGGCATATTCGAGGTATTGGCGATGATGATGGTACGCTCCATTAACTTGCGGCCGGTATGCGGGTCGTCCAGTTCGGGGAACTCGGTGAAAGTCTCCACTACCTCGTTGGCACGCTCACCGCAGGCTGCGATAATCACGATATCCGCCTCGGCTTGCTTGGAGATAGCATGCTGCAGCACGGTCTTACCCGTTCCGAACGGTCCGGGAATAAAGCCTGTACCGCCCTCACAGAGCGGGTTTGCCGTATCAATAGTACGCACGCCTGTTTCGAGCAGTTTGAAGGGACGCGGTTTCTCGCGGTAAGCGAGGATGGCTTTCTTCACCGGCCATTTCTGCACCATCGTCACCTTGTGGTCCACGCCTTCTGCATCGGTGAGAACGGCTATCTCGTCATTGACGGTGTACTCGCCGGCTTTGGCAATGGACTTCACGGTATAAACACCTTCGAACACAAAGGGCACCATGATTTTATGCGGCTGATGGTTCTCGTCCACTTCGCCGAGCCATGAAGCGGCTTCCACCTTATCGCCCACCTTGGCAATAGGAGTAAACGCCCATTTCTTCTCTTGGTCAAGCGGGAAGTTATACTCGCCTCGTTTGAGGAATATCCCCGTCAGTTTGTCCAAGTCGTTCTGCAGACCGTCGTAGTTACGGCTGAGCAGTCCGGGACCGAGTGTCACCTCCAACATGTGTCCGGTGAATTCGACCTTATTGCCCACTTTCAAACCACGCGTGGACTCAAATACCTGCGCATACACATTTGCGCCAATCACTTTAATAACCTCGGCCATCAGTTTGGTTTCTCCTACGGAGATATAGCAGATTTCGTTCTGCGCAACCGGCCCATCCACAGCCACCGTTACCAAATTGGCGATAATACCTTTTACTTTTCCAGTAGTCATATCTTTATTATTTCTTTTTGCGTTCAATAAAATAAATTATGGTTGAAATGATAGCAACCGGAGCACATACAAATATGCCTACGAATCCACACGTACAAGCGAAATAGGTACAACCGCGTATCCATTTCGGAGCAAATCCCAAAGCATCTATAGAATCATACCCAAGTACGACAGAAGCATAGGTTCCTATTCCCACGTATAGTAGAATACAAGCAATAGTAGCTACCCATGAGATAATCATTACTTGTTTTGTTATTTGTAGTGACTCGCTCATAATTGCATCACGGATTAATCAAGATTAATGCCTTTCTTCATATCAGCCACTAACTCGCGGAACACTTTCTCGCCTTCTTCGACGGTCAGCAGACTCCAGCGATGAAGCATGAGGGTCTCAAGATAATACGCAAATACCATCTCCGCCGAGAAATAGTCGAACTCCGTACGGGACTGCAGCCACTCGAAACAAATCGCGTCAATGGCTTTCTCTCGTGCCATGAGGTCCTCTATCTGCGCGAGCGCAAGGATTTCCTGGTACTCGTCCATCACTTCGCTCAGGCCAAAGTCCTTTTGCGTAGTATGGGTGCGCAGATGTTCCGCCACTTCGCCCTGCCCTACTATCTGCTGCTTCGGGTCGAAGCCGTGCTTGCGGCAAATCTGCGCCACAAGGACGTTGTTCATGTCCTGATTGAAGCCGAACCACGCACGGATGAAGCGATTAGGCGATTGCAAGCCCTGCTCCAGCGTCTGCTCGTCCATCGGCACACGCAGCAGGTCTAGCATCGCTTTGTCAGACGGCGACAGACACTCGTCGAGCAACTCATCGAGTTTCTCGAGCGCTATCGGAGCGTCAGCACCTGCTTTCAGTTCCGGCAGACCGGCCAATAAATACTCGTACGTCATCTTTATTTACGATTTGACGATTTACGATTTACGATTAGAATAACATCTCTACGAGTTGCGGACGAAGCATTTCCTTGAAGTATGCGATAAACTCCGCGTCGCCGAAGGCCAGTTTGTAACCGCCCTTGGCAGGTTGAATGACGAAATCGGTCTTGATACCTTTCACTTCGTTAATCTTCACGCCCTTGTCGAGCAAGCCTTTGGCGTTGGCTGCAAAATACTTCTTGAGCGCCTCGGCATCCTTGGCCTCAATAAGCACCTCGCCTTCCTTGGCCATCTGCTCTGCCAGTTTGGCAATCAGGCCTTGCATGAACTTGGCGTCCGTGGTGGCTGCTTTCACGCTGTCCGCAGCAATCTTGTCCGCCAGCAGGTTCACGATTTCCGTCTTCACCGCATTGACACTCTGCTCTGCGTAGAGTTTCAGTTCGGCACGTGTTTTCTTGTCCAAGTCCGCAGATTTGCTCTCTGCCTCCGCGATGATGGCTTTGGCTTTGTCATTGGCGTTAGCCACGATTTCTTCGGCTTTGGCATTGGCATTAGCAACGATTTGTTGCGCTTCGGCATTTCCTTTCTCTACGCCTTCCGCGTAGATTTTGTCAGTTAATTCAGAAAGATTCATTGTGTATATTGTTTTATTATTATCGGATAAAATGCATCGGCTGCCACGGTTCGCGCTCAGGCACAGGCTCTTTAGACACCCCGCGCAGCACCCACGCCATGTTATGCGCCAGCGTGCGCATGGTCTGCATACCTTCGGTATCCAGCGCCGCCTGACCTTCCTCACGTCCGTAAACGATGTTCCAGTATTGGGAAGTCACCACCGGCATATTCATCATCTGCAAGGGCATCTGCAGGCTCTGGAAAGCCGCTGTAGCCCCGCCGCGACGGCAGACAGTCACCACCGCCGCAGGTTTGTTACGCACCGCATCACCGTTGCTGATGAATGCGCGTTGCATGATACTCAAAAGCGCTCCGTTGGGCTGACCGTAATAGACGGGCGAACCGAACACAAAGCCGTCCGCCGAAGCAAACTTAGCGGAGATGGCATTGCAGATATCGTCATTGAAGATACAGCCCGTATGTCCGTCCGGGTATGGCTGAGCGGACTTGCAGCAGTAGCAGGCCGAGCAACCGCGGACGGGACGATTGCCTATCCATACGATTTCGCTCTCCACGCCCTCTTGCTCAAGAACACGCGCAATCTCGCTCAATGCGATGAAGGTGTTTCCGCCTTTACGGGGACTTCCGTTGATTAAAAGCACTTTCATGAGTCAAAAACCTTTGCGGCGGCAAAGGTACAAAAAAAAAATGACATACACAAGAGTGTATGCCACTTTTTCGTATTTTTTCGCAATTACTCCTCTTCTGCCTGTGTTGCAGCGTAAGCGGCAAGAAGTTTCTCCTGCACGTCTGCCGGAACAAGTTGATAGGAATTGAATGCCATGGTGAAGGTCGCACGACCACCGGTGAGCGACGAAAGCGTCGTGGAATACGAAGCCAGCTCTTTCAAAGGCACTTGGGCTTTGAGACGGGTGAAACTCTTCTCGGTTTCCATACCCATCACCATACCGCGACGGCCGTTGATGTCACTCATCACATCACCCATAATCTCCGACGGCACGAATACCTCGAGGTCGTAAACCGGCTCGAGTACTTTCGGGTTCGCCTCTTTGAACGCCTGAGCAAAGGCGTTACGGCCTGCCAGACGGAAGGAGATTTCGTTCGAATCAACCGGATGCATCTTACCGTCGTAGATGATGACGCGTACGTCACGGGCATAGGAACCGGTCAACGGACCTTGCTCCATGCGGTCCATGATACCCTTTACGATAGCCGGGATGAAGCGTGCGTCGATAGCACCGCCGACGATGGAGTTGATGATGATGAGTTTGCCACCCCACTCGAGGTTGATTTCCTGCTGGTCTTTGACGGAAATCTTGTATTCCTGGTTACCGAACTTATAGGTCTCCTTAACGGGCTGACCTTCCTCGTACGGCTCCACGATGAGATGTACCTCACCGAACTGGCCGGCACCACCGGACTGTTTCTTGTGACGATAGTCTGCACGGGCAGCCTTGGTGATGGTCTCACGATAAGGAATCTTCGGCTCATCGAAGACAATCATCATCTTGTCGTTGTTCTCCAAGCGCCATTTGAGGGTGCGGAGGTGGAACTCGCCCTGACCGGAAACAATCATCTGACGGAGTTCTTTGCTCTGCTCTACTACCCATGTCGGGTCTTCCTCGTGCATACGCGTCAGCAATGCCGCCAGTTTCTCTGCGTCGCTCTCCGTTACAGGCTTGATAGCACGGCGGTAGCGCGGCTGCGGATATTGAATCGGAGCATACTGAAGGTCACAACCCTTGCTATTCAAGGTATTGCCTGTACGCGTGTCTTTCAGTTTAACGGTTGCACCGATATCACCGGCTGCCAGTTCATCTACCGGCACACGGATGGAACCGGCCACCTGGTACAACTGCGAGATACGTTCTTTCGAACCGCGCTCGATATTCTCGAGGTCGTCACCGTTATGAACGGTACCTTGCATTACGCGGAAATAGTTCACCTCACCGATGTGCGGCTCTACAGAAGTCTTGAATACATAGAGGCTTGTCGGAGCTTTGGCGTCCGGGCTCACTTTTCTGCCGTCCACCGTCGGATAACTGAACTGTGCGGGGCTCGGCGCCATACCATTGAGGAAGTCCATCAGACGACGGACACCCATGTCTTTTGCACCCGAGCAGCAGAGCACCGGATACATCGAACCGTCCGCGTAAACGCACTTCAGACCTTGCATGATTTCTTCGTCCGTCAGACCTTCGCCGAGGAATTTGTCCAACAGCGTCTCGTCTGCCTCTGCAGCCTCTTCCGCCAATGCGGCGCGCATCTCTTCTACGCGGTCTGCATACTCAGCCGGAATATCTTTGAGTTCGGGAGCACCGCCTTCGGGTTTCCAAACGAGCATCTTGCCCTTCAGCACATCGATAACGGCGTTGAAACCGGCACCGGCGTTAACCGGGAACTGGATTAACGTACACTTATTGCCAAAGTTCTCTTTGAGTTGGTTGAACGTGCGCTCGAAGTCCGCATTCTCATGGTCACATTTGTTAATAACAAATGCCAGCGGCTTCTTGGCGTGCTCTACGAGACGGAAGTTATTCTGCGTTCCTACCTCTACACCACCGTTGGCGCTGAGGACGATAAGTGCCGAACCGCACATCTGCAAAGCAGCCACGGTACCGCCGCAGAAGTCATCACTACCTGCGCAGTCGATGATGTTCAGTTTCTTGTTCTCGAACTCGATGTTACATACCGTCGAGAATACCGAATAACCGTACTCTTTTTCTACCGGGAAATAGTCGCACACAGTCGATTGCGCTTCAATCGAACCGCGGCGCTTAATCACCCCGCACTCAAACAACATCGACTCCATGAGAGTCGTTTTGCCAGATCCGCTGCCGCCTAACATAGCGACATTCTTGATCTCATTAGCCTGATAAACTTTAGCCATAATTGTGTTAGTATTTAAGATTTTTGTAAAGTCAAGTTTGCAAAAACGCCGCAAAGGTACGCAAAAAAAATGAAATACGCAAGATTTGGAGTGAAAAAAATAAAAAAATAAGGGTAATTGTTTAGTAATCACGTAGTAATTGCGGAGGCGTATGCAGGGCGGAACGTATCATGGTGCACCCTATATATACTTTAGTATATATCCCGTGATTTTAAAACTAATGTAAAGGAATATGATGCTCGTGCTTCCACTCCTTAAGCCGGAGTGTCATCTCATTGCGTGTCTGAGGCGTGCAATAGGTTTCGATGAATCGCTCCCAGATATATTGAACAGCCACAGGCGACGGATGAACAAGGTCCTCCGCGTAAAAACGATAGTCTCGGAGTTCGTCCAAGGCTATTTCATAACTGGGGAAATAACTGATAGCTGATAGCTGATGGCTGATAGCCTCCAATGCGAGCAATAAGGTCGCTTTGCTCAGTTGGTTCTCGTGAAGACCGTCTTTGATATGCCGGATGGGCGAGACGGTGAAAAGCCAGTGTTTATCGGGGTATTGGGCTACTATCGGTTGCCATGTTTGTACGATTTCATCGGCAGAAAGACGCCTGCGCGTAAAACAACTTTCCGGCAGTTTATGGCAGTTGGCTACAACCGGAGAGGCTCCGGAGCCGGACAGCCATGCGGCATCTTTCCATTCATACACCCATGCAGTACCAAAGGTGACGATGACCACAGTGGCTTCCTCAAACGCCCGTTGCATGGTATCAATAGAGGCTTTCACGGCTTGCTCCGCTTCTTCTTTATTGGCACGCGAGAAAGAACCATGATGCGCCATGGAGTGCCATAGACCGTCGTGAAACTGATAACTGACTGCTGATGGCTGAATGCTTAATGCTTGGGCGATAGAAAGCGGGTTATATAACGTGCCGAACGGATTGCAGGTCACCTGCAGACCGCGCTGATCCATCATTTGTCCGATGGAATCGGCGAAACATGAGCCTACAAGAAGAATCTTGTCCTCGTAGCCGATTTTCCATTCCGAAAGTTTAATATCTACAATGGTCTGTAACTTCATTTTTCATCTTTCATTTTCCACCTTTCATCTTTCATCTTTCATTTTTCACTTTTCCCCTTACTCAAAATGCATGACTTTTGCCGGACTTATCTTGGTGATGATAAGTGACGGTAACAACAAGATTACCAACGAGATAGCAATCGTCCCTATATTCAACAGCAGCCACCATCCCCATGCAAAAGCAACAGGCACATATTCCACATAATAAGCAGTGGCATCAAGCGGAACAAGATGCCAGAAATACTGGACGGCGGCGAGGCCGAGGCCGATGATGTTACCCCATAGGACTCCTTTGCCGATTAGTAACGCCGCCTGCGCCAGGAAAATACGCCGCACAAAGCGGTTATCGGCTCCTAATGCCTTCAGCGTGCCAATCAGTGTGATGCCGTCCAATATAAGGATAATCAGCCCAGAGACGATGTTAAAACCTGCCACTAAAAGCATAAGCACAATAATGACCACCACGTTCATGTCCAGCAGGTCGAGCCACGCAAAGATAGCAGGGTTCTGGTCTTGCAAAGTCTGTACGTAATAGACATGAAAACCATTTTCATCCATCATGCGCACGGTGGCAAAATAAATCTCATCCGCCACCTCGTCCAAAACGCCGATGTCATCGACTAAAATCTCCACACCGGAATAGGTGTCTGCGCCCCACCCTTGCAGTCGTTGAACGGTCTGCAAGGGAGTTAAGACAAAAAGGTCGTCATATTGTGCAAAGCCGGTATCGTATATTCCCACCACCTGAAAACGGCGGGCGCGGATGTCTGTTTCATCTACAAAATAAGCATGAACGGCATCTCCGACAGCCAAATTCATCTTCCGGGCTGTCAGACGGGAGACAAGCACTTCCTGCGGTGCGGTAGGCAATGCGCCTTCAATGATATTCCTGTTGAAGAAGTCCCAATAATCAGTACCTTTTAGCACTATCCCATGAAAATCCACATCCGTCTTGAGCATTCCGGGTTTGGTGATAAACGGCGCCGCAGAAGAGACGTGCGCAAAATGCTTCAATTCTGCCAGTAGCGAATCGGAAACCTCAATGGGCTGCAAGTCATAAGTATTGTTATTATCAAACGATACAAGCTGAATATGCGCGCCGAAGCCGGCTACTTTGGCCGTCACCGTCTGTTTGAAGCCCACCACGATGCAAATCGTCAAAATCATGACCGTCACGCCCACGATGATACCCGCCAAGGCCACCCTTACAGCAGGGCGTGAATGACGTTCTTTACCTTCTTGAGAAAAATAAAGTCGAGAGGCGAGATATAATTCGGGATTTGGCATGATTTTTGTTGTGTATTCTTCGTTATGAAACGCTATTTTTCTGTACTAATCTGTATTCTATTTGCGGGCATTTTGTTTGCCCAAGAGTCGGAGGTTCGTCCGCAGCGCACTCCTGAAGAGGAAGCCGTGAAACAAACGACTCGTTTGACACGTGAGTTGGGTATTACCGATTCGTCGCGTATCGATACCATCTATCGTATGCATCTCAAATACGCCCGTATCCGTCAGAAGGGTCTCACCCGTGCGGAGAACATGGAGCGTATGCAGTCCATTTACGGGGAGTTGAAGTTGTTACTTACTCCCGATGAATTCGACCGTTTTATGAATCACCCTGTCGAGCAGCCCCGTCGTCCGCGCGGAGCGAACGTAAACAACGGCGAAGTGCAATATAGACAACGACTGCAAATAGAGCACCAATAAGCAATCCAACCAGTATATCTATAGGGTAATGTGCCCCGAGGTACATGCGACTATAGCAATTCAATGCCACCCATGTCATTAGACATGCAGTGGCTATTTTATTGCGGCATAACAGGCAGAAGAGAGTCGCCACCGCCATCGTATTTGCAGCGTGAGAGCTGCAAAAACCATACTTTCCGCCGATGTAATCGTTCACTATATGTAGAGGATCCAGCGCCGGTTCATGCGTGGGACGTAAACGGCAAACCAAAGGTTTGAGTATCCCGCTGCACAAGACGTCACTCAGTCCTACTGCCACAACAAAGCCTAAGATGATAAGAAGTGCTGTCTTCCATGACCGGAAACGCCAAGCCACCAAACCAATGAGTAATAGATATAACGGCAACCATGTATGCGGACTGCTAACAGCCCACATCAACCTATCCAGCCACTCTGTATGATGACCGTTAATCCAAAGCAATATGGCTGAATCAAGATTCAAGTTATAAGTTATAAGTTATAAGTTATAATTGCTACGCCTGCGGCGTGGTGGCAGCAATGCTGCGGTTTTATTCATTGATAAGCACGGCGGTGTGACAGGCGACGACGGCTGCCGTCTCGGTGCGTAAGCGGCTGTTACCCAGACTCACAGGGATGAAGCCGAGCGCCAAGGCGTCCGCTACTTCCTGTTCGCTGAAATCGCCTTCCGGTCCGATAAGCACCAACACATCCCTGCCCTGCTCTATCTCGTCCTTCAGCACACGTTTGTCCTCTTTGTAACAATGAGCGATGAAGTTCTGACTTGGCCGTTTGTCGTTTTGGGACAGAGCCTGTCGTTTAATGAATTCGTCGTAGGGCGTCAGTTCATGCAGTACCGGTAAATACGGCGTGAGAGATTGCTTGGCGGCGGAGAGGATGATTTTCTCCAGTCTGTCCGTGCGTAACTGCTTGCGTTCCGAGAAACGGCATAGCAGCGGCGTAATCTCATTTACCCCGATTTCAACGCATTTTTCGACCGCCCACTCCATGCGCTCAATATTCTTGGTCGGCGCAATCGCAATATGCAGATGAAACGCGTGGTGCGGTTCCTGTTTCTCGCGGCTGACAATCTCGAAATCGCAGTGTTTGGGGTGCGGATTGGTGATGCGCGCCGTGTATGTTGTGCCGCGGCCATCAGTGATGAGTATCTCGTCACCTGCCGTGTACCGCAACACCCGCACGCAATGGGCGCTCTCTTCTTCGGAGAGCGTCTGCTGCTTTTCTATATCCGGGCAATAAAACAAGTACATTAGAGTTCGCTTTCTTTGAGGCGTTCGGCGTTTTCAGCGACTTGGAGGGCATCGATGACACCTTGGATGTCGCCGTCCATGAACGCGGCGAGGTTATATACCGTATAACCGATGCGATGGTCGGTGATACGTCCCTGCGGATAGTTGTAGGTGCGTATCTTGGCGGAACGGTCACCGGTAGAAACCATCGTTTTCCTACGCGCTGCGATATCATCGATATATTTCTGGTGCTCCTTATCATATATCTGCGTGCGCAAGCGTGAAAGGGCACGTTCTTTGTTCTTCGGCTGGTCACGCGTCTCTGTACACTCAATAAGTATCTCCTGCACCTCGCCGGTATTGGGGTTCTTCCAGTTATAACGCAGACGGACGCCCGACTCCACCTTATTGACGTTCTGACCGCCCGCACCGCCGGAACGGAAGGTCTCCCACTTGATTTCGCCTTCGTTGATATGCACCTCGAATTCATCGGCTTCGGGCAGCACCGCCACCGTAGCCGCCGAAGTATGCACACGACCTTGCGTCTCCGTCACCGGAACGCGTTGGACACGGTGTACTCCACTCTCGTATTTGAGCGTGCCATAGACATTCTGGCCGGTTACATTGAAGATAATCTCCTTGTAACCGCCCGCGGCGCCTTCATTAAAGGAAGAAACGGAATATTTGAAACCCTTGAGTTCAAAATACTTGGTGTACATACGGAAGAGGTCACCGGCAAAGATAGCCGCTTCGTCACCTCCGGTGCCACCGCGGATTTCCATGACCACATTCTTGCTGTCCTCAGGATCTTGCGGAAGGAGTTGGAGCTTGAGTTCTTCCTCGAGTTTCGGGATTTGCGGTTCCAGTTCATCCACTTCGGCACGCGCCATCTCTTTAAGGTCGGCGTCCGACTCATTATAGAGCAAGTCCTTGGCATCCTGTAGGTTCTGAACGGCTTTTTTATAGCGATGTGCACACTCAAGAACACGCTCCAAATCATGATAGTCACGGTTCAGACGCACATAACGGGCCTGATCGGCAATGACCGACGGGTCTGTTATCAGCAGACTCACCTCATGGAACTTGGCCTCCAAACCGTCGATTTTATCGAGAATGTTCATCAGTCGTTAGTCGTTAGTAGTTCGACTTTTGTAAGCTTGTAATGTATTCTGAAGCAAACTGACGATGGTCATGGGGCCTACTCCGCCCGGCACAGGGGTGATGGCGCCGGCGACGCGTGCCACACGTTCGAAATCCACGTCACCAACCAATTTAGTCATTGGTCGTTGGTCGTTGGTAGTTGGTATTTCTACACGATTGATGCCGACGTCAATGACCACAGTCCCTTTCTTCACCATGTCTGCGGTAAGCAATTTCGGGCAACCGGCAGCAACAATGATAATATCGGCTGTGCGGCATATAGACTTCAAATCGCGGGTCTTGGAATGGCAGACAGTTACGGTGGCATCGCCCAAAGAAGCGGCACTCATGCCCGGCAGCGACAAGTACGGGCGCTGCATAAGAAGCATGGCTATCGGTTTGCCGACGATGTTTGAACGCCCGATGACAACGACGTGCTTGCCTTCTGTGGCGATATTATAGCGTGCCAGAAGTTCGCGTATGCCGCGCGGAGTGGCACTGACGATAGACGGAAGGCCTTGTACGGTGCGTCCCACGTTCTCCGGCGTCAGACCATCTACGTCCTTGCGGTAGTCAATCGCCGAGAGAACGGTCAGTTCGTTGATGTGTTCCGGTAGCGGCAACTGCACAATGAAACCGTCGATGGATGCGTCATTATTGAGACGATGAATCTCCGAAAGCAAAGTCTGCTCGGTGATACTTTCTGCGTACGCAATCTTCTCCGCCTCAATACCCACTTCTGCGCAGGCTTTGAGTTTGTTGGCTACATACGTCTCCGAAGCAGGGTTATGCCCCACAATAATTATTGCCAGTTTGGGTGCACGCTTGCCTTCTGCCCGAAGAGCAGCAACCTGTTCGCGCAACTCTCCGCGAATCGTCTGCGCTATGGATTTTCCGTCAATTATCATTATTTTGCTGTTTTGCTTGTTTCGCCGCCTCTTTGGCTTCTCTCCTGTTCTTCCGCCAGATCTTGAAGTCGAGCCAGATGGCTTTCCATTCCCGTTGGGTAATATACCATTCATCCTCCTGTCTCGGCGGCCGATAGACAGGTCTGGTTTCTATCTGAACACGACGCCGGATGGAATCGAGGTTATAGGTCTGCGCAAGGCTGTCGCCCATGAGCAATGCATCCTGTTCCTCCACTTTATGAATACGCAACTCATCCACCGCCATCTCTGTTGTCGGGTCGTCATTCGGCATGGCCTTGAACTCCGCAGCAATAGTCTTGCCAAGTTTTATCAGCCCCCACAATGCTGCCATGACGAGGATGAAGACTAAGCCGTAATAGGCCTGTTTGTCTATCATACGCAACGCTCCGCCAAGTCCCTTGTTCAACTTGCTGGAACTGCCGGCATGGTGATGATGGTGATGCTTCTTGCGTTTTGCATCATCCCAGCCGGGTTGATATGTCTTAACTTCCTCTTCCATCAACGGCGTTTTCCGCTCATTTGCTGCACTTTACGCATCATCTTGGAAGTCTGCTCAAACTGCTTGAGGAAACGGTTCAACTCCACGATTGTCACGCCGGCACCTTTCGCGATGCGATTCTTACGGCTACCGTTGAGTAAGCCCGGGTTCGCACGTTCCGCCGGTGTCATCGAGTTAATCATCGCTTCGATGGGTTTGAACGCGTCATCGCTTACTTCAACTCCTTTGAGCGCTTTGTCCATGCCCGGAATCATGCCCATCAGGTCCTTCATCGAGCCCATCTTCTTGATTTGGTTGAGTTGTCCGATGAAATCGTTGAAATCGAACTGGTTCTTGGCTATTTTCTTGGAGATGCGCCGTGCTTCCGCTTCGTCATATTGTTCCTGTGCGCGTTCTACAAGCGATACAACATCGCCCATACCGAGAATACGGTCTGCCATACGGGAAGGATGGAAGACATCGAGCGCCTCCATTTTCTCGCCTGTACCGATGAATTTAATCGGTTTATTGACAACCGAGCGGATAGAGAGCGCCGCACCACCGCGTGCGTCACCGTCGAGTTTGGTCAGTACAACGCCGTCAAAATCGAGGCGGTCGTTGAACTCTTTGGCAGTATTCACAGCATCCTGTCCGGTCATGGAATCGACCACAAACAAGGTCTCGGACGGGTTGATAGCATTCTTGATAGCCGCTATCTCGGTCATCATCTGCTCATCGATAGCCAGACGACCTGCCGTATCGACAATAACCACGTCATAGCCGAATTTCCGCGCCTCAGAGATGGCATCTTGGGCTTTTTTAACGGGGTTCGACTCTTCTTCTGCAGTATATACTTTAGCGTTTATCTGCTCGCCAAGGACGCGTAATTGCTCGATGGCTGCGGGACGATAGACATCACACGCCACCAACATCACTTTCTTGTTTTTCTTTGTTTGAAGATAGTTTGCCAACTTGGAGGCGAAAGTGGTCTTACCCGAGCCTTGCAAACCCGCCATGAGGATGATAGCCGGCGAACCTTTGAGATTAATTTCCTGCGCCTCTCCGCCCATTAATGCAGCCAGTTCGTCATGCGTGATTTTGACCATCAACTGGCCCGGACGCACCGAAGTAATGACATTCTGGCCGAGCGCTTTCTCTTTCACCTGGTCAGTAAACTGCTTGGCGGTCTTATAGTTGACATCGGCTTCAAGCAAGGCTTTACGAATATCCTTGACCGTTTCGGCGATGTTAATCTCGGTAATACGACCCTCACCTTTGAGAATCTTAAATGAACGTTCTAATCTCTCTGATAAATTATCGAACATAATACTCCAAATTAAAATCGGGTGCAAAGGTACAAAGATTTTCTGAAATATGCAAATAAATTTGCACATATCGATTTTTTTTAGTACTTTTGCAGCCGATTTGGGTCAAGCGGGAAATGGAAGCCGTTTGGCCGATTGAGTTGCGTAAATAATTAATATCATTTATATGGAAGCAAAGTACAATCCTACAGACATCGAATCCCGCTGGTATCAGTACTGGTTGGACAAAGGTCTTTTTCATTCTGAACCGGATGGCCGCGAGCCGTTTACCATCGTTATTCCGCCGCCCAATGTGACGGGTGTGCTGCACATGGGTCACGTGCTCAACGAGACGATACAGGACATCCTCGTCCGCCGTGCGCGCCTGGAAGGCAAGAACGCCTGCTGGGTGCCGGGAACGGACCATGCGTCGATAGCCACCGAAGCCAAGGTCATCAAGCGCCTTAAGGAGCAAGGCATCAACAAATCCGACCTGACGCGTGAAGAGTTTTTGAAGCACGCGTGGGACTGGACGGACGAGCACGGAGGCATCATCTTGAAGCAGTTGCGCAAACTCGGTTGCTCGTGCGACTGGGACCGCACCGCCTTCACGATGGACGAGACACGCAGCAAGGCCGTTATCAAGGTGTTCTGCGACCTCTATCGCAAAGGCTTGATTTATCGCGGACTGCGCATGGTGAACTGGGACCCGGAGCGCCAGACTGCCCTTTCCGACGAGGAGGTAATCTATCACGACGAGCATAACAAGTTCTATTACCTGCGCTACAAAGTAGCGGAGGAACCGGGCAAATACGCCGTTGTGGCTACCACCCGTCCGGAGACCATTTTCGGCGATATAGCCGTCTGCATCAACCCCAAGGAGGAGAAGAACCAGTGGCTCAAAGGCAAACATGTGATTGTGCCGGGCGTGGGCCGCGTCATTCCGATTATCGAGGACCGCTATGTGGAGATAGGTTTCGGTACGGGTTGTCTAAAAGTGACGCCTGCGCATGACGTGAACGACTACGCGTTGGGACAGAAATACAACCTCAAGACTATCGACATCTTCACGCCGGACGCCCATCTGAACATGGATACCATCGAGCCGGAACTGCAAGACAACGTGCGCAAATACCACGGCATGGACCGTTTCGACTGCCGCAAGCAGATTGTGGAGGACCTGAAGGCGCTCGACCTCGTGGAGAAAATAGAAGACTACGACAACAAAGTCGGCTATTCCGAGCGTACCAACGTGCCCATCGAGCCGCGCTTGAGCCTGCAATGGTTCGTCAAGATGAAGCATTTCGCAGACATCGCGCTGCCGCCGGTGATGAACGACGACATCGTCTTCTATCCCGCCAAATACAAGAATACCTATCGTAACTGGCTCGAAAACATCAAAGACTGGTGTATTTCCCGCCAACTTTGGTGGGGTCATCGTATTCCGGCGTACTATGATGCCGACCTGTTGGCTCAGACCGGCTTGGAGAACTATCCGGATGACAAGATTATTGTGGCGGAAAGCCTTGAAGAGGCACAAAGAATGCTAACGGCTAACGGCCAAAAGCCAAAAGCCCTTGTTCAGGACGAAGGCGCATTGGATACATGGTTCAGTTCGTGGCTCTGGCCGATTTCGCTGTTTGACGGTATTGAGAACCCCGGCAACAAGGAAATCAACTATTACTACCCCACAGCAGACCTTGTAACGGGTCCGGATATCATCTTCTTCTGGGTGGCGCGTATGATTATGGCGGGCTACGAGTACGTAGGCAAGATGCCGTTCAAGCACGTGTACTTCACTGGTATTGTGCGCGACAAACTCGGTCGTAAGATGAGTAAGAGTCTTGGCAACAGTCCCGACCCGCTGGACCTCATCGAGCGTTACGGCGCCGACGGCGTGCGTATGGGTATTTTGCTTTCCGCACCCGCAGGCAACGACATCCTTTACGATGATGCTCTATGTGAGCAGGGACGTAATTTCTGCAACAAGATTTGGAACTGCTTCCGGATGGTGAAAGGGCTTGAAGTAGCCGACATCCCGCAACCCGAGACCAGTAAATATGCCACCGAATGGTTCTGGGCGAAACTGGATTCAACGGAAACGACCGTTAGCAAGCTGTTCAGCAAATACCGTTTGAGTGAGGCATTGATGGAGATATACAAACTCTACTGCGATGAATTCTCGGGTTGGTATCTGGAGATGATCAAACCCGCCTACCAGCAGCCCATCGACCGCGCCACGTATGAAACCACGCTTATTTTCTTCGATCGTCTGCTGCGTCTGCTCCACCCCTTCATGCCATTCATCACAGAAGAACTTTGGCAAAACCTCTACGAACGCAAAGATGGAGAAAGCATCATGACATGTAGTCGCGCTTGCCCGGATCCTGACGATTATATTGAATTTGACATGCTGGAGGATATGGATAATCTTAAGCAAATCGTTACAGGCGTACGTAATTTTAGAGCCTCGAAGAACATTCCTCAGAAAGAGGTGCTGACTCTCATCAGTCCGATGCAACTCAACCACCTCGTTGTTAAACTGGCGAATGTTGAGGTGACGACTGGAGAGAAACCGGCGAATACTTCCACTTTCATCGTAGGCACCACCGAATTTGCCATCCCTATGGATAAATTCATTAATGTAGATGAAGAATTGAAGAAACTGGAAGCCGATCTGGCTCACCAACAGGGATTCCTCCGCGGCGTAATGGCCAAACTCAGCAACGAACGCTTCGTAGCCAACGCCAAACCCGAAATCGTCGAGTTGGAGCGCAAGAAGAAAGCCGACGCCGAGTCCCGCATCGCCTCCATTGAAGAAGCCATTAAAGCGCTGCGCGCTTAATTGATAATTGTAAATTGTGAATTGTGAATTGTACCGAAGGCCACATAGAAGTTATCGGAGCGCGGGTGCATAATCTGAAAAACATCAGCGTTTCCATTCCCCGTAAGCGGCTCACGGTCATCACCGGCTTGAGCGGCTCGGGCAAATCGTCTTTGGCCTTCGACACCATTTTTGCGGAAGGCCAACGCCGCTATATGGAGACATTCTCTTCCTACGCCCGCGGCTTCATCGGTCAGATGAAACGCCCGGACGTGGATAAGATAACCGGCCTAAGTCCTGTCATTTCCATTGACCAGAAGACCACTTCCAAGAACCCGCGCTCGACCGTCGGAACCGTCACGGAAGTGTATGATTTCCTGCGATTGCTGTTCGCGAGAGCCGCAACACCCTATTCGCACCTGTCGGGCAAGCCGATGGTCAAGTTTACGGACGAGCAGATAATCGACCTGATTGTGCGTGAATACGCGGGCAAGAAGGTGTTGCTGCTGGCTCCGTTGGTGAGTGGCCGTAAGGGACATTACAAAGAACTGTTTGAGACCATCCGCAAGAAAGGCTTTGTGCATGTGCGGGTGGACGGCGAAGTCAAAGAACTGACGCCCGGCATGAAACTCGACCGCTACAAGACGCATGACATCGAAGTGGTGGTGGACAGGTTGAAAATCAAACCGGCTTCGCCTGACAGCACACAGACGGACAATGACACCCGCCGTCTGCGGCAGTCCGTGGACAAAGCCATGACGCAGGGAAACGGCATCATGCTCATCACAGATGAAGCAGGGAACACACGCTTCCTGAGCCGTAATCTGATGTGCCCCGAAACGGGACTGAGTTATGCCGAACCCGCGCCGCACACGTTCTCGTTCAACAGTCCTTCGGGTTGGTGCCCTTGCTGCAAAGGGCTTGGAAGAATAAAGAATTCAGATGCCGCCCTTCAGAACGCGGAAGAGATAGACGAAGCCATCCGGCAGGAGAACTGGTATGAACAACTGCTTGCCATGACGGCGGAGGACGAGGAGACAGACGAAGAAAAAGACGAATGGACGGAGTGTCCGGAATGTCACGGCAAGCGATTGAGCAAAGAGGCGCTGAGTTACAAGTTCGGCAGATATTCCATTTCCGATTTGGCAGAGATGGATATTGATGTGCTGATTAAAACCCTCTCGGAAATACCTGACTCGCCGGATTTGTCGGACAAGCAGAAAGCGATTGCGGAGCCGATTCTCAAGGAGATTGTCGCCCGTTTGCGCTTCATGCAGTCCGTAGGACTGAGTTACCTGAGTCTGAACCGCAGCAGCGAAAGCCTGTCAGGCGGCGAAAGTCAGCGTATCCGTCTTGCCACACAGATAGGAAGCCGCTTGGTGAATGTGCTTTATATCTTAGACGAACCGAGTATCGGCTTGCACCAACGCGACAACCAACGGCTTATCAAGAGTCTGAAAGAGTTGCGCGACATGAACAACTCCGTGATAGTGGTGGAGCATGACGAGCAGATTATGCGCGAGGCGGACTGGATAGTGGATATAGGTCCCAAAGCCGGCCGTTTGGGTGGAAAAGTGCTTTTCAGCGGCACGCCGGAAGACCTGCTCAAGACCGATACACTCACCGCGCAGTATTTACGCGGGGAGAAAGCCGTGAACAAAGACATTAAGGACTCTAAGGACTCTAAGGACCTTAAAGACTTTAAGGAAATTGTGTTAAGCGGCTGCAAGGGCAATAACCTCAAAGAGGTTACAGCGCGTATTCCGCTGGGAAAGATGGTCTGCGTGACAGGCGTGAGCGGCAGCGGGAAGAGTTCGTTGATAAACCAGACGCTCTACCCCATCCTCAGTCAACGTTTCTACCGCAGTAAGGCGCAAGCCTTGCCGTATAAGCGCATCGAGGGTGTGGAGTTTATCGACAAGGTCATCAATGTGGACCAAGCGCCGATAGGTAGGACACCGCGTTCGAACCCTGCGACTTATACGAATGTGTTCAGCGATATCCGTGAGTTGTTCGCCCAACTGCCGGAAGCGAAAATACGCGGATGGAAAGCAGGCCGGTTCTCGTTCAACGCCAAAGGCGGACGATGCGAGGAATGCGCAGGCAACGGCTACAAGACGATACAGATGCATTTCATGCCGGACGTGTATGTGCCTTGTGAAGCCTGCGGCGGGCAGCGATACAACCGCGAGACGCTCGAAGTGCGATGGAAAGGAAAGAGTATCGCGGATGTGCTTGACATGACGGTAAACCAGGCCGTGGAGTTCTTCGAGCCACAGCCGACAATATTACGGAAGATAAAAACCATACAGGACGTGGGCTTGGGGTATATCAAGTTAGGCCAGTCGTCCACCAGTCTCTCCGGAGGAGAGAGCCAGCGTATCAAGTTGGCTACGGAACTGTCAAGACCATCCACCGGCAAGACCTTGTATATCCTTGACGAACCCACAACAGGTCTGCATTTTGAAGACATCCGTGTACTGATAAATGTGTTGCGCCGATTGGTTGACAAAGGTAACACGGTTGTTATTATCGAGCATAACACGGATGTAATCCGTGCCTGCGACTGGATTATTGACCTTGGACCCGAAGGCGGCCGCGGCGGAGGAAAGATTGTCGCCGAAGGCACTATTGAGGACATCCGCAAGAACCCGAACAGCATAACAGGAAAATATATATGATTACCAACCCGCTTGCCATCATTGCGCTTGTATTAGCCACTATTCTGCTGGTACCGATGGCGTGCCGCAAGATTCGAATACCCAGTATTGTGGGTTTTATCATGGTGGGTATTCTGGTAGGACCGTACGGGTTTGAGTTGATAGAGAGCGGCACATCCATCCAGACGCTCGGAAAAATCGGCATGCTGTATATCATGTTGCAGGCGGGTATTGAAGTCGATATCAACGATTTCCGCCAGCAGCGTAACAATGCCATCGTCTTCGGTATCTATTCGTTCCTGTTTCCGTTCCTGTTGGGCTTGGGCACCAGTCTGCTGTTGGGCTTCAACTGGGTGACGAGTGCGCTGTTGGGCGCCATGTACGGCAGTCACACGCTCATGACCTATCCTATCATCAGCCGTTACGGCGTACAGAAGAACGCGGCAGCCAATATCGCCATCGGCGGTACGATGCTTACTATCTCGCTCTCGCTGTTGGTACTGGCTTACCTGAAGAGTAATCTCGTTTATACGGACCAGCAGACGCTATGGGGAGTAATCGGATGTATCGTGCTTACCATTCTGACCATCACGGTAGTCTTTCCGTGGATAGCCAAGCGATATTTCAAGCGCTGGTCGGACGCCACAAGCGGTTTTCTTATTGTGATGACGCTGATGGTCTTTGCAGCGCTGATGGCCGAATGGGCAGGTCTGGAAGGCATCTTGGGCGCGTTTATATGCGGCGCCTCGCTCAATAAGTTGGTGCCGAACCTCAGTCCTGTCATGCAGCGTATCAACTTCGTGGGAAACAACCTCTTCGTGCCGCTGTTCCTTTTGGGCGTCGGTATGATGATTGATGTCTCGCTCCTTTGGAGCGGTTGGATGACCATCATCCTTGCCATTGTGATGATTGCCACAAAGTTGGTCGGCAAATGGTTGGCGGCGTGGTTGGGGCAACTCGGCTTCGGTCTGCAGGCGACAGAACGGCAGTTGATGTTCGGTCTTACGCACGCAACAGCAGCCGGCACACTGGCTATCGTGACGATAGGCTACGAGACGGGTATCTTCAACGCCGAGATTCTGAATGCCGCAGTGGTGATGATTCTCGTGCTATGCACCTCCGCTTCGTTAGTGACCGAATATGCAGCCAAACGCCTGGCATTACAGGAGCAGGCACGCTTGGAGGCCGATAAGACTGACGATAGTTGGTTGGTAATGACGGTGGCGGAGAACAGGCACTACGAGTTGCGTGAACTGAGCGAATTGAGTGAACTGCACCGTCCGGAGTTTGCCAACGAGGGCGACTGGTCCGGAGCAACGCAGTTGATTAACAGCCAGAGCAAAGCGGCTATCATATATCACCCTACGCAGCCTATCAACACCATCTCGCGCATCCTCGTGGCGATACCGCGTTACGCGGAGAAAGAACGTGATTTCATCTCCTGCTTCGGTCTGATACGCCGTCTGAGCAGTCAGATAGGCGCCCGCGTCATCTTCTTCACCAACGAGGACACGCAAAAAGCCTTGCAGGCTTTCTGCCGCCGCAAAGGCAAGTTCCTGCGGGCTTCGTATCGGGAGATGGAGAACTGGGAAGATGTACTGATGTTAGCCAAACAGATGAAGCCGGACGACATGATTGTCTTAATCAACGCGCGTCCTTCCACCCCATCCTACAATCCGCTTTTCGAGCAAGTGCCGGACATGTTAGGCCGTTTCTTCAGCAACCATAGTTATCTGTTGGTTTATCCGGAGCAAGAGACCGGAAACGCTATTCCTGACTTACTCACAGGCGACACCACACAGGCCAGCAAGACCTGGCATGTTGTCGGCGCTATCAAACGTTGGGTTCTTCGGACGTTGGAGAAGATTCAACGCCTCTGATGCCTTCTACGAACCACACCCATAGACCGAAGAGCATCGCGTAAAAGAGGTATTTGAAGATATAATCGTGCAGCACATGGAACCATTCGGGATGATGCTCTATGAACAGCGCGATAATAAATATCCGAAGGATATTAAAAAGATAGCAGCAGAACCATCCGAAAGGAATAAACCACCATTTATGTTTCCACCCGCCGCGTACGGTAAGTATCAAGCAGAGCCAAATAAAACTTTGCTTTAAGGCCGTGCATGACCAGACAATGGTGGTGCCGGAACCGGACGTGAAACGGATAGTGTGCGCGTCTGTCATATAGACCGTATCGCGGCATAGCGAGAGCAGCCAATAGACTACCGACGCAATGTGACACGCCATCCACTCAAACGGCGCCGTGACTTCCATGCCAAGCCACGTGACAAAGTCCCCGCCCTCATCGCCTGTCATCGTCCATTTCCACGCATAATTCGCCACCAACAGCGTCACCATGAAAATGATGATGTCTTCGTAGGGACGTATCTGAGATTTAATATTTGAGATTTCAAATTTCAAATTTATGATTTAGATTTGCGTTTTGGCAAAAGGTACGGCGTCTATCTCACAGAAGTCACGGTCCAAATACTTGAAATAGCCCGCTTGGCAGACCATCGCGGCATTATCCGTAGTAAAGGAGAACGGCGGGATGAATACTTCCCAGCGATAGCGCTTGCCGTAATCCACAAAGGCCTGTCGCAAGGCGCTGTTGGCACTCACGCCGCCGGCTACTGCCACCTGCGTGACACCCAAGTCCTTTGCCGCTTTTTTGAGTTTGCGCATGAGAATATCAACTACCGTCGCTTGCAGCGAGGCACACATGTCTTCGCGCAAATGAGGCACTTTCTGCGCCAACTCGTCAATGGTCTCCACTCCATGCTCCTTGAGCATATCGCGCAGCGTATAGAGGAAAGAGGTCTTGAGTCCCGAGAACGAATAATCGTAATCAGGGATGTTAGGCTTGGCGAAAGGATATTTCGTAGCGTCGCCCTCTTTGGCGAGTTTGTCTATCCACGGTCCACCCGGATACGGCAGTCCCAAGACTTTTGCGCATTTATCGAACGCCTCACCGGCCGCATCGTCGATGGTCTGACCAATGATTTCCATATTATTATACGCGCGCACAAGAACTATCTGGCTGTTGCCGCCGCTGACAAGCAGGCAGAGGAACGGGAACGAGGGATGTCTGAGCCCTGTGCCGTCTTCTATAAAATGCGCCAAGACGTGTCCTTGCAGATGGTTTACGTCGATGACAGGAATGTTTAACGCAAGCGCAAGCCCCTTGGCGAAAGAAGTACCGACGAGCAGCGAACCCAATAATCCCGGGCCACGCGTGAAAGCAATCGCAGAGAGTTCCTGCTTGGTGACACCGGCCCGTTTGAGCGTGGTGTCCACCACAGGAAGGATATTGAGTTGATGGGCACGGCTGGCCAATTCTGGCACTACCCCGCCGTACTCTTCATGCACTTTCTGCGAAGCGATGACATTACTGCGCAGCACGCCGTCCACAATGACGGCTGCCGAAGTATCGTCACAACTCGATTCAATCGCAAGGATGACAACACTCATCGCTTAATCCAGGAAATAATCGACGGTCGTCACTACGCGCACATGCTTTACCCAAGGCTGGTATTGGTCGCTCTCAATGGAGAACTGGCCTTGACTGGCACGACGGATAGAACCCAGCGAGCACTGTGCGTCGTCCGCGAATTTCTGCGCCACGGCGCGTGCATTCTGCGTTGCCTCTTCAATCATCGAAGGCTTGAGTTCGGGCAGACCGTTGAACTGGTAATCAAGGTTCCAAGTCTCGGTCTTGACAATGATGCCCTCTTTGAGCAACGAAGCCTCTTTGCCTTGACTGGCTACCACCAATTTCACTTTGTCGGTCGAAACGATGAGCGAGGTGCTCAGCGTGTACTTGAACTCAGGACGATTGCCGTAGTAACTCTCCCAGTTGTTGTTGACAGAGATAGAACCCTGACGGATGTCAGCCTCCTCAAAGCCCAAAGCGAGCAGATGTTTCTTCACACGTGCTGTCACCTGCTCTACTTTCTCGTAGAGGGCAGGCAGGTCATTGCCGTTCCATGCGTACGACAGCGGCCAGACAGCATAATCAGCCTCCACCTCACGGGTACTCAGGCCTTTGACACTCACTGCGCGATCCTTGCTCGCGAACTTACTGATACCACAGTAGATAAACAGACCTGACAAGGTCAAGCCCAGCGCTACAAGCGCTCCTGCTAATAAATTACTCTTCATATCTCTAAACATTAAACTTTAAACTCCAAACTATTTATCGTGTTTGTGCTCAAATACCGCTTCATCTACATTGATGATGTAGTCGGCCATCTTCTCCAACTCAAGGATGATATCCATGTAGTTCACGCCTACGGAATAATCGTACTCCTTGTCGGTAATGGACTGCATGTTCTGCATCTTGAGTTCGTCACGGAAATTATTGATTTCGTTCTCCATGTTCGTCATCTCATAGAACTCGTCCTGCGTGATATTCACGCGCTCGAGGGCATTCACCATCATCGCCTGTGCGCCTGTCACGAGGTAAATCATCTGCTCTACGTTGCGCTGCTGCGTTTCCGTATAGTTCACGTTATTCTCGTGTTTGTGTTTGATGTGGCGCGAGAGGTTGAAGTTCGCATCACCCACGGACTCCAACTCCGAGACGATACGAAGCATCTTATGCACCTCGTGCTTGGACTGGTCGGACAGACGACCGTCCGCCACTTGGTTGAGGTATTGCGCTATCTCGTATTCCATGCGGTCACATATGCCTTCGTATTTCTCGATACGACTGAAAATCTTCGAGAACTGCGTATGGTCTTTCTCATAGAACAGGTCATGCACCATGCCTATCATGCGTTGTGCGCGGACGGCAAAAACATGCACCTCTTTCCAAGCCTGAAGGATAGACAATTCGGACGTGGACATAAGACCTCCGGAGATGAACTTGAGTTGACTGTCCGTATCTTTCTGCTCGGGCTTCGACGGGATAATAAGGATTACCAGTTTCTCGAGCAACGGAATAAAACCGATGAGGATACAGGTGTTGAGTATATTAAACGCGGAGTGGAAAGTAGCAAGGATAGCGTTCAGTTTGTCCGGCGAGACATCAGAAGGCATTCCCGGCTGGAACTCTACGCCCCATAACTCACACACGCTGCCCACAAACCAACGGAAGACACAGAGCACCCAAACCACACCGAAGAGGTTGAATACCAAGTGCGCCATCGCAGCACGTCTGGCCTGTACCGAAGCCGAGAGAGCCACGATATTCGATGTGATGGTCGTTCCGATGTTCTCACCCAAGACAAGCGAAATACCCATGTCAATAGGCAACACATGCGTGGAGCAGAGCGTCATGGTGATGGCCATGATAGCCGCAGAGGACTGCACCGCAAAAGTCAGTACACCGCCGACGAGCAGATAGAGGAAATAACTGCCGTAGCCCCAACTGGACGTAGCGACGAAGAAGTCCCGAACAGGCTGCATCTGGTCAAGGTGCATGTCTGTGGCGTTAATCTTCAAGGTCGTCAAACCCAAGAGCAAGAGGGAGAGACCCATCAGGAAATCGCCAAGGTTCGCATTCTTTTTCGTGTAGATGAGTGCGACCGCCAGTACAATGGCCGTATAGACCACCAGACGCAGGTCAAACGAACCGCCGCCAAGCACCATAATCCATGCCGTGAACGTCGTTCCGATGTTCGCACCCATGATAACCGAGATAGCCTGCGCCAGCGAGAGAATTCCCGCAGACACGAAGCTGACGGTCATCACCGTTGTGGCAGTGGAAGACTGGACTGCAGCCGTGATAAACGCACCTGTCAACACGCCCGTGAAGCGGTTGGTGGTAGCCGTACCAAGCACATTGCTCAACTTACTACCCGCCATCTTCTGCAGGCCTTCAGACATCACTTTCAGTCCGTACATCAACATCGCGACGGACCCGATAAGCGTGATAATTTGTAGAATTAAGGTCATATATGATAATTTATGATTTCATATTTACAATTTAACGAGGGCTTTGCTGTTAAAGCCGTCCACGTACATCTCAAGCGGCTTGTCCAGGCGAATATGACGCACCAAGTCCGTCTCTTCGACTGCCGGCAACTTATCCAGCGCCTCAAAATCATACACATCTTCCGCACGTGCCCACGGGTCGATATTCATATACCCCACATTGAAGGACGTGAGGTTCTGGAAGAAGTGCGAGCCCTGCGAAGGTTCAATCCGGAAGTTCTCAAGGCTACATTCGGCAATGGCTTTAGCTTCGCTAATATCTCCCCACGCCACCGGCACGCCGAGTGTGGCAATCTGCGAGCCCCAACGGCCGTAGCCGATAAGCAGGTACTGCCGACCTTCCTTGCGCATCTGCGTATTCCATTGGCGAATCGTCTCCGCCATCTCCCGCGTGCGCAAAATATCAAAGGTGTCACGGCGCAGGTAAATGATGTCGCGCACGTCCTCTATCTGTCCGATGCCCAATGCGTTTCCGCTTCTCAATAACGCCCCGCCTTCGTCAATCTTATCCCACTCCACTTTCGCCGTAAGGCTGTCGGCAGAGATAGGACGTATCTGCAGCACATGGAAAATCTGCGGTTCGCGCTCCAAATTCACGGCGAACTCTATCTCTACGGGGCATTTGATTTCCTCTTGCGCCATCTCCAGCAGCGAACGGATAATCTCCGCCAAGGGGAAGGTGTTGAACTTCAACTGCGGGGCGAAGGTCACGATGCGCGGGCCGTCCGGATAACAGGAATCGACGATGCGCATATTCTCGCGGTCATAGGTGGAAGCGATGATTTTCAGGCTCTCGAACTGCCCGCAGTCGTGTATGGGGAAGCGCTCGAGGTTCACCGCATCGTCTATGGACGTCTTGAATTTCTCCGGATTGAGGTTCAGCGCCAACATCGACTGCTGCGTCTCGCGCATCGCCAAATCGATGGTCGAAGTCTGCAAGACGTTCTTCGGGTATTTGGGGCTGAAACGCAACACTTGTTCGCCATCCACGACCACTTTGCCCAAACCGTAAGCCACTTTGACGATGCCGTCTTCGGGTTTCTCCTTGCCTACCGGATAGAAATTGATGCTACGCGCCACGCCGGAGATGACGGGGAAGTAATAGTTGCCTTCCTGTTCGCCGCAAACCTCTTGCAACACAATCGCCATTTTCTCCTCGCTGAGCACGTTGCCTGTCGATGTGATATATCCACGCGAGGCGGCGTAATAGACGGACGCATAGACCGATTTAATCGCCTTGGTGAGCAACCGTAACTGCTGGTCGGCATTCTCCGTATGAGGAATCATATACGTGCTATAGACGCCCGCAAACGGCTGATAATACGAGTCCTCGAGTTTGGAGGACGAGCGCACGGCTATCGGCTTATTCGTGACTTTGATGAAATGCCGCAAGGCCTGTATCAACGAGGACGGCAAAGCCGACGCCACGAACTCCGAGAGCAACTCTTCGTCCGTCAGGTCAGCGTTGATGACGTACTGGAGGCCGTTGTTATGGATGAACTTATCGAAAAACTCCGTCGTGAGCACCATCGTACGCGGCACAAGCACGCGGATGTTCTCCCAACGATCGTAAAGGTCATTTTTCTGCAGCACATGGTTGAGGAAAGCGAGTCCTCTACCCTTTCCGCCCATAGGTCCTTCGCCCACTCGCGCGAACCAAATGGTATCATTATAGGTCTCGGGCGAGTATTTGGCAACCACACCGAGCGCCTGGTTAATGCGGTAGTCGTGAATGAGGCGGATATTCAGTTGGCGGACGTTCTCAATGTCCGACTCGTCTTGAATCTTCAGCGCACTCACAGGTCGTCCTACCGAGAACAGACCGCGTGCAAAGAGCCATTTGGAGAGGTAGTTGTTATCACTCGAGCGACGGAATGCCGCAGGCGAGATGGTAGATATTACCCGTTCGAACGCCTCCAAGTCACTTGCGCGGGCTATTTCTCTTCCCGTACGCGGGTCTTTGGCGATGAAGTCTCCGAAGCCGAACTCCGACTCGATATATTCACTTACCTCTTGCGTCAGCGTCTTTGAGGTCTTGACCACAAAGCCCACTTTGAGTCGGTTGGCTGTCGCGCGCATCGACTCCTGAGATGACTGCATGAGGAACGGCATTGTCGGGTTGTCTTCGCGGATAAGTTTGCAAAGGTCGATACCAGCGTCCAGTTTCTCCGTGCTTGAGGGGTCACCTTTATGGATGACGAAGCCGATGTCGGAGATGACGCCAATCATATTCTTGCCGTAGCGGTGGTACAACTCGACCGCCTCGTCATAACACGTGGCGAGCAGCATCTTCGGACGTGCCCGCTTACGCATGAGTTGCTGCTTCTCGTTGAGCGCATCGCGGATAGCAAGGCTATTCTGCTGAAGCACCAGTTTATAGAGCAACGGCAGGTACGTCGAGTAATAACGCACGCTGTCCTCCACCAGCATGATTGCACGAACGCCCTCTTCGAGAATGTCGTGCGGCGCGTTCATCCGGTCCTCAATGAGTTTGATGATGGCAATGATAAGGTCGGTGGAGTTATTCCAGTTGAAGAAATAATCGATGTCGCTCTTGTCGTGCTGCTCGATGCGGTTGTAAATCTCCTTGCTGAACGCGGAGAGCAGTACAATCGGGCAGTCGGGAAGGAGTTGTTTGGCTTCTTTGGCGAAGTCAAACACATCCAGTTCCCCGACGCTATACATCGTCAGAATGAGGTCGAAAGGCGCCTCGTCCTTGATTTTGAATTTCAAGTTCTGAATTTCATCCAGCGCTTCGCGTGTCGTCTCCGCACGTGTGATAGCCGGCGGATTAGAGAGATTCAACTCCGCATATTCCTGAGCGATTTGCACTTCTATGCGACCGTCCTCCTCGAGCGCAAAACTATCATAGTTATTGCACACGAGCAGAATTCTCCGCACGCGCCTCGTCATCAACGATGTATAGTTTGTTTCCATTAGTGAGCTTTCCGTTTTCAGCTTTCAGCATTCAGATTTGACGGCTTATACCAAGCCTTGCTCTACCATCGCGTTCGCTACCTTCATGAAGCCGGCGATGTTAGCGCCCTTGACGTAATTGATGTAACCGTCTTCTTCGGTGCCGTATTTGAGGCACGCCGCGTGTATGTCCGCCATGATGGTCCGCAGACGCTGGTCCACCTCTTCCGCCGTCCATTTGAGACGCATCGAGTTCTGCGTCATCTCAAGGCCGGAAGTAGCCACGCCGCCGGCGTTGGACGCCTTACCCGGGCTGTAGAGGATTTTCGCGTTCTGGAAGATAGCGATGGCTTCCGGCGTGGAAGGCATGTTCGCACCTTCGGTGACGCAGAAGCAACCGTTGGCTATCAGGCGCTCCGCATCCAGTTTCTCTATCTCGTTCTGCGTGGCGCACGGCATCGCGATGTCGCAGGTAATCTTCCACGGTCTCTCGCCGGGGAAATACTGCGCTTGCGGGTATTTCGTCACATATTCCTTGATACGTCCACGACGCACGTTCTTGAGTTCGAAGACATAATTCAGTTTCTCTTCGTTGAGACCTTCGGCATCGTAAATGAAACCGTCGGAATCGCTGAGCGTCAGCACTTTAGCGCCAAGACGCATCGCTTTCTGTGCGGCGTACTGCGCCACGTTACCTGCACCGGAGATGCACACTTTCTTGCCTGCGAAAGACTCGCCGCGCGTTGCCAGCATCGCCTCCGCGAAATAGCAAGCGCCGTAGCCGGTCGCTTCGGGACGCATGAGCGAACCGCCCCATTGCTGCCCCTTACCGGTCAAGGTGCCGGTGAACTCGTCGCGCAGACGTTTGTACTGACCGAACATAAAGCCTATTTCGCGTCCGCCCACGCCGATATCACCTGCCGGCACATCCGTGTCCGCGCCGATGTGACGCTGCAATTCCGTCATGAAACTCTGGCAGAAACGCATCACTTCAGCGTCGCTCTTTCCGCGCGGCGAGAAGTCCGAACCACCCTTGGCACCACCCATCGGCAGCGTCGTCAGAGCGTTCTTGAAGGTCTGCTCGAAAGCAAGGAACTTCATAATACTGAGGTTCACGCTCGCGTGGAAACGGATACCACCTTTATACGGGCCGATGGCGCTATTCATCTGCACGCGGAAACCGCGGTTGATCTGCACCTCGCCTTGATCATCCATCCAGGGCACACGGAACATAATCACACGTTCGGGTTCTACTATGCGCTCCATCACTTTCTGCTCGCGCAGATACGGATACGCCATTATCATCGGAGCTACGCTCTCTACTACTTCGCGAACTGCTTGGTGAAACTCGTGTTCGCCCGGGTTTTTACTAATGAGGTTGGCCATAAAGCCATCTACCCATGCTTGTGTCTGCTTGTCCATAATAATATGAGTAATTAATATTGTTTAAACCTATTAAGGCAAAATACGCCGCAAAGGTACAACAAAAATTGCATATATGCAAGTTTTGAGTGATTTTTATTTGTTTTTAAGGAGTACACTCCTTGATTGCGGGAATGCCTGAGGACTATGCCGATAGCGTATATACCCTTCGAAACAATGGCTCCCATGCCAACATGCTTTTGCGTTCCCCTTCGCAAAAGAATGGTTTTGAGAGGGTATATACTATCTACGTAAACGTAGGCATTCCCGCAATCGGAAGTGCCGAAGATACTTATTTAGTTTAGAGTTTAGAGGTTAGAGTTTAGAGAAGTCTTGTAGTTTGAAAGTTTAGAGTTTTTTGAAGATAAATAAACAAAATATGTATATATACTATGTATATATACAGTGAAAGCGTGTTTTGTACAAAATTCGGTCGCCATCCTTGGGTGATCCTTGGGGGATTGTTGGGTGATCCTTTGGTCCGCCATGCTAACGCATAGCTAAACGGTAGCAGATTATCCTTATGAGGGAGTGAGAAAAAAAAGCCTAACCCAAGCCCTTCCCTAAAAGGAAGGGATGTATGGCGGCGCAGCCATGTGGGTATTGCCGCGCATTAGCGCCATGGTCGGGACAACAAAAATGCAGCACTTAATTATGCCGCGCATGAACGCTATACCTTATAACACGAAAAGAGCGCCGAAGCGCTCCTTTCGAATGAATATTTGTCGCTAATAATTTAGCGCACCTCTTGTCCGCGGAGGTCAAAGGTCTTGTCGCCCTTTTGGATGAGGATTTGACCATCACGGAAGATTTTGGAGACGGATGGTTTTACTGAGATATTATCAATTGGGGTCATGGAATTCCGAATAGAGAAATTCTTAATTTCCCACTGAGGCGCATAGTCTGTATTACTTGTGTAACGGAATGCAACATTAACATATTGACCTTTATATGCCGTGATATCTATTTCTCCTGAATCATACCAATTCCAATTATTTCCCTGAGGATAACATGGAATCTGCAATTGGCTCCAATGAGCAGTTGAAGGATTTGTTGCGTCAAGGTCAGTTGAAATCCAAAGAGTCATCTGAGAAGTGTTCTGGAAGAACTTTGCTGCATGACGGAAAGAGAGAACAGTTTGACCATCTATCGGGATCTCAATACACGGAGAAATAAGGTATGATTCTGATTCGTACTTGGTATTACCTTTGATGCATTTAGCTACCATTCCGTACTGAGAATCCCAATTCCAAATAGAAGTAAAACTGCTTGATAATACAGCATTATAGGTTATGAAATCGCCTTGTGAAGATGAAAAAGATTCCGTATATGGCACAGCATTGCAGTTATCTCGGGGGATAACCTCTGCGACATTACCTGATAATTCATAGTATCCCAAACCATTCATTCCATAAGGCCGAACTCGGATGTACAAAATATTCGGCGCGTCGAACATTATAATTTGGTCACTCTTTGTATAAATCGAATACGCATTGCCGCCAACAGAATAAGAGTATTCCGCATCGGCATTTTTATATCCCTGACCATAGTTGTGGTATTTGTCGTATAAGGTTACTGCCACTTTGTATCTAGCAGAATTAGGGAATGATAGTTTGTAGTAGTCAATATCCGCGTCTTCATGGAGAGAAACCATATATGTATCGAAGTCTGCCATCTCGACATCCATCTCCCATGGTAGATTTGCCGCTTTCGCTTGTGTATTATTTACCTCGTATTCATCAGCAACAAGAGGACGCGCCTTGATATCCACTTTCACGGGATTAGGGTACGAATCTATGCTTCGCATGTAGTACCATGAAGTTTCATTCTTTTTCTGGTACACGAGTGCCATATAATAGGTCCCCGGTTCAACCTCAATGTAGTTGAAAAAATCAAAACTATATGTTGTGGAAGAGGATAATCCACCACTTGTAATGTCTCGTTCTTCTATCACTTGTGCTAACGAGCCATCCGTATTATATAGATTTAACCTAATTTTTCCATAGAAGGTAGTGAGTAACGCTGTGTTTCTAATATCCACGTATATTCTCAGTTTACTACCAGAAATGAAAGTCCCGTAGATTTCATCAGGTGTAAACGCAGAATAAGGTATTAAATCACCGCTTGTGATTTTAACCATAAAAGCCACATTGTTATATTCCGTCAATATAACGCCATGGTCTGTTTTTACATATTTCCACTCCGTTTCATCATCATCTTTATAATACAAATAAGCGCGATATTTTCCCGGAATAAATGGATAACCTCCATCGAATGTAAATGTCTGTTTTTCAGTAATCTTTCCAGCTCCTAATGAAAAGTGGTGAGATTCTTTTGACCACGCAAGAAATTCTCCTTCATTTGTAAAAGCAGCAACTCTAAATGAGCCATTAAAAGCGCCTGTTCCGTTATTTTCTACTTTGGCTGTAAAAGTCATTGTTTTACCATATATGTATGGATTCACATCTGTAGAGGAGCCAGTATTATTGGTATTTATGGCTGTTAGGTCGGTGTTCATATATAAAAGATAGTTCTTTGCCGGACCCGAGCCATCCTTTGGCATTATTCCGACAACTGCTTGTTGCCTTTCGGAAAAATTATAATTCCCTGGAGTTAACGCAGTAAGAGAGAAAAAACCATTCGCTTGACCACCCCAACCCCAGTTGAAGTGAAATTTATCATTGCTGTCATAACCATCACAAACAAATGCGTGACCACCTCCGGAAGACATAAATCCTGCGTATAGAATAGGCCTTTTATTGTCCAACTCTGTTTTAAGCATACTTTTCCATGCAGAAGCCGTCATCTCTGAACTCATTTGACCTGCAATAGTTGAAGCATAGCCAAAATACGTTTTAAATGCATTTTCAGAACAGGCCCATCCATAACCATTATCTATAATTTGTGCACTGCTACTTCCATCTCCTTTACGATTATATTCCATTTCCACCGCCACTCCGCAGTGATACATCAATGTGGCTACTGCATTGATTTGTATCGTTGAAGACGAAGATGTTAATTTGAGCGGCATATTACTCCAATCGTACGTAGTGTTCGCAAAATTTGCAGATAATGTACCATAACGTTGCGATTTATAACTATGATTGCCTATTCCTTGTGTGGGATATTCCCAGTATTTCATTATTTGCGCCATGGCAGTGGCTACACAGCCAGTGGTTGGATGTCCTCCAAAATACGACAAAGATTGGTCAGATGGACATTTGTTATTATAAAGTGGATATTGATTCCATGTAGTGGCAATGAGGGCATTTACAACACTTGTCGCATTTTGTGATTGAGGTGCGCGGTTATAGGCTTCCCATAACACATGAACACTGTCTATGGCTTGGTCGTTGTTATCTACTGCGAGTTGGATTTCTTCGGCATAAGCATTGAGTAACTCTTCCAATTGAATGGGGAGATTCTTCGGGTCAATGCTACCTTCCGTCGAATAACCCAAAATTGGAGTAGCGCAGTCATCTCCTGCCACGATAACAAAGCCGCCACCTTCATTATTGAAAATATAATAAGGAGCATAATTTTTGCCGCTATTATGGCGCACCTTTTTCATGTTCGGTTGCTGTTGTGCAACAAAGTGAGTTTTTTTGCCGGCAAGACGGTGAGCCTCTATAGATTTACTAAAGAATTTCTCCCCAATTGCAATGGCACGCTCTTTGGATACCGGTGCGGCTAATAGTGTAGCCGGTAGTAACGCAAATATGAATAGCAGTTTTTTCATTGAGGCTATTAATTGAGTTTAAAAAGATATGTGATTGTTCCTATTTGGTCAGCATCACCACTTGAGAACTTTGCTTTTTTCGCTGCATCAAGAGCCAATTGGAGTGTTTTACGGTCGCTAATAGATGTGCCCTCCACACATTTAGCCTCAATTACATCTCCTGCCGCATTTACACGGATTTGCACAACAACTTTGCCTTCTTGATTGAAAGTGTTGGCGGGTTTGGGTAACTTGCCTTTTAATCCCCGTCCGTCAAGCGACCAAGTATTTCCCCCTTGGCCACGATTGACAGGTTGTTCTATTTCAACTTCTGCTCGTGTATTCCCGAAAAGAGAGCCCATTGCGTTAGCTTTTGCAACCGCTCCCTTTTCCTTCTGGACTTCCTCATCATTATAAATAACAACTTTTCCATTAGCATATATAATGGTAACGATGTTATCAGTACTCAAGATGAATGTAGGGCCATCAAGGTTATCCAACTCTTTGTAGCGAATCTCCGCCTTTGATACTTCAGTGATTTTCGCTTCAATCTTTTTTGCTTCTTTGGTAACAATTATATCCTGTGCAGAAACACAAGCGAAAGCGACCAAAGTTAAGAAAAGGAAAAGTAACTTTTTCATATATTATGTTGATTTATGTTTATATGATTTTCAAAATTCGCCACAAAAGTACTGCTAACTATCCAACAATACAAATTTTGGGATGCGATAAATGCGATATCGCAATAATCGCAAAAAATTTATGACAGTATTTTCTTCAAGTCGGTTGTATATCGTGAGTCTCCTTTTTTATCCAAGGCACGTTTGTATGCTTCATTAAAATGTATTTTATCGGAATCTTTAGTTCCGGTTACACTCTCAACCCACAAGCGAAGATGGTTATAATCGCCACCATCCTCCAGATGCCCCAAGTTCTTCAATGTAGCCAACAGTGTTGCCACTTCTGCCCGGTTCATTTTGTCGGAGCCATCACTGGGAGCGGCTACCCGCTTTAGGAGCTGAAGGATTTGTTCTTCTTGATCCGGCGTGACGTTGGATAACAATGACGGCAGTTGTTTCTGCTTACGAAGATAGCGAATAAGCCAAAGTACAAGTACGATTATCCAACATGCTAACCCACCGATAAGACTACCCGCGACAAACGCACGATATATCTGCATCAGGACGAAAGGCCATTCATATTGATGGAGACTAAAGCCAAGGATGTTCTCCATAAATAACGACAACAGTTTATCCAGCAATAGCACGGCAAAAATAATGCTTAATGTTATTGCGGTCTTCTTGAAGAAACTATATGTCTTATTTAGTAAAGGCATTGATTATTTAATTTCTCATGAATTCATTCCCTCCTTTATCTTCAAAAAAAGCCTTTTGAGTCACACCATTTCCGCTTTCATCGTCCCAAGTCAATTTCACCTTAATAGAATGTTGGTAGCCGCCGAGTAATGCTATCGGCTTTGCTTTTTCTGTTACCTCAAGTTGGTCTATCCTATATTGTGTTGTGCCATCTTGAAAGGTTATAGATCCATTACTTTCTATATCAATAACGATATTCTTTGCCGTGCTTTTCCCATTGTTTTGAAGACATAATATATGGTTGACAAATAGCCAATCATATTGCACGTCAAAATGAGCCCGTTTATTCTCTAATGCTTCGCGCTCTAATTTTTCTTTCTCTAAGGTTTTTATCTCATGATCGTGTTTGAAATACACCCACAGAGTAAAAAGGAGTGTTGTCAAAGAAATTCCTATAGCTATACAATTTTGCCATTCCATATTTAGTGTTGTTCCGTATATTAATCTATAAAAACCAAAAAGCGGGCTTCAATGTTACTTGTCCCGCATCTCTTGGCTCTGGTGTGCCATCTATTGTAAGACAAGCAACAAGAAGCCACGCCGCATATAAATACACCAAATAGGTGTACGAATATACACGCAGACATCTATTGTTGCTATGCCTTGACAATAGATACTTGAATTTACCAGATTCAGAGATGCCAAGTGCAAAGCGTAATAAACGCTGTTAATTATTTCAATATGTCCTTACTGTTTTACGTCGGGAAGCGACGGAGAGGTTGTTCAAACCTTTGCGGGTGCAAAGGTACAACTTTTTTTTGAATTGCGCAAATATATTCCGTTTTTTCTTGGAGAAAATATTGGGGATTAGGAAATTTGTAGTAATTTCGGCACGTTAAAGTTTGTACGGTGGTATTTCGGCCCTCCCACTGAAGTGGGTTCCCGCCGAAAGTACAGTCGCGTCCTGCGGGATATATGCAATTTTGTAGTAAATTCGGCACGCCCCGCAAGCGGGTTCCCTCCGAATTTAGTTCTTAGCCACAAGGGCACGATTATTTCGCACTATCGTGCAATCTACAATCTTTTAAGCAAAGAAAAGCACGCTTGTGCAAGCACAGACTACTTTTTTTGCTTAAAACCTTGCAAATTTGAAAAATTTGTAGTAATTTTGCAGCCGATTTTATTTTGGCGTATTGTGTGCATACATGTGCACATATAAAGAATGCGTGCGAAAATTAGACATATTATGACGGTGGTTCTCCTACTCTGCTCCATGGCAGTAGGAGCACAGAACAGTGCCGTTATGCGAGTGGAGAATAGCACAGCAACGGGGCCAAAGAATAATGCAGCTACGCGGGCAGAGAATAGCGCAGCAACGGGAGCGCAGAACAATACGGCAACAGGGACGAAGAACAATGCGGCTACGCGGGCAGAGAATAATGCAGTTCATCCGATACAAGAAAGACACGAGAAGATACACGTAGCCATACCAGACAGCACATCTTCCGCTAATAACGCCACTCCTACAACAGACACAAATTCCAAAGACAGCACAGATACTAAAGATTTGACGGTTTCAAAAGACGGCATTCATTCTTTAGACAGCAGTTTGTTCAAAAGCGGAAAAGGAGCAATAGACAGTATTCCTTCGTATCGGCGTAAGAAGAGTGAATTGGCGGGACCTGTACACTATCAGTCGAACGACTCGATGGTGATGACACAAGACGGAAATGCCTACTTGCACGGAAAAGGTGAACTCAAGTATATGTCGTTGGAATTGGAGTCCGAATATATCCGCATGAATATCGACAGCAGTCAGATTTACGCGCGAGGTGTTTATGATAGCGTCAATTATGAATGGACGGGCAAGCCTATCTTCAACGACGGGACAGACAAATACGAGACGGACGAGATCACCTATAATATCAAGACACAAAAGGGTTATATCCGTCACGTAGTGACGCAGCAGGGCGAAGGTTATATCATCGCGGACAAGACGAAGAAGTTAGACAATGACGAGTTGATGATGGCGGGTGGTCAGTACACCACGTGTGATGACCACGAGCACCCGCATTTCTACCTGAAGATGACCAAAGCGAAAGTGAAGCCAGGCCACTATATTGCGACCGGACCAGCATACATGGTGGTGGGAGAAGTGCCATTGCCGCTGGCTGTGCCGTTCGGTTTCTTCCCATTCACAGACAAATACTCAAGCGGACTGATCATGCCTAACTTCGGCGACGACTACACCCGCGGTCTATACCTGAACAACCTCGGATACTATTTTGCCATCTGCGACTACCTTGACCTTGAAGTGACAGGAGATATTTACACCAAGGGCACATGGGCTATCCGCGGCAACATGAAGTATATCTGGCGGTACCATTTCTCGGGTAACCTGAACATCAGTTACCGCAACGACGTGACGAGTGAGCGCGGTCTGCCGGACCACGCGGTCAACCGTAACTTCCAGATACAATGGAGTCATTCGCAGGACTCGAAGTTCAACCCCTACTCCACGTTCTCGGCGAGCGTGAACTTCTCGACAAGCGGTTACAGCCGTAGTAACATCAACAACTACTACAACTCCCAACTGCTATCGGAGAACACGAGGAGCAGTACCATCAGTTATACACAGCGTTTTCCCGACAGTCCGTGGAGCCTGAGCATGACCGCCAGTTTGACGCAACGCACGAAAGACTCCACCCTCTCCCTCACCGCTCCGCAGTTATCCGTGTCGATGAGCAGTATATACCCATTCAAGGAGATACGTCAGAAAGTGCTCAAACGCAAAGGCAAAGTAGGTGCGGGCAAAGAGAAATGGTACGAGAAAATCAAGATTTCTTATAACATGGACGGGCGTATAGCCGCCAATAACATGAAGGAGAGTTATCTGCCGCACTCCAATTTCCTGCGTGATTGGCAGACCGGACTTCGTCACACGCTGCCTATCAACGCCAGTTTCATGCTATTCAAATACGTCAGCGTCACGCCGAACATCAACATGACGGACCGCATGTATTTCCAACGTATAGACCGCACATGGAACCAAGCGGAGAACCAGTTGCAGATGGACACGACTACCGGTTTCTATAACGTATTCGACTTCAACGTAGGTCTATCGCTAAGCACGAAGATTTACGGTTTCTACACGCCGCTGAAAAAACTATTCCCGAACAGCAAAGTGGAGAAGTTCCGTCACGTGATAACACCTCGCGTGAGCATGAGTTATCACCCGGACTTCAGCACCAGCGGCTGGGGTTACTACGGCCGCTACGAAGAGCCGGTAGTCAAAGGCGGGGACACGACCTACGTAGAGCGCGTCTATTCGCGTTTTGCGAACGGCATGTACGGCAATGCGCCCTCCGGAACCGCCGCAACGCTGAGCTTCGGCGTAGCCAACAACCTTGAGATGAAAGTTGTCAACAAACAAGACACGACGGGCAAGAATCCCTATAAAGTGGTGAGTCTGATTGATAACTTCAGTATCGACGGAGGTTATAACTTCGCGGCGGACTCGATGAACTGGAGCCTATTCCAAGTGAACCTTCGTCTGAAATTCCCGAGATTGAACAACTACAGTCTCAACCTCTCGACGGCACTTGACCCATATATGTACCAGTTGGATAGTAACGGTCGTCCCGTCCGCACGAACAAGCAATACTGGCATAACGGCCGTTTCCCGCACTGGAGCGGTTTCCGATGGAGTTTCAGTTACACCATTTCCAACCAGACCATCAAGAAATGGCGGGACAGCATCGCCAAGCGGCGCGGCGAGAAAGTGGAGTCGCCACCCAGTTCGTCCACTTCATCCAACGTCAACCTATCCAGTATCGAGCGTAACGAAGACGGCACCGACAAAAACGCCAAGTTACAAAGCAAAAAAGAAGAAGAGACAGACGACGGCTACGTGAAGACCGAATTCCCATGGAGTCTGTCACTCAATTATTCGCTGGCGTATGTGGCCGGCAGTACGTTTGACTACGAGAAGATGTATTATAAGATGCAGTTCACCAATAACCTGAGTCTCAGCGGTTCAATCGGTTTAGGCAAAGGCTGGAAAGTGAGTGCGAGCATGAGTTATGACTTCGACTGCATGCGTGTGACCAGTTGCAACATCAACATCAGTCGTGACCTGCATTGCTGGAACATGACGGCCAGCATCAACCCTATCGGTCCATACAAGAGTTACACCTTCCACATTGGTGTGAACGCATCGATATTGAGTGACCTGAAATATGACACGAACAGTAACCAAAGCACGAACGGACGTGTGAATTGGTGGTAGGGGGCGCTCGGTATGCTACTCATCGGAGTAACTCGCCCCCTGCTCGACGAGTTTTGACGTACCCCTTCGTCAAAACACGCCTCCGATTGAGTACATACCTCGCAAAAGGAAATAAAAAAACATAAGATATGAAAATTGAGAATCAGAAAGTAGTGAGTGCCACGTATTCCTTGTATATCAAGGATGAGAAAGGCAAAGAAGAATTGATGGAACAGGCGACGGAACAGACTCCGTTGACTTGGTGTCAAGGTGAAGGAATGATGTTACCGGCATTCGAAGCCGCCATGGCAGGCAAAGAAGAAGGCGACACGTTTGACTTCGTATTAGAGGCCAAAGACGCCTATGGCGAGTACATCCAAGAAGGCCTGATGGACCTGCCGAAGAAGATGTTCTTCAACGGCGACGGTGAGTTTGACGAGGAGCGCGTCTATGTAGGTGCCATCGTTCCGATGAATACCGTGGACGGGCAGATTGTCAAGGCGCAAGTATGCGAGGTGACGAACGACCACGTGACGATTGACCTTAACCATCCTTACGCCGGTGAAGACCTGCATTTCAAAGGGCAGATACTCAGTATCCGCGACGTGACGGAAGGCGAACTGAAAGCCATCCGCCACAAAGGATGCGGCAAATGTCACGGTCATTGCGGTCAGGACAGTTGCGAGGACTGCGGAAACGACTGCAAGAGCGGATGCGGGAGTTGCGGTTAGGAATTAAGAATTAAGAATTAAGAATTAAAAATTTAAAAACTATGGCGAATATTGTGGCGATAGTGGGGCGTCCCAATGTAGGGAAATCGACCCTTTTTAACCGTTTGACGGGTACCCGTCGGGCGATAGTGAATAACACGGCAGGTACGACGCGTGACCGTCAGTACGGCAAAGCCGAATGGTGCGGCAGAGAGTTTTCTGTAATCGATACCGGCGGATGGGTGGTGAACTCGGACGACACATTCGAGAGCGAGATTAACCGTCAGGTCGATCTGGCTATCCGCGAAGCGGATGTCGTACTGTTAGTAGTAGATGTGAACCAAGGTGTGACGGAGTTTGACACCGAGGTGGCGCATCTTTTGCGGCAAGCCAAGAAACCAACCATTCTTGCCGTGAACAAAGTAGATACATTTGAGAACCAGTACGGTGCTGCGGAGTTTTACAAACTTGGCCTGGGTGAACCGTTTATCGTATCCGCGGAGAACGGTTTAGGTACCGGTGATTTGTTGGACGAGGTAGTAAGTCGTTTCCGCAAAGAGGATAACAGCGACGAGGATTTGGACGAGTTACCGCGCTTTGCGATAGTAGGCCGTCCGAACGCCGGCAAGTCCAGTATCCTGAACGCGTTTATCGGTGAGGAACGGACGATAGTGACGGAGATTGCAGGCACGACGCGCGACAGCATCTACACGCGCTATAACAAGTTCGGCAAGGATTTCTATCTTGTCGATACCGCCGGCATCCGCAAGAAAGCGAAAGTGACGGAAGACCTTGAATATTATTCGGTGGTTCGTTCCATCCGCGCGATAGAGAACAGCGACGTGTGTATCCTGATGATTGACGCGACGCGCGGTATCGAGGCGCAGGACCTCAATATCTACTCGCTCATACAGAAAAACAAGAAAGGTCTGGTGGTATGTATAAACAAGTGGGATTTGGTTAAAAACAAGACGAATGCGGATATTAAGGCTTTTGAAAGCGCTATTCGCGAGCGTCTGGCGCCGTTTACCGACTTTCCGATTATCTTCACGAGCGCCGTCACCAAACAGCGAATTTTCAAGGTGGTAGAGACCGCATTGCACGTCTATGAGAACAAGAACAAGAAAGTGCCGACGGCACAATTGAACGAGAAATTCCTGCCGCTGATAGAGAACTATCCCCCACCCGCTTGGAAAGGCAAATATATCAAAATCAAGTATTGTACGCAGTTGCCGAACACGCAGATACCTACGTTTGTATTCTTCGCAAACCTGCCGCAGTACGTGAAAGAACCGTACAGACGATTCCTTGAAAACAAGTTGCGCGAGTGGTGGGACTTTGAGGGAACACCGGTGCAATTATTTATTCGGGCGAAGTAGGCGTTTGTCGTTGGTCGTTTGTCGTTGGTCGTTAGTCTTTTTTTAAGAAAAAATGTCCGATTTGCATTATTATACGGAATTATTTGCATAAATGCAAAAAAAATAGTACCTTTGCGCGCCGAATTATGGAATGAAGATAATAGGCTTTATATATAACGCGTTAAGGAGTGAACGAGTGAACGAATTAACGAGTGAAAGACCGTGGGAAGTGGTGCTGAAGGCTGATTCCTGTCTGCTGAACGGCCGCAAGCCCTTGTTTATGCCTGAATGGACGCAGGAGTTAGGCGTGACGGAGTGCGTGATATTACGTGTAAGCCGTCTGGGCAAAGAAATAGCTCCCAAGTTCGCAAGCCGTTACTTCGATGCCATCGCTCCCGGCGCAGACTTTATTGCGCTTGACATCGCGCGCGCAGCGCAGGAGAGCGGCCGCCCGTGGACGAGAGCCTTGGACTTCGACTACTCGCTGGCGATTGGGGAATTCCTGCCTACCCCCAGTCCCTCCCTGAAGGGAAGGGAGTTTGAGGGAGAAGAACTGCTTTTATCTCCAGAAGAGGCGATTGCGGAAGCGAGCAAGCTGATGACCATCCGGCAAGGAGACTTGATATACATCCAGCGTCGCCAAGCTCCGCGGAGAGTAAATAAAGAAGATATTATCCGCATGGAGATAAACGGAGAAGAGAAATTATACTGCAAGGTAAAATGAAAAATGAAAAATGAAAAATGAAAGGATGAAGGAGTAAGGATGAAGAGAGTGTTGTCCATATTACTGACCTTGTGTCTATGTATTCCGCTCATGGCGGGAATTCACTCCTATGCCGAGGAGTCCGTACTGGCTTCCGGTCACTGGGTGAAGATTCGCGTGAGTGAGAGCGGTGTATGCCGCATGACATTCAGTCAGTTGGAGAACGCAGGACTCAATCCATCTGAGGTACGTGTCTATGGCTATGGCGGCGCGATGCTGGACCAGAACTTCCGCAACAAGAAGATAGACGACCTGCCACAAGTGCCGGTTTACAGAGGTTCGAACTTCATCCTTTTCTGGGCGCAAGGTCCGATTGGATGGCGTTATAACGGGACTCGTTTCGTACACACAAAGAACACCTACTCCAATTACGGCTATTACCTGCTGAGCGACGACGCGGGTGAGAAGATGCCTTTCCCTATAGCGGACCAAGAGAGCAGTCTAACACCTATCGAGGTGACGACTTATCCGTTCTATCAGGTTCACGAGAAAGACTCGCTGAACCTCATTGACCGCAGTGGTGTATCCGGCGGCGGACGTGAGTTCTACGGCGAGCAGTTCAACGCGAACACGTCCCGTACATTTACCCTCTCCACCCCGAATGCTATCGCTGGCGAGCAGGCAATCCTGTGTTGCGACGTAGCTGCTTACGCGCGCACGGCGTCGTATATGAGGTGCGAAATGAATGATAAATCTTCCAATATGTATATTCGCGCCGTGGAAGACAACTACACCATGGGTTGCACCGCTTCGACAACCATCATGGCGCCGCTGACGGAGACACGTCAGAAAATAAAACTAAGCTACCAGAACAACACTTCCGGTTCGTTGGGATGGCTTAACTATCTCGAGTTGACGGCGCCGAGTGCGCTGCGTATGACGGGCAGTTGGATGCCTGTCCGCACCGACGCGAATTACCAATCCAGCACACCGGCACGATTCCATTTGACGGACGCGACGGCCAACACGGAGATTTGGGACATCACGGACCTCAGCGCCATTCATCAGGAACCTACCTCGTTCAGCAACGGCGAGTTAACATGGTACAGCGAAGGAGGAAACGTAATACGCGAGTACGTAGCTGTCAACCCGCAAGGCACATCATGGGTGAATGCGACGATTGTGGGCGACGTGAAAAACCAGAACTTGCATCAACTGAAAAACATTGACTATACGATAATCTGTCCCGAAGGCTACGAGGCCATCGCAACCGATTTAGCGAAAGCGCATGAGCAGAAAGAAGGTATCACCTGGGCCGTCGTCACCGACCAACAGGTCTATAATGAGTTCTCTTCCGGCACACCGGACGCTACCGCTTACCGCTGGCTGATGAAGATGCTCTACGACCGTGCGGACGGCGGAGCTATCGCCAAGCCACGCTGGTTGCTACTGATGGGACATGGTAGTTTTGACAACCGCAAACTGCTGCCTAATTCGGGAACCGCATTGCTGATGACATACCAGGCACGTAACTCAGTCAACGAAGTCAATGCCTACGCGACGGATGACTATTTCGGTTTCCTTGAGGACGAGGACGGCGAATCCGATATTTCAGCTCGTCTGCGTCTGGGTATAGGCCGTCTGCCGGTGAATAACACTACGGAAGCACGCCAAGTTGTGGATAAGATTATCGGCTACATGCATAATGATCAGCCCAGTAAATGGAAGAGCCAAATCCTCTATCTGACCGATGACGGCGAGAACTGCACACATACAGAAAGTTCGGAGATAAACGCCGAGCGTATCCGGCTCAACAATCCCGACTTCGTGATGAACAAGATTTTCCTTGACGCCTATCCGCAAGAGGTGAATGCTTCCGGCGAGAGTTATCCGCTGGCAAAGAACCGTCTGGACAACTTGCTCAAGAGCGGCGTACTCTACTTCAACTACTCGGGTCACGGCGGTTATAACGCCATCACAAATGAGTCGATACTGACGCTCAAGGATATTGACAACATGACCAATACGAACCTCGGGTTCTGGTTGTTCACCACGTGTAACTTCTCGCAGTACGACGGCGGCAGACGTTGCGCCGCAGAGGCCGCTATCCTGAACCCTCACGGAGCGGCAGTAGGAATTATCTCTGCGACACGAACCGTGTATGCATCGCCTAACAACGACCTAAACAAATGCATAAGCGACACACTCTTCGGGCATTCTTCGCCGGTTGGCTATAACATCTCTATCGGTGAGGCCATTGCGGCAGGAAAGAACAACAGCATCACCAACGCCAACAAGTTACCGTACGTGCTTTTTGGCGATCCATGCCTGCATCTCAATTATCCTACCGACTATATGGTGGAGACCAGTACGAAGATTGACACACTCAACGCACTCAGCGTACAGCATGTAGAGGGACGTATCGTGGACGAAGACGCGCAATTGGTAAGCGATTTCGACGGACGTGTGGACATCACCATCTATGACAAGATACAATCCCTCCCTGCGTATGACAACGATGACAATAGTGATGACAAGCGTGTAGTCTATTACAAAGATTATCCCAACGTGCTCTTCTCCGGCACAGCGGCGGTGAAAGAAGGCCGTTTCGCCTACACATTCATGGTTCCCAAAGATATCCGCTATAACTACGGAAACGGACGCATCGTGTATTATGCGCGCACGGCGGACAGCTTGGAGACCGCAGAGGCCGTAGGCCATTTCCATGACTTTACTATCGGCGGCACAAGTACGGCTTTGCTGACAGACACTACCGGTCCGGAGATGCGGATTTATCTCAACACACCCGCGTTCCGTGACGGAGACAAGACCTACTCTACTCCGCGTTTCTATGCAGAACTAAGCGACACGAGCGGCATCAACACGGCGGGTGCAGGTATCGGTCATGACCTGATGTTAGTGATTGACAATGACGCCAAGACGACGTTCTCGCTCAACGAGTACTTCTCTGCAGCGCATGACAGTTACCGCTCAGGCATGGTAAGCTACCTGATGGAGCCTCTTCCTGACGGTCCGCACACCTTGACTTTCCGCGCATGGGACCTGCTCAACAACAGCACTACGCAGACGCTGAACTTCATTGTAGAGGCAGGTCGTGATCCGTCTATTTGCTCCGTCATCACCTATCCGAACCCTGTACGGGCAGGCGGAACCATCAACCTTGTTGTCAACTACGACCAGCCTGACGCTTTGCTGCAGACGGAGATATACCTATACAACATCAACGGACAGTTGCTTTGGAGTCACACCCAAGCTAATCCCGACCAAGTGGCTATCAACCTGTCACAACTCGGCATGCAAGCCGGCGTATATATCTATAGCGTGCGTATCAAATCCGCGACCAGCGGCTACAGCACCTCATCCGGAAAAATCATTGTTACACAATAAAATATAATTTATTGCCTATGAAGCAAATCGCTTAATCTTTTGACAAACAAAACAACAAAAATTAATAATCACAAAATGAAAAAGATTCTTATTTCTTTGGGAGTCCTCCTGAGTGCGACCATGGTATCGGCTCAAACAGTGGACCAAACGATGAACCCGCTGATTACAGCGATGCCTTCCCTCTCTATTGCGCCGGACGCACGTGCAGCCGGTATGGGTGATGTAGGTGTCTCGACAGACGCGGACTTTAACTCGCAGTACTGGAATCCTGCCAAGTATGCGTACATGTATTCGAAGGGCGGTATCACGGCTAACTACACGCCTTGGTTGCGTAAGTTGGTAGGCGACATCGACCTCGCTTATCTCGCCGGTTTCTATAACTTCGGCGACCTCGGCGGCGGTATCGGCGCCAGCTTCACGTATTTCTCGATGGGTGACGTTGCCCTGACAGACCCGAACACTGGTGACGTGATTCAAAATGTACGTCCGAACGAATGGGCTCTGGACCTGAGTTATTTCCGCAAATTGCATGAGTATGTATCTATGTCTGTTGCCATCCGTGTACTCTACTCCGACCTCAACAACGGCGTAAACAGCAGTACCGGCGCAGCGACAGAGTTACACCCCGCAGTAACGGCAGCCGCAGACATCGCGCTGTACTATCGTCAGCCGTTTGAGTTGCCGATGGGTACCAGCCACCTCGCTTTAGGTTTCAGTCTCAAGAACCTCGGCGGTAAGATGTCGTATGCAGACGACCGCAGCAATTTCATCCCCGCAAGCATGAATATCGGTGCTACGTATGAGTTGCCGTGCGACAAGTACAACTTCCTGACCTTCACCGTAGAGGCTAACAAACTGTTGGTTCCAACTCGTATCTCGAGCTTCACGACCAAGGAGACCGCCAAGTATCCTGACAAATGGAACGATGAGGGCAAGCCAATTGATCCTACAGATGACAAGACTTACACGATGAGCGACCAGGCATATTCGGACCTCAGCTCCGCATTAGGATGGTTCCGTTCGTTCGGTGACGCTCCTGGTGGTGCCCGTGAGGAGTTTGCAGAGGTTCGCTGGGGTGCAGGTATCGAATACTCGTACAACAAGCAGTTCTTCGCCCGTATCGGTTACAGCTACGAGGACTACTACAAAGGCAACCGTAACTATCTCACCTTCGGTGCCGGTTTCCACCTCTCTATCGTGACACTCGATGTATCGTACTGCGTAGGTCTCGCGGCTTCCAACCCGCTCGACCAGACCATGCGTTTCACGCTTGGCTTCGACCTCTACGGTATCAAGGACCTTGTGGACAACAAGAAGAAGAAATAATCCATGCGTCCTTTGGACTAAGAATTTAACAATTCCATGCGCATTGGCTTTGGATATGACGTGCATCAATTCTCCCCTGACCGCAAACTGTGGTTAGGGGGAATTGAGGTGCCTTGTGAGCGCGGGTTGCTTGGTCATTCGGACGCAGATGTCGTCATTCACGCGCTCTGCGACGCATTGTTGGGCGCAGCCGCCATGCGCGATATAGGTTATCATTTCCCGGACACCAAAGGCAACGAATACGATGGTATCGACTCTAAGATACTACTCCGCCGCGTGATGGCGATGATTCGTGAAGCGGGATATGAATTAGGCAACTGCGATATTACGATTTGTGCGCAGGCTCCCAAACTCAACCCGTTCATCCCTTCCATGCAGGCTTGTCTGGCAGAAGTAATGGGCGTTGAAACCAATCAAGTAAGCCTCAAAGCCACTACCACCGAACACTTAGGATTCGTCGGTCGCGAAGAAGGAATCGCTGCGTACGCGGTGGTGTTGGTTAGCAATTAAAAATTAAAAATTAAGAATTAATTGTGCTCTCTTTACTCCTATCCATCTCATTAGCGCTACTCACCGAACTATTCCAGCTCGGCGGCAATCCTCATATCGAGGTGCAAGAAGGTCCGTACGAACGCATTGCGCTCACGGATAGCACATCCATGGAGGTGTATAAGGGCACGGATTCTATCTTCGTGGTACTCACGGTCTGCGCGCCGCAGTGTTCTTCCTGCGCGCGTGTGTATAATAAGGAGTGGCAACTCATCGCCACCCCTCAACCTCCTTTCACATCCGTTTTCCCATTGGCTACCATCGAAAACGGACAAATTATCTGGAAAGACAACGACACATGGGAATATTGATTGGTCGTTGGTCGATGGTAATTGGTCGTTAGTATGGAACTCCCTATTTATTTAATAGGATACATGGGGGCAGGTAAAACCACTGCAGGACGTCTGCTGGCTGATAAACTCGGCTGGCGTTTTGTGGATTTGGACGAGGCTTTCGAGCATATTCACGGTTTCAGTCCTGCGGAATATATCCGTAAGTACGGTATTGAAGACTTCCGCAAGAAAGAGAAATATGTGGTAGAAGACCTGGCTGACCAAGTTCCTTTCGAGCAGATTATTTACGCCACAGGCGGCGGATACCCATGCTGGGAGGATAACATGGACTGTCTTAATGAGTTGGGCACCAGTATCTACCTTCGCTGGAAACCTGAGCATTTGGCACGTCGGTTGAGTCTGACGGACCTCAGCGAGCGTCCCGTACTACAAGGCCGCACAGAAGAAGAACTGCTGGCATTTATCGCTCCGCAGTTAGAAGCACGCGAACCATTCTATTCACGTGCACATCATATACTGAACGTCACAACATGCGATGAGCAGTCGGACGAACGCATTGCCGAAGAACTCTTTCGGCTTATTTCCGGTCATTAAGCACTATACGCGAGTGCGTACAGTTTGATTTGTTTGAGCATCGCCGCCACACCGTTACTGCGTGTAGGACTGAGATGTTCCCGCAGACCTATTCTATCTATGAAATAGAGGTCGGCGGTTGCTATCTCCTGGGGTGTATGATTATTGAGAACATGCAGCAGAAGGCCTACTATTCCTTTGACAAGCAGCGCGTCGGAGTCACCGTTAAGCATCATCCTCCCCTCCTCCATCTTCGCCGTGAACCATACAGGCGACTGACATCCGTCAATGAGGTTCTGCTGAGTCTTGTCCGCCTCGGGCATTGGATGTTTCTTCAGCTCTTTGCCATATTCAGCGATTAGCTGATAGCGCTCCGTCCAGTCATCAAGAGCCTCGAACTCCTCAATGACTTCGTCCTGTAACTCGTTGATACTCATACTTTTATTACGCCATTCTCAAAGAGCCATTTCGTACCCGGGTACTGCTTGGGCCAAAGGGGATTATGCGTGGACATCAACACCGTGATACCCGCCTGACTGATGGCGTAGAGCAAGTCCATGATTTCCTTTCCGGTCTCGGCATCGAGGTTTCCCGTCGGTTCGTCCGCCAGAATCATCTCCGGCGAGTTAAGGAGCGCACGGGCGATGACCACACGCTGCTGCTCACCTCCTGAGAGTTCGTAGGGTTTCTTGTACGCCTTGGTCTCCATGCCCACCTGACGGAGCACTTCCTCCACATGGCTGCGCATCAACCTCTTATCACTCCAGCCCGTGGCACGAAGGACGAAGAGTAGGTTCTCCTCCACCGAGCGATCGGTAAGCAGTTTATAATCCTGGAAGATGATACCCAAGCGGCGGCGGAGATAAGGCAGTTTACGACGACGGATACGCGTCATGTCGTAACCTAAGACGGTTGCCCTGCCGGCAGCGATAGGCAGCGCACCGTAGATGGTCTTCATCAGCGACGACTTACCGCTACCTACTTTGCCCAAGAGGTAAATCATCTCGCCGTGCTCGACGTGCAGGTTCACATCATGCAGCACGATTTGGTCGGCCTGATGTACCTCAACGTTCTTATAGTCAATGAGTTCAGCCATCTCAATCCTCCATGCTGTTCTCTACCTCTTCGAGTTTCTTCTTCAACTCGTCAATCTTCTTTTGCATAGATGCCACTAACTTATCGGCACCTTTGGACTTGGCGGTAAAGAAGAGGATATTATTTTCAGCTGTAAGAATCTCCTGTTTCAGTTTGTCGCGTACTCTGCGGATGTTGTCGCCGCCTTGTGCTTTCATTTGCTCGGCACGCTGACGGGCACGTTCCTCACGCGCCTTGACGCGCTCGAGGTACTCTTTATGCTGCTGCTCACGCTCCTTACGGCGCTCACGAAGAGTCCGGAAGAACTCCGCTTTGGCCTTGAAGAAACGGTCGCACTCCGCGCGGTACTCGTCATAGATAGCCTGATTGTATTTCTTGGGTGCAAAGCCAACCTTCCGCCATGCGTTTTGTAACTCCTGTACCTGCGCGGTCAGTTCTTCCCATCCTTTGGCACCGGGAACTGCGTCCTCCGTTGGAATCAGGCCTTTGAGTTTCTCAATGATAGCGCGCTTTGCCTCGAGGTTCTCTTTCTCTTTGGCATGCAACTGGTCGAAGAACGCCTGATGTTTCTTATTGATAACAGAGGAAGCCTCTTTGAAGCGATTCCATATTTCTTCGCGGTATTCGCGTGCCACGGGACCTATCTCTGCCCACTCGTCATGCAACTGCTGCAGGGCACGGCTTGCCTCAACGATGTTATTGTTATTCTTCAACTTCTCGGCGGCATCACAAAGAGCAGTCTTTAATTCAAGGTTTTTCTTGAAGTCAAGGTCACGCAACTCAATATTGATTTTCACCAAATCATAGAACTGCTCCTGGTATTTCTGGTATGCTTTGCGCAACTCCTGAACATGCGTCACGGGCACCGCACCGATGCTTTTCCACTCGGCCTGCAACTCTCGCATACGCGGGAGACGGCTCATCACAGCGTCCGTCTCGCCTTCCGCGAGGGCCTTCATCTCCTCCACGATGGCTTGTTTGCGTGCGAGGTTCGCCTCCATTTCTTCGGTTTGTTTGGCAGCCGCCTCCGCACGCTTGGTCTTATATTCCACCAGCAGGGCTTTAAACTGCTCTTCCAACTCATCAACGGCACCCTCTACGTCCTCAGCCACCTCTTCCGCATCGCGGTAGAACTGCGCCTTAATGTGGTCCACTTGGTCCTTAACGGCCGTTACATCTTGCTCCAACAGAGCTTTCAGCTCTTCAATCAGTTTTTGTCTTGTACTTGCCATAACTATGCAATTTGGCTGCAAAGGTAGTAATATTTTTGCATATACGCAAGAATTTTAAGAAAAATTCTTAAATTAATCGCTTTATGCCATAGCTCCATTCACTTGAATGACTTGTCCGGAGACGTAGGAAGAGAGGTCAGATGCCAGGAACAGCGCCACTTTCGCCACTTCATCGGGTTCGCCGCCCCGGCGCATCGGGATGAGCGAGACGAACTGCTTAAGGGTCTCTTCCGGCAAAGCTCTCGTCATATCCGTTAGGATGAATCCCGGAGCGATGGCATTGGCGCGTACACCGCGACTGCCGAGCTCTTTTGCCACCGATTTGGTGAGGGCGATGATACCTGCCTTGGACGCCGCATAATTGGCCTGTCCGGCGTTTCCGTTGATGCCTACCACCGAACTGAGCGAGATGATGGAACCGCTGCGCTGGCGCATCATCACAGGCGTGGCAGCGTGCGTGAAGTTAAACGCCGATTTGAGGTTCACTTGTATCACCTGGTCCCACTGCTGCTCCGTCATGCGCATGAGGAGCGTGTCACGTGTGATACCGGCGTTGTTAACCAATATATCCAAGCTTCCGAAGTCCGACGCTACGGTTTCCACCACTTTATGCGCGGCCTCGAAATCCGCAGCATTAGAGGCGTAGAACTCCACTTTGACACCCAAGGCGGCTATCTCGTCGCGCGTATCCTGTGCGGCTTCGTTGAGTTCCAGGTCCGTAAACGCGATATTCGCGCCTTCGCGGGCAAATGCCAAGGCGATCTGTTTGCCTATTCCACGGGCTGCACCCGTGATAAGCGCTACTTTGTTACTCAGTAACATGATGTAAATTAAGAATTAGGAATTCAAAATTATTTCTCTTCATCTATGGGGAAGACTCCCGTAGGATTCAAAATAGTATATTTGCTCATCTCTTCATTGGATTCAAAGCCTACTCCCTCAATAATACTGCGCTCGCGGGTAATATGAATCGTAGAATCGGAATAGACGCGATGCTCATGCTGGTTCCAGTGCAGTTCCTGTGTGTCGAACTGCTCGCCTTTGCGGTTGAGCGCATGCACATTGCCGCGCAGCGTCCATTGCTGCTCTTTCTCATTGTAATAGGCATAGTCGGCTTTGAGGGACGCCTGCACGGACAGGTCTTCATCGAACTGCTCGAGATAGATACCTTGCGGGAACTCCTGATAGTTGGGTTCGGCGCGGTCGAAGACCAGCCATCTGGGTGTTTCTATGCGATAGCGCGTGATGCCGGAGTCGGAGATGAGTGTAGTAACCGAATCGGACACCAGCACGGGCATAGACTCGCGTGGTGTCGACTCATCGCTCTGCGCCACCCGCTCCGCGCGGGGCGAACAAGCGAACAAAAGGATAGCGAGCAACATGATGCTGCTCGCTATCGATATCTTATCGGATAGTAGTCGTTTCACCTATCCAACCTCCTACGAAGTAGGTTGTTCCGCTGAATTCATTCGGCAAGTCAAACCGCTCCTCTTTGGTCGGGAAGTACTTGCTGTACGAATTGATATACTCGGTCGCAGCAGCCTCCACGGAGGGGTCAACCTGTTTTGCTTTTTTGAATTTATCAACAGCAGCCCAATAAACGGTCTTGTTCAGGATTGTACCTTTGGCATCGTTTCCGTAGAGTTGTGTTTGTGCGTAGCACATACCGATGATGATATAGCAACGTCCCTGACCTTTGGTGACACCTTGGCTACTGAGCGTGCTGATAGATGCCAGCGCGTATTTGCGTGCCTCTGCATATTTCTTGAGGTTCAGCGCGCAATATACAGCTGCATTGTATTGATAATCCGCTGCATCTTCCCACTCATCCTCAACCATCGCGAGCTTGATAGCCTGGTCGTAATAAGCCACCGCTTGCTCATAATCGCCTTTCTTGGCCGCCATCGAAGCACATCCGGCTGCGGACTCATCAGTCGGTTGCAGTTTATGTGCTGCCTCGCAAGCTGCGAAATAGACGTCACTCTCCGTGCAACGTACACGCTTGTACAGTTTTGCTATCTTCTGCAGCATGTCGAGATTGTTGAGGTTATCCTGTACGTCATCCAGATACAACTCATCGAGTTTCGCGCAGTCTGCAGCACCGGAGATAGCGAAGATGTTATCCACATAATCCTTCTGCTTGCCGGCTATCTCTGCGTTCTTATTCGAATGGTTCGCTGCTTGGTCACTCAGCAGTCCGCTTGCCAACTCATAGTCGCCGATGAACTGCTCCGCCGTAGCGTCGGGGTTCTGTTTGTAGAGCGCGTAAGAAACGTCCACGAGTTTTACGAGCACCATGATCTTGCTGTTCGCACCCATACCTTCTGCGGACTGACGCAAGCACTCGCGTGCCTCTTTCAGTTTGCTCTCTCCGAAGAAATCAATGTATGCCAAGCCCTTCTCGCCCAAGATATATGCTTTCGGGTATTTGGGGTCATTGCCGAAGAAACGGATACGCTTGTCCTGCATCTCAATCGCCAGTTTTGCCAGACGCTCTTTCTCTGCGGGGTCGCTGGTAGCCTGATAGAGGGCCTCAACGATTTTCGCACCGTCGGAATAGATGGATTTATTGGCATTCGGGCAAGTGGTATAAACCTCCCACCAAGGACCGTATGCATCCGCATACATCTTGTTCTTCACCGATTCATGGAAGAGCGATACATTCATTACGCACTCCTCGGTGATGGTGGGTTCTGCTTCCTCAACTACAGGCGCAACAGCCTCTACGGGCTTCGCCTCAGCTACTTTCGTCGGTTTCTTTGCACAAGCCAGCGCCGGAATGGCTGCTGCGAGCGTTAAAACAAGTAAAGTTTTGAATTTCATAATCGTATATATTTTTAAGTATTCAGTGTTCAGTGGTCAGCTTTCAGCATTCAGTGTTCAGCCTTTCAAATACCATGCCAAACTATAATTTACGTTTGAAGAACCAAGTCTCCGCGATGGAAATACCGAAGGTAAAGCGGATACTATTGTCTTCGAGGTATGACTTGCTTCCGCGGTGGCTGTATTCGACGGTGGCATTGACCATCGTGCCCAAGCCATAGACGGGGAAGCCGATACCGATACCTGCTGTGATACGCTTGGCCCCGATAGAAGCGAGGTACTCATCCTGCATGCTCGCGCCTAAGCGCCAACGCATGTTATCCACATATTTACGTCCCGCGGGATTATGGCGGTATTCGAGACCGAAGGCAAAGCGGTTTCTGTCTTGCAGTCCGCTATCGCTACCCGGGCCGCCGTTATAGAGCGCAGAAGCCATACACTGGCGCTCGAAGTCAAACCCTATTGTGAGGCGGTGCGCCCACGAATAGCTGAATCCGACGCCCCAGACAGTCGGCATTTGCCATCCGCCTTGATAGATAGGAATAGAATCCGCCGTCTGCGTCTCCACAATCATGAGATCGGCATTCATCTTCATCTTATTCTCATAAATGGCGCCGACATTGACCGAGTGATCTCCCCATGTATGGAAGAACTGCGCGCCGTATCGCAGACGCACGGTACTCACGCTCAGTATCTCGTCCTGAAGCACAGAATTGAGACCGTTCTCCGTGAACGTCAGCGTACGCATACGCTCAAGGTCGCCCCACATATAATAAACGTTGGCACCGAGTGCAACCCAGTTACATATATTAAAGCTGAGACCGCCATACACCTCGCTGATGTTTCCTGCGCCCTCATAGTCGCGAGTATAATGGTATGCCCCGCCGGCTGTGGAGTCGGACATCGTGATGGAATAACCTACAGAACTATACGGCAGCAAGCCCACCGACATCGCTATCCAGCGCTTGTAAAGCGGGATTTGGATGGTGATGTATTCGAGGTTTCCGTTTGCTTTGTTACGCATGCCCGAAGCGTCCTGATAGCGGCTCCAGCTGGCACTTGCAGCTATATCCATCATGAACGTGAGGGTGTCTATAGAAGTATACGAAGCAGGTTGCGAGGGGTTGATGGCTGTGTTGGAACGCATACCGAACCCTATTCCACCCATGCCGCGATAAGCGGTCGGCACATTCTCGTTCATGTCACCGTATGCATAACGCGAAAATGGAGAACTGGACAAGTTCTGCGCCGATAGAGATGAAAGGTGAAAGGTGAATGGCGAAAGGACCACCATCCACAAAGCTATTATTCGAACTATTTTCCTTTCAATTGTCATTTTTCAACTTGTTATATTTCAAAATCTCATTCAGGCCGATGAGCACCAAGTGCTTCTCATACTGTATCGGTCTGCTCTCGCTGCGCGAGGTACGTACGTTATTGAGCACGTAGGCTGCGTTGCCACCGGTGAGGAATGTCCGGAAGGACGGCATCTTCTCCCGCAGCGTACGCATATATCCCTTCACTTCATACGCCACTCCGCGAATGACTCCGGCAGCGATGGCATCGCGGGTGTTCTTACCGAAGAGCGGTATCAGTTCGTTCTCTTCAACCTCCACCAAGGGCAGTTTCTTCGTCATGCGTTGTAACATCGTAAAGCGCATCTTGAATCCCGGCGCGATGTTTCCGCCCAGATACTCGCCTTCCGCAGAAACAAAGTCGTAAGTGATGGCGGAGCCGACGTCAATGATGAGCAGGTTTTGCTCCGGACATATACTCTTCGCTCCTACGGCCGCCGCCAAGCGGTCCTGACCAAGGGTCTGAGGCGTATCATAGCGGTTGATGATAGGCACTGGCGTCAAGTGGTCAAAGAGCACAAAATGCTGCGAGCGGCGACTGAGTGTATTGACGATGGCCGCCTCGATATCCACTACCGATGAGATGATGGAATCGGTGATGGGATAGAGGTCGAACAGACGCTCTACATCAGTGGATGAGAACTGCTTGTAGGTCAAATCTTTGATGATTTTCCCCTCGTCCGTCATCAGCGCCACTTTCGTACGGCTGTTCCCTTGGTCAATACACAAGTTCATAATTCACAATGCACAATTCACAATGCACAATTCACAATTCACAATGCACAATTAACAAAGCATCCTGGCAACTCTTGTACAAACTTAATTATCCGTACAAATCTTACGGGTTCGTACCCTGCTCCATCAGCCCTTTGTTCATTGTTAATTGTTATTTGTTAATTGCTATACCATATTGGTATATAAGAAGCGCTTGATGGATTTCTTCGGCGTCTTCTCGAACTCATGCGGATAGAGTTTAACCACCGCTATCTGCTCGTAAGCAGCCAGTTCGGAGTTGACTTGTTTGCGCGAGTCCTCCATCACCTCTTCAAACTGCTCAGGTGTCATGCCGCTGGCATCCACTTCGTTGTAGTCGGGGCATATAAGCGCTACAAGGCGGTTATCCTCCTGCTGCAGTACCAGCGACTCTAACACGTAAGGCATGTTATTGATTTTCGCTTCTATCTCTTCGGGGTATATGTTCTGTCCGCTCGGGCCCAACAGCATGGTCTTGCATCGGCCCTTGATATAGAGGAAGCCGTCTTCATCCAGCATACCGAGGTCACCCGTACGCAGCCAGCCGTCTTTGGTGAAACTCTCTTTGGTAGCCTGCTGGTTCTTAAAATAGCCCGTCATGGTGTTCTCGCCACGGGTAACCACTTCGCCGATACCTTCCTCGTTCGGGTCCAGAATCTTCACCTCCATGATACCCTCCAGCGGTTTACCGCACGAGTACAGTTTCGAACCCTCGTCATACGGCGTGAAGGTGATAAGCGGCGCGCACTCCGTCATACCATAGCCGACTGACATCGGGAACTTGATTCGACGGAGGAAAGCCTCCACTTCGGGATTCAACGGCGCACCACCTATAATCATCTGGCGGAACTCGCCACCGAAAGCCTGTACGAGCTGTTCGCGTATCTTCGAGCATACCACCTCATCGAGGAACGGCACTTTGAGCACCCAGCTTACAGGCGGTTTCTGAATCTGCGGGACAATCATCTTCTTGTATATCTTCTCCAGAATCAACGGCACAGAGAGGATGAGTGTCGGTTTCACTTCCGCAAAGGCTTTGAGCAGTATTTTCGGTGCCGGAGTACGTCCTACGAGCCATGTGTGTCCGCCGGCGGCAAGGCACGCGAGGAAATCGAACGCGCAACCGTAGGCATGCGCCAGCGGCAGGAAGGTGACGTGACGTGCGCCGACGAAGGTCAGACCTTTCTCCAAGCCATAACGCACGTTGCCCGCAAGACCGTTCAGCGGCATGATGACGCCCTTGCTGAAACCGGTCGTTCCACTGGTATAGTTGATAGAACCTATCTCGCTGTTGGGACGGTCGTCAAAATGCACATCTTGCGCCCAATAACCGTCGGGGTGCTTCTCTTTGAATTTCTGCGCGATGGCATCGAAGTTAATCTTCTTCGGGTCCAAGGCCAGCGTGATAGGATGCCAATCGTTGAGACTGACCGTCGCCAGCACATTCGGTATCTGGTCCAACTCAATACCCTCCCAGTTGATGTCACTGATAAAGAGCAACTTAGACCCCGAATGGTTGATGATGTGTATCGCATCATTGGCACGGAAGTCCTGCAAGATAGGCACGATGATGGCGCCATAGGTGATGGTGGCCAAATAGACCGCCACCCAGTTACTGTTATTACGCCCCATGACAGCTATCTTGTCGTTCTTCTTGATGCCGCATTCCTTGAAGAGAATATGCAACTTCTCAATGTTGATAGCCAACTGACCATAGGTCAAGGTGACCTTGGTATCATAGTCCGTCACGGCTTCGAGGTCCCAGTGCTCGCGGAAAGAGCGCTCGAACATCTTCACAAAGTTGTATTTTTCATCTGTCATCATAACAGTTCAACGATTTAACGGTTTAACGCTTAAACGCTTTAGCGCATTATCGGCTGCGCCGCAGGTGCAGGTGAAGCCACATAGACCGAGTCCACGATAAACTGGCTTTTTCCGCGCCATGGCAAAGTACCCAGATAGCGCTTCCAATGCAACTTGACGCCCGTATTCGGACCCTCGTCCAGCGCCTTTGCCACAGACTTCTTCTCTACCGAGAACTTAAACTCATTCGACTGAATAGAGCCTTGTACTTTTGAGTTTTTCAGACCCGTTTGAATCATCTTGCCTTCATAGGTCTTGAAGATAAAACCTTCCTTCTGGAAATAGTTTATATCCCCCTCGTTAACGCCCTCTGCATACACAAAGCAGAACTTAAAGAAAATGAACCCCGCCAGTACCAGTACGGCTATCACCGACGTCCATGTTACTACTTTAGCTGTTGTACTCATTTTACATGATATTTTAATTGCGGGTGCAAAGGTAATACTTTTTTTTGATATATGCAAATAAAATCGAAGATTTTTAGTTTAGAGTTGAGAGATGAGAGTTTTAAGAAGTTAAGAGTTGAGCGTTTAGAGAACAAAAAAGAGGGTTTGTTGACCCTCAAATATATATCGAAATATAGTTTATCTCTCGAAGTTGGACCGAAGTTGGACCGAAAACGGACCGAAAACGGACCGAGGACGGACCTTGAACGTATCATGGTGCAGCTTATATATACTACGTATATATCCCGTGATTTTAAATAGCCGACTATATTACCACTTGTTCGAAGGTGTTGACGCGGGAAGGGTCGTAAGGACGGGAGACTTTGATGTAGTTCCCCGTGAAACCGTACATCTGTCCGTCTGTTTTTTTGGACTCCCAAAGGACAGTAGCCGTGTAACCTTTGTGGGCGGCATAGAAAACCTCCGTCTTGCGGGCAGAGATAGCATGCAGTTCCTTACTACGGCGTTCCCGTTCGCGCTGCGGAACAACCTCTAAATCCATCTCTAACATCCGTGTGTTGGCGCGTTCGGAATACGTGAAGACATGTAGTTGGGAGACGGGCAAGGACTCGATGAAGTCCACATATTCGCGCCAGCATTCCTCAGTCTCTCCGCGCACCCCGACCATGCAGTCCACGCCGATGAAGGCGTGCGGCATGACGGACTTGATATGCGCTACGCGCTCCGAAAAGAGTTCGCGCGTATAACGGCGTCCCATGATTTTGAGGACAGTGTTACTGCCGCTCTGCAAAGGTATATGGAAATGCGGCGCGAAATGCCGGCTGTGTGCCACAAAGTCGATGATTTCGTCGGAGAGGAGGTTCGGCTCACAACTGCTGATGCGGATGCGGTAAGGCATATTCGTCGTTGGTCGTTCGTCGTTGGTCGTTGGTCCAGTCTGGGCCTCGTTCATCGTTGGTATGTTGTCCAACGCCCTTAACAAATCGATGAAAGTCTCGCCTGTAGAACGGCCGAAATCGCCGATATTCACGCCCGATAGGATGATTTCTTTGGCACCGCCCTGTAGCGCCTCTCGCGCTTGTGCGACCAGCGAAGCGATGGAAGGGTTCCTACTCTTCCCTCGCGCCAACGGGATGGTACAATAGGAGCAGAAATAGTTACATCCGTCCTGCACCTTAAGGAAACATCGTGTGCGGTCGTCTTTGCTATAAGCAAAGTGGAAGTCATCAATCTCGCGGATGGGAGAAACGGTGATTTGTCGTTTGTCGTTGGTCGTTTGTCGTTGGTCGTTCTCGAGTTTCTCGACAAACTCGTCAAGATGGAATTTCTCCTCTTGCCCGAGCACATAATCCACACCCTCTATATGCGCTATCTCGCCGGGCTTGAGTTGGGCATAACAACCCGTCACAATCAGGATGGCACGCGGGTTCTGTCGACGGACACGATGAATCATCTGTCGGTCCTTGTGATCGGCGGTGTCTGTCACCGAACAGGTATTGACAATAATAATATCAGCCTCTTCGCAGCGTTTCGCACGTAAATGACCATGTGCGACGAGGGTCTTGGCGAGGGCGCTGCTCTCGGCGAAATTGAGCTTACAACCTAATGTGACGAACGCGAATAACATAGCTGTGCAGCTTCGGGATTCGGTAAACAATCCAAGAAATAGACGGGTGTGGACGCTAACAATGCAGCAATAGACTCATAGAGACGATCCATCATCGTCGGGTTCATCTTCAGTCCGCTGACAGACGCAAGGATGTGCGGATAGGCTTGTGTCTGCTTGAGCAGACGGATATCATTATGCGGCGCCTGCGCCAGTTGCACCAATGCCTGCACCGGTGCGTCTGCCGCTTTGTAACAAGGCGTCTTGCCGCTCCACGGAGAGCCATAGACACGTGCCGAGCCGTCCTCTGAGATACGCACGACAGGATTGTCATCATTGAGCAGTTCGGCACTCGGGAAAGCCGTTAACCACTGGCGTGCATGGGTACTCTTACCGGTTCCGGAATGCCCCAGGAACATATACCCTTTCCCCTCATAGACGATAACAGCGGAATGGAAGAGCAAGGTCTTATGCGCGGCGGTGGCAAAAGCGAAAAGAAGCATCATCGCATTATCTACCGCAAAACGGGATGGCACTCCGTACAGGACGCCATGCTGCATCGCCTCATCGCATAATAACGCCGAGACTATCGGTGTGTCGCGATATTCGGAAACAAGGAAAAGCCAGTCCGTATCCCGCCGGTACATCTCTATGCGCGGCATGTCTTCCTCCGATTTATCAGTATAGACATGCGTCCATTCGTCCGTAGCCGGTATAGGTTCTCCGCTGACGCGGAGGGCTGTCGTCGGTCGTTCGTCGCTGGTCTCTGGACATTGGAAAGGCGCGTAGTTCGGGCACGCCTTGATGATTTCAGGGGTGGTCTCGATAGTAAACAGGAAGTCGGCTACCAAGAATTTATATTTATGCGTCATATTCATTCTGAGCGTCTTACTTTGCGTCGGCATAGGTCTAAGAAAGGACAATAGGGGTCGCACTTGTCAGGTTCGCACGGCGGGAAAGAAGTGGCGTTAAGCACTTCGTGTACCTTTGTTTTCAGCGTTTCGTAAACTTCTGCCTGTATCGTCCGGTAGTCGTGTACCGGCTGTTCGTCCAGCGCCACCGTCGTCTGTTGTTCCACCAATGGACGGCTGCAGAAGAAGAGGTTCGGTTCGATGGCTTCTTTCGGCCTGTCATGCACCATTACGGCATGGCTGTATATAAAGGTCTGACGGATATACCGCGCCTCTTTCGTGCTCATCAGACTCTCGGAGTCCGTCACCATAGTTTTCGGGTTGTAACTGCCTGACTTATAATCGACCACGCGCATGACTTGCTGTTCGCCGGCACCCGTTATATCCAATCGGTCGATACGTCCGCCCGTAAGCACCGAATAGTCCGCGTAGATCAGTTTGAAATGGCGGTCTTTCTCCATCAGCACTATTTGCAGTCCCTGCCCTGCATCCGCTTTGTCACGCTCCAAAATATGACGCATGAACTGCAGAATGACCGGTTTCTCGGGCTTGTGCTCTTCGGGCAGGTACGTCGTCTTCTCATACGCCTTCGCCAGCGCCTCTTCAAGCAGGCGGTCGTCGTTGAGCAGACGGTCTATCTCTTCGGGCATCACCTTCACCGGCAGCGGTTGGTCCTTGATGATATAGGTCTCGTAGAGGTACTGCATGGCATCATGCACAAAACTGCCCAATGTGGCCGGACTGAAACGGATTTCCTCTTTCTCCGTCTCGCGCAGATGATGGATGTATTGCAAGCAGAACTTACGCGGACAACTGATATAGGTGTTGAGCGCGCTTGGTGAGAGCATATAGGGGGCGTTGTTCGTCCGGCTGCGCAGAACACCGTCAGCGCCTTTCTCCAAGGTCGAGAGCAGTGAAGTGCCTTCTGTTCCCAGACGTTCGCTGTCGATTGGGGTCAGCACACTCGGTTCCTTCAGCCGCTTTTTCTGCACCTTGAACAGCGCCGGCGAGACGAGTATCTGCATGATAAAACGCGACATACCTTTGCTGTTCTCCGCGCCGTCGGCGGTGGTGAAGAGCAAGGTGGATTGTCCGGCACGACTCAGCAGACGGAAGAAATTATAGGCATAGACCGTGGCACGCTCATCAGAGGTCTGCATGTGGTACGCCTTGCGCAGATAGAAGGGGATGAAACTGCTGTCAGCCTGCTTTTGCGGCAGGACACCTTCCTCCACATTGAGGATGAGCAGTTTTTCGAAATCAAGCATGCGCGTCTCAAGTACACCCATTATCTGGATATCTGTCACGGGTTCGCCATGGAAAGGCATATTCACGTTCTCCATCGTCCGCCGCATCAGAAGCCTCAACAGCTTGAGCGTGAAAGGCACTTCTCCCAAGCCGTTGGCAAGGAGCAGCCTCATCTGATTCGCCACCTTGCGCACCTGGTACTCTGATTCCATGATGAGGAGGTCTTGCCATTTCATGGCAGTGTCGTTGGTCGTTCGTCGTTCGTCGTTGGTCGTTTCTTCCGTAGGAGGCACAAGTGCCGCAAGGAGGTCGTCGATGATTTCGGGTTGCACAATCTGTTCGGCATCACCGCGGGCTTTGTCATAGAGCCAACCCAAAACACGGGTGTAGATATGTGTGTTGCGCAGCGGGAAACCCTTGGTGATATTCACCGGCACGGGCTCTGTCTCACCCTCCAAGGTGATAGCGGGCAAGGTGTAGATGACAGACTCCAAAAGACTCTCGTCGCAGATGACAACGCCGACTTTCTGTCCTTTGGCGGTGTAGTTCTCTTGCAGCCATCGGTGAACAAACTGCGCCTGTCCTTCGCGGGAAGTACACGCCATCACCGTCACATCACGCGGCGCACCCCACTCTCTCGCCGGCAGGGCACTGCCTAAGATACCGCTGTTGAGTTGCGCGAAGGAGAACGCCTTGGTGTTCGTCGGGAAGTCCGCCACGTAGTCCCAGTAGAAAAGGGCCTGCCCTGCATCACGGAGGTGCTCCATCAGTTCACGCTCTACCGGCAGAAGGTAGTTGAAGCCGACAAAGATGTACGTCCGTCCCTGTATCTGCGCCTGCACCGACTCGTCATTCCAATGCTCGATGACGGCCCTTTGGCGCATGCCCGCATAACCTTTCTGCTCCGCCTGCATCTCTGCGCGCAGGTCGGTATAGAGTCGGAATAGTTGCCGCCAGACCTGTTCATACTGCGCTTTGATGGAACGGTCGTCCATACGGGAAGAGGTGTCGATAGGACATATTAACGCCCGCAGACGAGAGAGCACTTCTTCGTCCAAGGTCAATTGACTCAACTCGTGGGCGGCGATGGTGTTATCGAAGAAATTCGGTACTTGCTCCGCCGGCATCGACGCATCTACATTCGTGAAGTCCGCCAAGATCTGTCTGCCCCAACCGTAGAACATGTCTAAGGACATTGGTCGTTGGTCGTTGGTCGTTGGTCGTTGGAGGTATAATTTATAGAGGCGGACGATGGTCAGCAGTTCATCTTCGGCGTACAGGGGACTGAGCGCATCCTGGAGTTGGGTAAGCGTCTTCACATCCGGTGCCCATACTGCCTTCTGATGGCGCTCCTGCTGGAGTCGCAGCAGTTCTTCCTCCAGCACTATACCGGCACGGTGAGAGGGCAACACCAGAGTTGTATGGCTCAGTTGCTGCCAGTCTATCTGCTCGACGATGGAGCGCGCTGTCTGTTGTAAAAACGTATCGGTCATTTCACTTGCTCCAGTTTCTTCTTGCGGGCATACCATAAATATCCTTCTACCGGACTGTAGCCCTTATCCCGCAAAGCGGCCATGTATTCGCGTACTTGGTCGTGGTATTTGACTTCCTCGCCGCCGAACTTATAATCTAGTACGATAGCGGCATTGGTCTGCGGATTTATCATCACGCGGTCAGGACGCAGTTTGCGATGGTTCATATAGAGCGTGTCCTCCAGTTTGAGTTGCCACGGCGCCGTGAACCAGTTCTTCATCTGCGGGTTTCCTTCCCACGCAGAAGAGATGAGTCGGGCGAGTTGCTGCCGCTGTGCGGCGTCTTTTATCTCTCCGCGGGACTCAAACTCATCGAGTACATTCTCCAATTCGTCCGCCTTGTTGATGTGCGCGAATATCTCATGACACAGCGTGCCTTCGTCCATTCGCGCCACGCGGCGATAGGATTCTTCGCCATATTCGGTATATAGCGCACCTTCCTGGGACTGCACAAACCGCACCCGGTCACTGTTCGCCCATAGCTCCGCCTCTTCCGTCGGTGTGTGTTCAAAAGAGAACGGTTTATCGTTATCTGCTGACAACTGATGGCTGACGGCTGACGACTTAATGACCGGTTCGCCTATCTCGTATTCCGTGCCGCCGACATAATCCATGAGGTAATAGCCCACGTGGTTCTTGGTCGGTTTACCGGTCTTGGGTTCGGAATAGTCGGTATAGACGAAGAGGTTGTCTTCGGCACGCGTGAGGGCGACATACAGCATGTTGATGCTGTCTATGCGGGCATTGAAATGCTCTTCTTCGTATGCCTCACGATACGAGGTCTCTGCCATTTCTTTCTCGTTATAGATAGGTACAAAGTCCTCGCCTTCATGCAGCTCCGGCGCGATAGGACACCAGATCTTCTGAGTAGGCTTGCTGTCTTCTTTCTTCCAGTTACAGAAGGGCACGAACAGCGTCTGCGCCTGCAGGCCCTTGCTCTTATGGATGGTCATGATTTGTATGGCGCCGATGGAAGACGCAGGGATGGCTTTGGTGCAGAGCGTCTCGTCCCAGTAAGTCAGGAAATCATCGATGTTACTGCCGTTGGTGCGGACGTATTCCCGTGTACGGTCCAGCAGACAATTGACGTACGCCGTTTCGCGGTCCTCGTACCTACCCTCCTCGTCCGTCAGCAGCAGACGTATCAGTTCGCTTACCGCTTCATATAGCGGCGTGCGGACGGAAATCTGCTCGAGGATGAGGTCGATGATATCCGGACGCGGAGAAGACACTTCGATATGCTTGGCCGCCACCTCGTCGCGCTGCGCCACCACACGCAGACCGGAGATGATGAGTTGCACGGCTTCGGAGGCCTCCAACAGGAAACTTTGCGCCGAGACAACAGGTGCGGCCGATAACAGCGGGTACTGCCCGGCGTCAAGCGCTGCATGCGCCTCGGTGACAAGCGTCGCCTGGTCGCCTTTGCGCACGAGAATCATGATATCCGAAGGCGAAGTGCCGCGTTGCAGCAACTCTTCGATGCGGTCGAACATATCAGAGAGGACATCCTCTTCGTTCTTCAGCATCGCCTTGAAGCGCACATATCCGCCGCATTTCTTGTCGGCTTGGTAGAACTGCCCGATTTTCTCCGGAGAGAAACCTTCGTCATAGATAGCCTGTACCAGTGCTTTCTCCTCGCCGTCCGGGTAATGCTCGATAATATGGCTGAAGAGCGAGAGGTTGAAGTTCACCACCCGTTCGCTGCTACGGTAGTTACGTGTGAGGGCCGGAAAGTCGGGGTTGATGAGTTCGCTGTAATGGTCAGCGTCCTCGCCTAATGAGGCCATAATATGCCAGTCTCCGTTTCGCCAACGATAGATAGACTGCTTGATGTCGCCTACGATAAGGAGTGTATGCCCTTCGCCCGCCAACACATCTTGCAGCAAGCGGTTGATGACCGACCACTGGAGTTGGCTTGTGTCCTGGAACTCATCCATCAGCACATGATGATAGCGGATACCGGCTTTCTCGAGGATGAAATCCGCATCGCCGTCCCGCAAGGCATCACTGAGGATACTCGCCGTGCGACTGAGCAAGGCGCTGTTCGTCTCTTGGAGATGACGCAAGATGACCTGCTGCAAGGCACTCATCAGCTGCATCTCATGACTCAGCGCAATAGACAGATGAATCGTGAAATAGAGTTTGCGGCAGCGACGGGACAGTTCGGTCAGTTGAATCGCCATCTCGGTAATATGCGCGGGCACGTCTTTCCATCCGCCGTTCTGTGCTTTCTCCCACTGGCCGTCAGAGAGTCCGCGGAAGAGATAGTCTTTGGAGGTCTTCTTGGGGTTATTGAGGCTGTCCCGCGTGTTACGTATCAAGGTCTGCAGGTCTTTCGACGGTCCTTTGCCGAAAGACTCGTCTATCGGTTCGGACTCCAGTCGCTTGAGCAGTTCGCGTATCTGCGGCAGGTACGGGTTTTCCTTCCATTGAAGGAGCAAGCGCTCGCGACGGCGGGCGATGGCGCCCGTGTCAAAGAGGATACGTCCTTCACCGTCTAACATTTGGACCGACTCATTATACATCTCTTGCGCAAAAGTGCATAGGTCCTTGCGCACGTTCCACTGGCTCTCCTGCGTCAGACGGGAGAGGATGAATTTCTCCAGAACCGCATCCACTTCCCCTTCGGCGTTCGTCATCAGGTCGTCCACGGCGCGTGCGATGACCTGTGTGCTGTCTATCTCCGTATTTTGCCCCATACTCTGGTGCAGCAGCCCCGCCAAGCCGCTGAGAAGCGTCTGGAGGAAGGAGTCAATGGTCATGATTTGGACGTTGTCGAAGTCGAGTAACATCTGCTGGAAACACTCGCCGGCTCGCTTTGCCAGTTCGGCATCCGTCGCGTGGGTGTTGCGCACCATGAATTGACGCGCGCGTAAAAGAAATGCAGGCTCTTCGCCTCGAGACAGGCTGTATAGATAAGCGAGAATACGCTCGCTCATCTCCGCCGTCGCTTTGTTGGTAAAGGTGATGGCTAAGATAGACCGATAGTCCTCACCCGAAAGAAGCAAGCCTACATAGTAGGCTGCCAATGTGTATGTCTTCCCCGTACCAGCCGAAGCACGGCAGACATTGAGAGGTCGATACAGGTCTATCAATGGATTTTAATTAATGTTGCAATGCGGACTGGAACTGTGCGATGCGCTGACGCATGACGGGGTCGAACTCTATCATTTCCTTCACATACGCAATGGAATGAAGGACCGTAGCGTGTGTGCGGCGGCCCATACGCGCACCTATCTCCGATAGCGAACAGTCGGTCAATTCCTTGCATAGATAGGCGGCTACGTGACGCGCCTGCGCTATCTCACGCGAACGGTTGGTACTCATCAGCGCTTTGATGGTCAGGTTGTATTGCTGCGCCACCTCTTTGAGCACGTCCTCCACCGTCGTCTCGCGCGACTGAATCATCACGATGCGACTGACCACTTGTTCCGCCAGAGCGAGGTCTATCTCTCTATCCGTCAGCGTGGAGTGCGCCAGCAGCGACGCGAGACTGCCCTCGAGATCACGCACAGAGTCGCGTACGTTATGGGCGATGAAGTCCACCACCTCGTCCGACAGCGTGATACCGTCACGACGCATCTTCGATAGCAGGATATTCCGGCGCAGTGCATAGTCGGGACGGGTTATCTCCGCCGACAAGCCCCACTTGAACCGCGTCAGAAGACGCTCCTCAATGTCCCGCAACTCCACCGGCGAACGATCCGAAGTCAGGATAAGCTGCTTGCGGCTCTGCTGGAGATAGTTGAAAATATGGAAGAACGTGTCCTGCGTGCCTTTGAGTCCCGCGAAATACTGGATATCATCGACGATGAGCACATCCACCGACTGGTAGAAATTGAGGAAGTCCGGTATCCGATTCGCGTTGCGCGCGTCCTGATATTGTAATTTGAACGTGTTCGCGCTCACGTATAACACACGTGCCTGCGGGTTGAGCGCACGAACCTGATGACCTATCGCACACGCGAGGTGCGTCTTCCCCACTCCGCTACCGCCGTATATGAACAGCGGGTTGAAAGCCGTATAACCGGGCTGCTTGGCTACCGCCAGACCTGCTGTACGCGCCAGCTTGTTCGGTTCGCCGGCGATGAAGGAGTCGAAGGTATAGAGGTCGTTGAGGGCAGGCAGGTCGTTCTGACGAGCCACCGGCTGCTGGAAAGGCTGCGCGTTCGCAGGCGCACCTACAGACGGCAAGGTGGTACCGGCGCCGGAGACAGAGTCCACTAACACGCGGTATTCCAGACGCGTGCCTTGCCCGAACACACGTATTATCGCGGCTGACAAGAGAGGAATATAGTTCTCCTCAATGTACTCTGCTACGAATTGAGACTTGACTTGCAACACAAGCGTGCCGTCCGCATACTGCAGAGGTACGATAGGCGCGAACCACGTCTGGTACGCCGTGGCAGTCAAATTGTCAGCCAAAATGGTCTGGCATTTTGCCCATTGTTGTTGCATTGTCTGTGTCATTTTTCGTCAAAAGCGAGTGCAAAGGTAATACATTTTTTTGAATTGACCAAATTTTGCTTTTAGGGCTAAAAACACACGAATGCGTAACTCGCGGATTCACAGACATTTAGTTGTAATTTACTGACTATTAGCCAATTACGAAAGTTATTAACATGTAACTTGTTGATTTTCAGGGACTTTTAAATATACAATAGCAGGATGCATTTTTTTGTAAAAAAAGCCCGTAACACGTGATTTTTCGTCATGTTACGGGCATTGAAAAATAATTGTTATTTATAATCCGTACAAATAAGAAAATACTTGTTTTATACCCTGTGGAACAAATTATTTATCTTTTTTTCCGAATATGGAGAAGTGTACATAGCGTTTCGGGTGCGCCTTCAAATCGGTCAGCAGACTGTCGGCAGAAATGACGGTTGCATCTATATGGTCATAGAGCGATTTGTTGTAGATGAGTTGGCCGATGGTACCTTCCTGCGAGCGAACGTCCACGATAAGGGCATTCACGCCGTCCACAGCAGTATCCACGCGGGCTACGGTCGCCTTGAGGTCCGCGGCCTTGATATCCGCTACGATGGTATTGAGGTTAGCGATGGCCGTGTCGGCGTTATTGACGATAGTCGGCACCTGATGCGCCATGAGGTTTTTAAGACGAGCGGAGACGCCGGTAAGGTCTCCGGATATACGGTCCACATTCTGCAGCGAACGCTTAATATGATTGCCCTCTAATTGGCTGTTGAGTTGCGCCACAAGCGTGTCTATGTGCTCTACGGCTTCCCCTACTTTCGCCAGCAACTCACCTTGAATCGACTCCATCAATCCGGGCATATACGTCGTCGGCAGATAGGCTCCGTGTGCGATGAAGTCCGCGCCGTCATAGTTATCCGGCAGCTGCAATTCTATTGCCCTTCCTCCGAGCAGACCGTCCGCGATAAGCGCCATTTGCGTGCCTTGCGGGAGCGTGATATCCTTGTTGATGGAGATATCAATCAGGAAAGCACTGTCGCGCCGGAAGTCATATTCGATATTATCCACCTGCCCCACTTTATGTCCGCGGATATAGACGGCCGCTTGCTCTTCCAAGCCGTGGAGGTGATAATAGACACCATGGTAACTATTCGTCGGCGAGAAGATATTCACGCCCTTGAGGTAATTAAAACCAAAGAACAACAGGAAGAGGCAAATCGTTGCCAGCGCTCCCACTTTTATTTCACGTGTGTATTTCATATTTTCCTTTCACCTTTCACCTTTCATCCTTCATCCTTCATCCTTCATCCTTCATCCTTCACCTTTCATCTATTCCTCCGTCCACTTGGATACCCAGCAGTCCGGGAAGAGTTTCTTGAGTTCCTTTTGTTTCTCCCCCGCCTTATTGCGGTCGGTAGTGATGATGGCGTAGTATTTGTACCAGTCGCCTACTTTGCGGCATTCACAGCGGATACCTTTCAGTTTGGGGTCGGACTGGTTCAATGGATTGCGCGAAGCGCATATCTGCACACCGTAATAAGTTACCGGTTCCGCTTTCTTGGCGGGCTTGACCTCGGTTTTGGGTTTCTCAGCGGGCTTGGTCTCCTCCTTGGAGGGCGCTTCCACCTTCTTCATCTCCTGACGGTGTGTATAGACGCCAAAAGCCTTGACGAGCGCCACCGCCATCTTATTCATCGTCGAGTCCGCATTGAGATAACGCTCCTCTTCGGGGTTGGAGATGAATCCCATCTCAAAGAGGATGGACGGACAGGCGGTCTTGAGCAGCACCCAGAAGGATGCCTGCTGCACACCGCGGTCGGAACGGTTGAGATGACCGACGAAATGTTTCTGAACCTGCGTTGCGAACTGCAGGGACTGGTCCATGAAGTTATTCTGCATCAACTCGAACATGATATACGAGTCGATGGAGTTCGGGTCAAAACCCTGATAGGTCGTCTTATAGTCCGCCTCGAGCTTCATCACGGCATTCTCGCGCATGGCGACATCGAGGTTCTTCTCCGCTTTTTCATTTCCGAGGATGAAGGTCTCCACGCCTTTGGACGCTTTATTCTCCGAGGCGTTGGTATGGATGGATATGAAAAGGTCAGCGTTGTTCTTATTGGCTATGTCGGCGCGCTCCTGAAGAGGGATGAATACATCGGTAGAGCGGGTATAGACGACATTCACGTCAGGGTACTGCTTCTTGAGCAGCCGTCCCACTTCGAGCGCCAGGGCAAGGTTGAGGTTTTTCTCCTGTGAGAAACGCCCCACAGCCCCGGGGTCTTTTCCTCCGTGACCCGCATCGAGCACGACGGTATAGGACTTTGTGGCAGCCATAAGCGGCAAGCACAAAAGTGTTATGACGAGTAAAATGATGCTCTTTCGCATAATACACCAAATTATTTCGGCTGCAAAATTACTACAAAAATTGCATATATGCAAGATTTTTGAAGAAAATAATCGTTTGAGCCTGCGAAATAAGACGTTTTGAGCGATTTTTTTGTTTATTTGCGTTTCGTTATCCCCACGTACGCCAATAGGATAAGGTTCATCATCAGCGCATAAATGATGGCAGGGATGGCTATTATCTCATTATTGAATATCAGCGGACTGCAAGCAATCGTGATGGCTTGTGCTGCATTCTGCATCCCTATCTCGATGACTAAGGTGCGGCGCTCTTTGGTGGACAAGCGAAACAGCCAAGCCATTAACGCGCCGCAAGAAGTAGTAGCCAGAATAAGCACGGACATAATAAGTCCGAGTGAACCGAATTCGGCAACGATCGTCTGTTTGTGCTGGAAGAAAAAAACGGTCACTAACAATACCAAAGCCGGCATAGCGGCACGTTTGAGTATATTATGAATTCGCTCGGCAGCCTGCGGCTTGAAGAGGTTCACGACAAAGCCGATAGAGATGGGTACGACCATCAGCACAATATTCTGGACCAGCAGTTTGCCGATAGGCAACTGAATACTGACATCCGAAAACTGAATACTATGCATCACCCACGCCATTACAAGCGGCAGGGTGAAGAGCGTGATGATACTGCTGCATGCCGTCAGCGTCACCGATAGTGCCACATCACCTTTCGCCAACATAGAGAATACATTGCTCGAACTTCCTCCCGGACTACATGCCACGAGCATAATCCCGATGATGAATAAAACGGAAGGCTGATAGCAGAAGGCTAATAGCTTGATAATGCCCCACGCTATCAGTGGCAGCAGGACAATCTGCCCCACCAAGCCGATAATGACCGGCTTTGGACGTTCCGCTATCAACTTAAAGTCCGCAGGCTTGAGCGCCAATCCCAGGTCGAACATCAGTAGCGTCAGTATCGGTAGTACAATAAAGATGGTATTCATACTAAACGTATTCTTTGTGTTATAATTTCGTGTTTTTCGTCATCGTGCGGCAAAGGTACGAAATAAATTTCAAATACGCAAGACTGATGCACTATATTTTTCTTTAAAGGGTGAAAACATAGAGTAAACTCTATTTTTTTGAAAAAAAGTCATTAAAATTTGCACATATGAAAAAGTTTTTGTAATTTTGCGCGTCTTTTGAGTATGTATATGCAAAAGGATGTGTTTACACCGGAGGAAGAACAGTTGATACAGCGCGAGTTTGAAGCGTTGCTGGAGGACTATTCTCATACTCCCCACCGTCAGAAGGTGGAGCTTATCACGCATGCGTTCAACTTTGCGCATCAGGCGCATTACGGCGTGCGTCGTCTGTCCGGAGAACCGTATATCATGCATCCGCTTGCTGTCGCGCGTATATGTGTGAAGGAAATCGGTCTGGGTAGCACGAGTATCTGCTCGGCGCTGCTGCATGACGTAGTGGAGGACACGGATTATACGGTAGAAGACATCCGCGGGCTTTTCGGCGACAAGATAGCGCAGATAGTCAGCGGTCTGACGAAAATCAGCGGCGGCGTATTCGGCGACCAGGCATCCGAGCAGGCGGAGAACTTCCGCAAACTGCTGCTGACCATCTCCGATGACATCCGCGTGGTATTAGTGAAGATTGCCGACCGTTTGCACAACATGCGTACCCTCGGCGCGCAGCCCAAAGACAAGCAATACAAGATTGCCGGCGAGACGCAGTATATCTACGCTCCCCTTGCCCATCGCTTGGGTCTGTTCCCTATCAAGACCGAACTGGAAGACCTCAGTTTCCACTACGAGCATCCCGACACATGGAATGAGATACACGAGAAGTTAGAGGGCATCAAGACCAGCAAGTTGGAGAACTTCGAACTGTTCGCGAAACCTATCCGCGAGCGGCTTGAGGCGATGGGTTATCATTTCATCCTCAAGGCGCGTATCAAGTCCGTCTATTCGATTTGGAAGAAGATGATGCGTCAGCAATGCTCGTTCGAGGACGTTTATGACATCATGGCGGTTCGTATCATCTTCACGCCGCATGAAGGCATGAGTGAGAAAGACCAATGTTGGATGATTTACTCCGCCATCACGGAGCTGTACCGTCCCCACCCCGAACGTATCCGCGACTGGATTTCCACGCCGAAAGCCAACGGCTATGAGGCGTTGCACGTAACGGTGATGGGTAAGAACGGCGAATGGGTGGAAGTGCAGATACGTACGGACCGCATGCACGAGATAGCCGAACGCGGCTATGCCGCACACTGGAAATACAAGACGGGTGAAGAGGACAACAGCGAGTTGGACAAGTGGATACGCGAGATCAAAGAGATACTCGCCCACCCCGACAAAGATGCGATGGAGTTCCTCGGCACCTTCAAACTCAACCTCTTTGCGCAGGAAGTATTTGTCTTCACGCCGAAAGGCGAGATAAAGACGATGCCGCAGGGTTCGACAGCGCTCGACTTCGCCTTCATGCTCCACTCGGAGTTAGGTGAACACTGTATCGGCGCGAAAGTGAACCATGCGCTTGTACCAATCTCTTACCGCCTTAAGGGCGGTGACCAGATAGAGATCCTCACCTCGAACAGCCAGCACCCGCAGCGCGAGTGGCTGGAGATGGTGACGACTGCGAAAGCACGCAATGGACTGAACTTGTATTTCCGTCGTGAGGAGCGCAAATATATCAAGCATGGCGAACGCCTCGTGGAAGATGCCATCCATATGGATGGGGATCTCGAAAAGATGCACGACCTCGCTTTGGCACGATTATTGACCTACTACCACATGACGCAGCCTACCGAGTTGTACTCGCAGGTCGGTCAGGGCATTATCCGTCTCGATAATATCCGCGAGATAGTGCTGCCCAAGCAACGCTGGTGGTCACTGCCGTTCTTGGGAAGAGGAGGAAAGGACGCTTCGCCACAGGACGCGCCGAAAGCGGAGCTGCAGGACGGCGCCAAAGCGCCTACGGAGGATGGCAAGGAGAAGCCGAAGAAGAAAGTGCCGCACTCCGTTGTGCTGACGGACGAGGACCTGAATAAGAAATTTGTACTGAGTAACTGCTGTCATCCTATTCCGGGCGATGACGTATTAGGTTACATGGATGAGAAAGGCATCATGCACATCCATAAGATTGACTGCCCGGAAGCGAACCTGCTCAAGACGAGTTACGGCAAGCGCATCTACTCCGCGACATGGAACACTCACCGCTTGCAGTCGTTTGTCGAAACGATAGAGATGCGGGGTATCGACAAATTCGGTGTGTTTATCCAAGTGCTACAGACCATCACGAAGGATTTTCACATCAACATGCGGTCCATCAACGTATCCAGCGAGGACGGCATCTTCCGAGGCTCTTTGGAGGTGTACGTCTATGACCGCAAAGAGTTGGACGAACTGCTCAAAGCCATCCGAAAGATTGACGACGTGAAGGAAGTCAAACGGGCAGGTTCGGTAAGCGAGTGATTGGTCGTTCGTCGTTAGTATGGAAACAAATTCAATTAAAGACAAGTATATGAAAAAGATTTTGAGTACTCTCTGCATGGCTCTTGTAGCAGTAGCCATGACGGCCCAACAGCCGGTAATGACATTCGAGAAGACAGAACATGACTTCGGCAAAATCAACGAGGCCGACGGTCGTGTAAGTACAGAATTTGTATTCAAGAACGAAGGTATGGCTCCGCTTGTGCTGAGCAACGTCCGCGCGAGTTGCGGCTGCACCACCCCGTCGTGGACCAGGGAACCCGTAGAACCCGGTCAGAGCGGAAGTATCACCGTGACATACAACCCTAACGGTCGTCCGGGACGTTTCCAGAAGACCATCACCATCACTTCCAACGCCTCCAACCCGACAGAGAAAGTGTATATCAAAGGTGAGGTGGTTCCTAAGCAGGCCAAACCCGAAAACAAATACACCATCGCTGTGGGTGACCTGAACATGAAGACCAAGACGCTCGACCTCGGTGTTATCAAGAAAGGCGAGATGAAGAACGGCGAGTTGGAGTATGCCAACCTGTCGCAGGCAGAGCATACCGTAGTGCTGGCAACCAACCAAGCCGAGACATTCCTCATCAGTCAGGCTACGCTGCCTACCGTCAAGCCGACGGAAGTAGGTAAGTTCATCTTTGCCATCGACAGCAAGGCTACCAAGCTTTACGGTCCGGTAGAGGTATATGCATTCGTCGTAGTGGACGGGAAACGTGACATCAGCGAAGCATTCCAACTGACTATCAAGGCAGAAATCGTGGAGGACTTCAGCGCGTTGACCCTCGAGCAGAGACAACAAGCTCCGATTATTGAGATAGAGAAAGACATCGATGCCGGTAAGATTGCCGCAGGCAAGGCGTTGAAGATGGTTATCCCTGTCAAGAACAGCGGCGTAAACCCCTTGGAGATTCGTCGCGCTTATAACGCGGATGAGCACCTGCGTATCAAAACGCCGAAAGCTATCAAGTCGGGCAAGAAAGGTGCTATTACCGTAGATATTGACACCAAAGGTCTGGAGCCGGGTACGTACGCACGTCAGCTGCTGGTCATCAGCAATGACTTCGAGCACTCGCAGAAGAAAATCACCATCCGCTGGACGGTAGAATGATAGAGCATCCGGAAAATAGCGCAGAGTACAAAGGTTTGACGGTCAATGCAGGCGTTGAGAACCTGCCGTCCGTCAATCCCTACGCCACCTTCCGCCGCAAGAAGACGGTGCTTGCCCCCGAACAGTATTTCGAGGGCATCCGTCGTGGAGACCTGACGATTCTCAGTCAGGCGGTGACGCTCGTGGAGAGTAATCTGCTCGCTGACCAGGCCATCGCGCAGAAGGTGATTGAGTTATGCCTGCCTTATGCGGGTAACTCGATTCGCGTAGGTGTGACGGGTGTTCCGGGTGCCGGTAAGTCCACGTTCATCGAAGCCCTCGGCAGCGAGTTATGCGACCACGGCAAGAAACTCGCCGTCCTCGCCATCGACCCCTCTTCCGAACGCAGCAAGGGTTCCATCCTCGGCGACAAGACCCGCATGAACGAACTATCCGTGAAGTCCAACGCCTTCATACGCCCCAGCCCGAGTGCGGGTTCGTTAGGCGGCGTGGCGCGCAAGACACGCGAGACGATTGTGCTCTGCGAAGCGGCTGGCTTCGACACCATACTGTTAGAGACCGTCGGTGTAGGTCAGTCGGAGACGGCTGCGCACTCGATGGTGGACTATTTCCTGCTGCTCCAAGTGACGGGAACAGGCGATGAGTTACAAGGTATCAAACGGGGTATCATGGAGATGGCGGACGGTATCGCAATCAATAAATGCGACGGTAATAATATAGAACGCGCACGCGCCGCACGCGTGAGTTTCAAGAATGCGCTTGCCCTCTTCCCGCCTCCTGAGTCGGGATGGAAACCCGAGGCTATCTGCTGCTCGTCCATCGACCATAGCGGCGTGATGGAGGTATGGCAGAACATAGAGGAATACATTGAGTTCACGAAGAAAAACGGATATTTTGATGCTCACCGTACCGAGCAAGCCAAATATTGGATGTACGAGTCCATCAACCAGGCTCTTTTAGACGGCTTCTACAAGAACGAACAGATGGAGCACCAGATAGAAGTGGCGGAACGCCAGGTGCTCAACAATGAGATTAGCAGTTTTATCGCTGCTCACAACCTACTAACCGAATATGGCAGACTCAAGCAGAAATAAGAAACGAACCCCGCAGACCACTATCATCAAAGTGGGCACCAATGAGTTGGGAAAGTTACCCCCGCAGGCACAGGAGTTGGAAGACTCCGTATTAGGTGCATTGATGATAGAGAAAGACGCGTACGGCACTGTCGCCGACCTGTTACGTCCGGAGGTGTTCTATAAAGACCAGAACCGCGTGGTATATGAAGCCATCCGCGAACTGGCCGCTAAGGACCAACCGATAGACGTGCTCTCCGTAGGCGAGAAGTTGCGTAATATGGGTACGTTTGAGAAAGCCGGCGGAGCGGTTTATCTGGCGGACCTGACACGTCGTGTGGCCTCTACGGCGCACTTGCGTTATCATGCGCAGATTATTGCCCAGAAAGCCACGGCGCGTGACCTCATCGCTATGGCGGCGCAGATAGAAGAGAAAGGTTTCGACGAGACACAGGACATAGACGAACTGATGCAAGAGGCGGAAGCCGGCATCTTCGAGATTTCCCAGCGCAGTCAGAAACGCGACGTGACACAGATAGACCCCGTCATCGAGGAAGCCTTCGCCCGCATGGAGAAAGCGTCCAAAAACGACGGTTCCATCTCCGGTATTCCTTCCGGTTTCCACGCGCTGGATAAAATCACCTCCGGTTGGCAGACCCCGGACCTCATCATCATCGCGGCCCGTCCTGCCATGGGTAAGACGGCATTCGTGCTCTCCATGGCGAAGAATATCGCGATTGACCGTCAGATACCTGTAGCCATCTTCTCGCTGGAGATGAGTAAGGTGCAGCTCGTGAACCGTCTCATCATGAACGTCTGCGAGTTGGAAGGCGACCGCATCAAGACGGGTAAGATGACCAAAGAAGAGACGAGACGCCTGAATACGAAGATAAACATCATGAAGGGCAAGCCGCTCTATATGGACGACACCCCTTCCCTATCCATCTTCGAACTGCGCTCCAAAGCACGCAAACTCGTTCGCGAACACGGGATACAGATGATTATCATCGATTATCTGCAACTGATGAACGCACAGGGCTCGTCATACGGCAGCCGTGAGCAGGAGGTAAGTATCATCTCGCGAAACCTCAAAGCGCTCGCCAAAGAGTTGGATATACCTATCATCGCGCTCTCGCAGTTGAACCGCGGTGTGGAAGCCCGTCAGGGCGTGGAGGGCAAGACGCCGCAGTTGAGTGACTTACGTGAGTCGGGTGCCATCGAGCAGGATGCCGACCTCGTATGCTTCATCCATCGTCCGGAGTACTATCATCTCTATAACGACGACAAGACCGGCAAGGACCTGCGTGGATTGGCACAAATCATCGTAGCCAAGCACCGTAATGGTGCCACCGATAGTATCTGGCTTCGTTTCCGCGGAAAGTACGCGAAATTCCAGAACGAGGATGAGGCTATCGACGCCGATGAGATGTCGCCCATCAGTACCGACGGCGGCGTGTCTATCCAGTCGAGCATGAATAACACCATGGGTGCCGTCTCCTTCGGACAGCAGATGAACCCCGACGGCGCCACCTATAACGGCATGGGCGAGAATATCGCACCGGCATTCTAAAACGACAAACGACTAACGACAAACGACTAAAAATACATGCAAAGAACAGTCATCATAGACGCATTGAAACGCACGGACTTCGGTAGTCCGATTAACGTGCGTGGCTGGGTTCGCAGCCGTCGCGGCAATAAACAAGTATCGTTTATCGCCCTCAACGACGGCTCCACCATCAAGAATATCCAGATCGTCGTGGACCTTGAGAAATTCGACGAAGAACGTCTCAAACCCGTCACCACCGGTTCCTGCATCTCCGCCACAGGCGTACTTGTAGAGAGCCAGGGCGCAGGGCAGTCCGTGGAAATCCAACTGACGGAACTGGAGTTGTACGGCACCGCCGACCCCGAGAAATACCCGCTGCAGAAGAAAGGTCTGAGTATGGAGTTCCTCCGTACCATCGCCCATCTGCGGCCGCGTACCAACACCTTCGGCGCCGTCTTCCGCATCCGTCATAACATGGCGATGGCGATACATACCTATTTCCACGAGCACGGCTATTTCTACTTCCATACGCCGCTTATCACCGCCTCCGACTGCGAGGGCGCCGGTCAGATGTTCCAAGTGACGACGAAGAACCTGTATAACCTCAAGAAAGACGAGAACGGTCAGATAGACTACTCCGATGATTTCTTCGGCAAACAGGCGGCGCTGACCGTCAGCGGACAGCTTGAAGGCGAGTTAGGCGCGATGGCTTTGGGTAAGATATATACCTTCGGTCCTACTTTCCGCGCGGAGAACAGTAATACCCCGCGGCACCTCGCGGAGTTCTGGATGATTGAACCCGAAGTGGCGTTTATCCAGAAGGACGAACTGATGGACCTCGAGGAGGACTTCATCAAGTTCTGCGTCCGTTGGGCGTTAGAGCATTGCATGGACGATCTGGAGTTCCTCAACCAGTTTGTGGACAAAGGTCTGATTGAGCGTCTGAAATCGGTAGTGGATACGGAGTTCGTACGCCTACCCTATACCAAAGGTATAGAAATCCTGCAAGAGGCGATAAAGAACGGTCATAAATTCGAGTTCCCGTGCAACTGGGGCGATGACCTCAGTTCGGAGCACGAGCGCTTCCTCGTTGAGGAGCATTTCCGCAAACCCGTCATCATGACCGACTATCCGAAAGATATCAAGGCATTCTATATGAAACTCAACGAGGACGGCAAGACCGTTCAGGGCACCGACGTGCTCTTCCCGCAGATAGGCGAAATCATCGGCGGCAGCGTACGTGAAGAGAGCCTTGACAAACTCAATGAAGAGATAGGGCGCCGTCATATTCCGATGAAAGACATGTGGTGGTATCTTGACACCCGCCGTTTCGGCGCAGCGCCGCACGCAGGCTTCGGTCTTGGCTTTGAGCGACTCATGCTCTTTGTGACGGGCATGCAGAATATACGCGACGTGATACCATTCCCGCGCACCCCTAAATCAGCAGAATTCTAATTCACATTATTAACCATAAAAAACACTAACAAACAATCGTATGAAAAAACTCTTATCCTTGATGTTTGTGTTGGCTATCGGTCTAAGCGCCGTCGCACAAACATCACTCAGAGGCCGAGTTATTGACGAGTCCACGCAGCAACCTGTGGTGGGCGCGAAAGTGACGTTGGCCAATCAAGACATTTCCACGACGACGAATGCGTCGGGAGAGTTTTCGTTACTCTATCTGGATGCGATGGATGAAGACGTTATCATCGAGGCAGACGGCTACATTGCCAGTCTGGAGTTGATAAGTCTGAAGGAGAACCAAGCCAACGAGTTAGATGCCATCTCGCTGAAACAAGACGTCGTTTCGCAGGCTGAGGATGAAATCCTGCTGAACCTGACGGAAGAAGAGATGGCTGATGATGAAGGCCGCTCTCAATCGCAGGCTTCGCAGTCCTCCGCCACCACCGATGTATTCAACAAGACGACCTCTTTTGCTTGGTCCACAGCGCGTTATCGTAACCGCGGTTACCAGTCGAAAGAAGAGAACTACTACATCGAGGGCCTGAATTTCAACTCTATGGAGCGCGGTAACTTCAACTTCTCCGCTATGGGTGGTCTGAACGACGCGAGCCGCAACAAAGAGGTGCTCAACCCGATGGAGGCTACAAACTTCACCTTCGGTGGTGTTGCGCAATCGACAAACTACCTCATGGCTGCCAGTGGCTACGCTCAAGGCTGGAAAATCGGTGCTGCCGGTACTAACCGTAACTACAAAGCACGTCTGAATGCTACTTACGCTTCGGGTGTCATGCCGAGCGGATGGGCTGTCATCGCGCAGTTGGCTTACCGTTTCTCTCCGTACATCGACAACAAGGGTATCATCGGCGAAGGTATCAAGTACTATTCGTTAGGTTACTTCCTCTCTGCTGAGAAAATCTGGGATAACGCCCGTCTGCGCCTGATTACTTTCGGTGCTCCTACCGAGCGCGGTCAGAATGCAGCGGTGACGCAAGAGGTGTATGACCTCACCGGTTCAAACAACTACAACCCCTATTGGGGCTACCAGGACGGTAAAGTACGCAATAGCCGTATCGTGAAGTCATACGACCCGACGGCCATCGTTGCTTTCGACTACAAGATTGACAAGGAGCAGGAAATAAAAGTTGCTGCCGGCTATCATTACTCGATGTATTCGAACTCCGCGCTGAACTACTACAACGCTCCTGACCCTCGTCCGGACTACTATCGTAACCTGCCGTCCTTCATGTGGGATGGTCAGATTGCCAACCCGTATAACTCGGTTGCCCAGAAGCAACTCTACGACGATCAGGGTAATCTCTATCCGTGGGGTTTGTTCATCGGCGAGGACATGAACGGTAAGAGTTTAGGTTCTGGTTTCATCGGTCATGACGGTAACCTTGTAGGTCCTTCGGTAAATAAGAATGCGTATAACACGCTTGTAGATCTATGGAAGAGCCGTGATAACAAGACCACGCAGATTGACTGGGAGAATATCTATGCAGCAAACATCACGAATAATGCAGAGAACCCTGACGCTTCTGCTCGGTATATCATAGAGCGCCGCCATAATGACATCCAAGAGGCTGTTGCTTCGTTCAACTACATGAATACGGAGTACAAACATCTGAAGATGACCCTCGGCGTAGAAGGTAAGTTCGCGCAAGGTATTCACTACAAGACGATTGATGACCTGCTCGGCGGTAACCAGTGGATTGACATCGATGCGTTTGCAGACCGTGATATCAAGGAATTGGCCTCCAACAGCGGTTTTACACAGAAAGATATCGAGAACGTACGCAAGAACGAGACTCGTGAAGGCTATGACGAGGTAATCAAAAATAACGGTTGTCGTTTCGGCTATGACTACCGCATTAACATGGGCGACCTGAAGGCTTGGTTCCAGAATGAGTGGAATTTCAACGAGGTGGACTTGTACTATGCACTCCAATTGGAATATAGCATGATGCAACGTACGACGAACATGCTCAACGGTCGTGCTTGGTACCTGACCAGCCTCGCAGAAAAACATAGCGATTTGGAGAACGTTTGGAAATACTACGGCAGAAGTACATATGATCGCATCATAAATGAAGATCCGACAATCATGCAGGTAGGTAGCACCTTAGTGGGCAACGCTCACCATTTCTTGGATCCTTCCTTCAAACTCGGTGCTATCTATAAGATTAACGGACGTAACCGTTTGAAAGTTAATGCTTTGGCAGAGACACGCGCTCCTTACGCACGCGATGCTTATGTTTCGCAGCGCGTACACGACCGCGTAGTAGATGACATCTACGTTCACGATAACGCCAAAAACCTCCATGAGTTCTATGCTGCCAGCGAGAAGCTTGTTTCCGCTGACCTGACTTATGAATTCAACTATCCGATTGTTCGCGGTCGTATCACCGGTTTCTTCACCCAGAGTTGGAATGGTACAGAGCTGAACGGCTACTATGATGACGAGGCTCGTACCTTTGTCAACCAGGCTATGACCGGCCTCGACAAACGCTATATGGGTATTGAGGCAGCGGCTTCCGTGAAGTTAGGTACCTATTTCACCTTGACCGGTGCCACATCAGTAGGAGACTATCGTTATACCAGCGATGCTATCGCTATCAGCTCGGCTGAGAACGGTATGCCAATGACCAAGGACGGTGACGACCTCGTTTTTGAAACGAAAGATAAAGTGCTGTTGAAGGGCGTTCGCCTCTCTACGGGTCCGCAAGTCAACGCAAGTTTGAAACTCAGCTTCTTCCACCCGAAGATGTGGTTTGCTGATGTTACCGTTAGTTACCATGACTGGAACTACCTCTCTGTGGCTCCAAGTCGTCGCATGCAAGGTCTGTACACCGGTACCCGAATCGACGGTACTTCCGTCAACGGATGGTTCGGAGACCTGAATGCCAACGCTATCGAGACCAGCGACAACCAACAGTTGCTTAGTCCGGATGTAGATACCGACCCGAACAGCCCGACTTATGGTCAGGTAGATTACCACAATGCTGTTCTGGATGCAAACGGTATGCCGAAGCTCAAATATCCGTTCAACCTCATGGTTGAGCAGGAGCCGCTTGCGGCATCCAATCCGCTGAACCGTTTCCTCATTGATGTATCAGTTGGCAAGCTGATTTATCTGCCGAAACGTCAGTCGCTCTCTATCAACCTCAGCGTGACGAACGTAACCAATAATACCCACTTCAAGACCGGTGGTTATCAGCAGGCTCGTCTCCCGCGCGCCGTAATACAAGGTGCTGAGGACTATAAGAACTCTGTCATCACGGCTAATGCATGGAAATACCCGTCGAAGTATTACTACGCTTGGGGCGTGAACTTCTTCTTATCCGTAACCTATAAATTCTAACAACAATGAGAAAGTCTATTTATACATATGCAATGTTGTTGGCGATGCCAATCGTTGCACTCATGACGTCTTGCGAGCCGCGTGCATTGACGGAAGAGGATGTAATCGTGAAGCCGGAGAAAGTAGCGGAGTTGATAGCAGATGGCAAACTGTATAATATCAACACATTGCTGGACACGTACATGACCGAGGAAGGTAATTTCTTGAGTGACACGACGCATTATCGTACACGTGCCAAGTACGGCGACCTATACTTGTTCTCAATTGACACGCTGCCGGTAGGCGGTCCCGGAATCTATATCCGCGGACGTGTCGCCACCGATGATTACGGAGGCAACTTCTACAAATCGCTGGTCATCCAGCAAGTGAACGACTGGGAGAACGGTGGTGCTGTAATTGACCAGCAGGGTCTGCGTATATCCGTTGACTTGGGTTCGGCGAACGGAATGTACCACCAGGGTCAAGAGATTCTTATCCGCTGCAACGGACTCGCGATTGGTCGCTATGCGAACCAACCTCAGTTATGCGTTCCTTCCAACAACAATAATATCAATGCCAGTTCGGCTGAAGAGAAAACGGGTTGGGCACCCGGACGTATTCCTTCGTCCTTGTTCCGTAATGTAACCCGCATGATTGGAACGCCTGACAAGAGCAAGTTGGTATTTGAAACGATGGACTTGACGCAGTTGCAAAGCAATTATCTGAGCAAATTCTCGGATGTAGTAGGTGCGCGTAAGATTGATGCGCGTCTTATCAAAGTGATTGACGTGCATTTCTCCGGAGAGTACGATGACCTCAATAATGGTCCTACTGCTTGCAACCGATACAAAGCAGACGGCACGAACAACGGTAACCCGGAATTGGATCAGAACGCATGCACGTTTGGTCCGACCACCGGTAACGTCGGATTCCCGCAGTCCCGCTATGTACGCGACTCCGGCAGCAACAAAGTACTTGTTGCTACTTCCGAATACGCGAAATATGCGTATTTCTACTTGCCGGCAGCCAAATACGTAGGTTCTATCACCGGTGTATTCGGTTACTATATGGACAACGGCAAGTACGCCCCGGATGGAGGCGAGTGGTCTATCACGCCTTGCAACATCTGGGATATCCTGCCGGAATGCCAAGCAGACGCTGCAGATCCGAAATGGACACCGACGGAGTGGAAGTTAGGTGTTCCGCAACCGGAAGACTAATCAAGAAGCATGAACTGGCTGGACGTTTTAATAGTCCTACCGCTTGCCTTCGGCCTCATTAGAGGCTTGATGCACGGGCTTATCTCCGAGATCATCACCTTCGTGGTGGTGATTCTCGGAGTGCTCGGCTCGTGGCTTGCCGCCCCACCCTTCTCTGCTTGGTTAATCCGGCAGTTCGCATGGCCGGAAAACGTGTGTGATGTAGTGGCTTATGTGCTGATTTTCATCGGCATCGCTATCATCCTCTCCATCCTCGCCAAACTGCTCACGAACCTGCTCAAAGCCATTCATCTCGGATGGGCGAACAGGCTGTTAGGAGGTCTCTTCGGTGTGCTTAAATTCGGACTTATCCTCCTTGTCGTCATCTTTATCCTGGATAAGACGAATGAGGCATTCCATTGGATGGACGGGGCGCCGGTGGTGCAGACTTCCGTTCTATACCCGCAAGCTGTTAATGCGGAAAGAGCGGTCATAGACGTTGCATTTAACTGATATGCGCTATTTCTTGTCCTTGGGCAGCAACCTCGGCGAACGCGAACAGACGCTTCGCGCAGCGCTGCAACAAATCGAGCAACAATTAGGTCCTATCCTACGTTGCTCTTCTTTTTATTATTCGGAACCTTGGGGATTCGATTCGCCGAATACGTTCTGTAATCTCTGCTGCTGCGTAGAGACGCCATTGCAGCCCTTGGAGGTACTGCGCCTAACGCAGTCTGTCGAACGCGCCTTGGGGCGCAAGAAAAAAAGTACGGACGGATTCTATTCCGACCGCACTATTGACATTGATATCGTCCGTGCCTTTGATGATAACGGGCAGGAGATTCATGTTTCGCATCCCGACTTGCAGATTCCGCACCCTTTATGGCAGGAGCGCGATTTCGTTACCGTTCCTTTAGCCGAGATCTCTTGATGAATTGCATCTTGTCGATTTGCTCCTCGCCCCACGGCAAGGTTCTCCTACTCTCCCAGAACATGATATTTCCCGTTTTGGAGACGGATACCGGATGTATTTCCGGCTGACTGACCTCCTGTTTGAAGGATTCAATCATGATGGCCTTCATATTGTTTTTCTGTATTTCGAGACTGTCTCTATGACTTTCCAAATAGGACTTAGGCAGGCAGTTCAAATCGAGTTCCAAAGCCAATATCTGCATCGTGGTTGAGTCGAGTTGCACCATGATGGTATCGTTCTTCAGGTCCCAGTTCCCTTCCACGGTAAACGCCATGGGCGTTAATAGCGATACATTCATATCTTCCTCCTCCAGATGCATGCTGAGCTGCATCTCCGTGCTCAGGGTATAAGTGACCGTTTTATTCTTACGCAAATCGTAGATCTCCGTCTTCGGCCCGCGCGTAGTCTCCCATGTGCCCGCCAGCAGTTTCGGTTTGGCAGGAGCAATCTTGCTGATATACGTATCTACATAGCGTTTCATCTCATCATCGGAGATATTCATGATGAATTTGTTCTCCTGATTAAGGATGCGTATCTGCCCGACGAATTGGTCATAAACGTCATTACGCGCGTGGAATTTCTGGAGATAGAGCGCCACCTCGGGTTGCTTGAATAGGAGTCGCACAAACCCTGCCAGGGCTTTATGCTTCATGGTTCCATTGCTACTTATATCCGCCGGAGAGAGGCGCTTGCGGTATTCTGTGATGAAGTCTTCGGTGACGGGTTGATGGAATGTGGCATTCTGCGCATACTGGTTCATCAGGTTGCGGCGCAGATGATAGCACTCCTGCACATTGCGATAGAATGCGATATTTCCGAGGTGCACCATGGCATCCATACTGGTGGTGAATACTTTCTCGGTGGACTCATCGAACCACTCAGGCATCGTGGCGGAATCGTAATGCAGGTATTCGGATACCATCCATAGGCTATCCATGGAGGTCGTCTCCAGTTCTTCCGGGTGCACATACAGATACATCGCCACGTGAAAGAACGCATCCCCGCGCGCCTTGCTCACTTCGAACTTCCGCATCATCTCGTCGATGTCGTAGATGGCCATCATAGCCGCCTGACGCTGCGCTTTCTTCTGATGGCTGCGCTCCACGAGATGATTCACTTCAAATGTCAGACCGACACCGATGGCTGTCGCTAACACACCGGTGAGGAAATTGCTCCACCATGAATTGATTGCTATCTTCTTCATCTTCGTGAAGTTACTTCATAAACGGCTTGAGTTTCTTCTGGGCGAGGAAAAGCATCCAGTCCGGAGTGTGCTTGAGAAGCGGCGTAGAGAGCCAGTTGATGACACCCGGAGTGTCGGCTTTCTTGTTGCGGAACATCTTCTTCAAAGCGCGTTTGACGAGTTTCTCCGGCGGGATACTTACGGTCAGCGCCACCGCCAGTCGGCGCAACTTAGGCGCCAAGCCGAAGAGCCCCGTATCCACTGCACCCGGAGCCATGACGGTGATGCCTACGTTCTGCGGCTTGAGTTCGTACCAGATGGACTTCGAGAAGTTATAGATAAAGGCTTTCGTCGCATTATAGGTCTGAATACCCGGCATGGCCATCCATGCGGACATGGAGGACATATTGAGGATATAGCCTTTCATGCGTTTGTGGCCGCATATACGCTGCTTGGCCTCTTCTTCGGTCAGTTCGCGCTTGCACATGTCGGCAGCAAAGAGACGCGTCAGTTTGGCTACGGTAATCATGTGCAACTGGAGCATGAGTTCGATGCGTTTCATCGAGGTCTCGCAGTAGGTGTTGAAGAAGAATATACCGGCGTTATTGACCAATATATCCACTACATAGCCCTGCTCCACGCACCAGTCGTGCAAAGTCTCCGCCGCGTCCTGCAGACTCAGGTCGGCAAAGCGGGCGACGGTCTTCACGCCGTAGGTCTGCGCGAGGTCTTTCGCCACTTCGTCCAACTCTTTCTGCTGGTTGCTCACGAGCAGCAGGTCACAATGGTAGTCACGCGCGAGTTGCGTCGCATATTGCAGTCCGATGCCGGACGAAGCCCCGGTTACTAATGCTAACATAGGTCGTTGGTTGTTGGTCATTAGTCCTTGGATTTTTTCTGTTCAGCAATGGATTTCTTGGACGCAGCCTCGAGGTCGGCTATCTCGCGCTGGATACGCGGAGCGATGGCTTCGCCGTCGCGCTCCACGCACTCGTGGCACTTCATATTGAGCGTGTACATACGGCCTACGCAGTAGTTCGAGCGTCCGCAGCCGGCATGGTAATGCGGGTTCGCCTGCACATGCTTTACGAAATCAGGGTCTTTTATGAGCACATGCGCTATCTGGAATAGTTCGAAACCTTCGTCCATAATCTGCTGACAGTTGTCGCCGCTTTGCACGCCGCCGACGTAAATCAGCGGGATATTGGTGTCCTTGAGCGCTTCCTGGAATATTTTCGCCTTCTCCATGAAATACAACTCCTTGAACGGCTGCGTCGGCAGCATTATCTGGTGTACGCCGGGGATATTGAGTGCGGCTTTGAGCCACCAGAAGGTCTTCATCGGCATATAATGCGCAAGGGTCTTGTACGGCATGGCGCCGCCGAGGATGGTCATCGGCGAACGGCTGACGGTTCCGCCGGAGAGGACGATACCGTGTACCTTGTGCTTGGCGATTTCTTTCGCCACCCGGATACCCTCTTCGATGCTCACGCCTTTCCAGCAGTCGTCCCACATGTTCGTCTTGACTACCACTGCGATGTCGTCCTTGGCATGAATCATGACCTCGTCGAGCACTTCGTTCATGAAACGCACGCGGTTCTCGAAACTGCCGCCATACTGGTCACGGCGGTGGTTCGTACGCGGCGCGATGAACTGCGAGATGAGGTAGGCATGGCCGGCATGTATCTCCACGCAGTCGAATCCGCACTCACGCGCCCAGTCAACCGCATCGCCGAATTTCTTGACGAGGTTTTTTATTTCCGCCACTTTGAGACGGCGGTGGATGGTCGGTGAATAGAGGTTAAAACCGTTCGAAGCGCTTACGGGCATACAATGACAGGTGTAGAAATGCGTCATGTTGCCGCAGTGGCCGAGTTGGATGGATGCCTTCGCGCCTTCCGCATGGATGGCGTCGGTCATCTTCTTCATATCGGGAATTATCTCCGGACGCACATAGAGTTGTCCGTCGAAGGATACGCCGCTCAAATCGACAGCGCAGTATGCCACGGTGGTCATACCTACTCCGCCGCGGGCGACGGACACGTGATAATCCTGTAATTCCTTGGTAGGCGCATTCTCGCGCGCCATGTTCTCGAAAGCAGCGCTGCGGATGATACGATTGCGCAGCGTAATAGGCCCCAGTTTGAAGGACGTAAACAGTCGTTGGTCGTTCGTCGTTGGTCGTTCGACTTTCGATTGTGATTTTTTTGTAGATGTTGTCATTTTTCTATTTCTGTATCACTATATTTCTTGATTAATGAATTCAATTTAGGTTGAATCATATGAAGATTTTCCATAATAGGTTTCATGCCATCTTCTTCAATATAGTTTAACTCGTTAGATAATAGTATTTGAGTTTCAAGTTCAAATGCAGAACCTAATGCAATATTGAGAAAATGCACAAAATCCTTGTTTGTCCCTCGTCCTGCACCTTCAGCAATGTTAGATGCTATAGATACAGCGGCCCGTTGAATTTGTGAAGTAATGCCGAATTTCTCTTCGGGAGGAAATTGCTTTGTAATTAGATAAACCTGTTTGGATAAAGCCATTGCTTGTTTCCAAACCTCCAATTCTCTGAAATTATGCGCCATGTACTAACGACAAACGACTAACGACAAACGACTAATACACAAACGGAATAATACGTTTCAGTTTCTTACGGTCGAACTCATCAGGGAATTCTTCCGCATATTTCTTGTAAATCGCGTTGCTGCGCGGCACAAGATTACAGCATGTGAACCAGAAGAACAGCAGTCCAGCCAACGACCATGTGAGGATGGCAAATCCGAGCCACTCGGTAATCTCGCCGAGATAGTTCGCGCTTGTCACATACTTGTACATGCCTTGTTTGGGCAGGTAATGGTTGGTGTCGCCGGGCTGACGCAGATGACGGATGACATGGTCCGAATGGACGTTGATGCACCATCCGACGAGGAAGATTATCGTTCCGATGATGAACTGCGGTGTCGTCACCCATGCTGTAGTGTACAGTTCCGGATAGTGCTGCGGGGCGAGATGGAAGAGCCAGTAGCCCTGGATGTAGCCGTTGATGAGGTTCCATACCACGGAAAGCATCATAATCACTATCGGCATCTTGTTCTTGCCTTTCAGCAGGAACGGGAAGATGAACGAGCGCTGGAAATAATGGAATTCAAACAGCAGGAAGAATACCCAGTAAGGCGAATTCTTCACAACAGGCCCTAAATTCGGGTCGCCAAGCGCCTTGAAATAGAGGTACAGCACCACGAAGAACACCGGACATTCCATCAGGAACCATCCCACTTTGTTGTTTATCGCAGGTCCCCATTTCTCGGAGCGCATCTTGCCGTAGCCGGCGTCCACAAAATACAAAGAGACAAATACGACCAAGCCCACTAAAAACATAATGTAGAGCAGGTCATAAAAGAAGTTAATCGAGTAGATATTTTCTATCGGCATATTGTTTGTTATTAAGATTCATTTTGTTTGCTCGCTAAAAAGCATGCAAAGGTACGAATAATTATTCGTATATACAAAAAATCTTAATAATCGGACACTTTTTCTTATCTTACCGCGCCTCTTTTTTCTGGCAGACGAAAAGGCCGAAGATGATTAAGGCCATGCCCGCCCACTTGCCGATAGGCAGATGTTCGCCGAAGAAAAGGAACATCCATAGCGCCGTAAACGCCGGACGGATATTATTGAACGCATTCGCCTGCGTGACGCCTACCTTGCGTAGCGCAGAGCAGAAAAGGATAAACGCTATCACACTCGCGAAGACCGTCAGATAAGCCACGCATAGCAGAGCTATGCTGAGTGGAGAACTGATATCTGATAGCTGAGAACTGATGGCTGACCACTGAATGCTGAATACTATATCTCCCTCCTTCCAGAACCAAAGCGGAAGGAAGAATATCAGGCTCACGCATTGGGCGTAGAAGATAAACGAAAGCGAGGTGTAGTGCGCCGGCACCTTGCGCATCATGATTGAATCGACCACGGCGGCGGAGACGGCGGCAAAAGCAAGGGGAATACCCCAGTAACTGCCGATGGAGTAATCGGTACTGCCGATGAGCGACAGGGCAAAGACGCCGAGGGTGGAGATGATGATACCGATGATGTTGTTTCTCGTCACCTTCTCGCGCAGCAACACCGCCGCAAAGACAGGACTGAGCAACGGCGAAGTGGATAATAGCGTCTCGGCGATAGTAGGACTATGGAGCGCGTCATAGGTGAACGTCTCTAACAGATAGTACAGAAACGGCTGACAGAAACCCGCGATAAGGAACAGCGGCAGGTCTCTCCGTTCGATTTTCTGGAGCGCGAAAAGGCTGCTCTTGCGGCAGATAAGACCGATGACAAGCATGATTAGAACCGACGGCACGAACCGCAGGATAATCATCGTAAACGGCGGAAGGACGGCCAGCGCATGCTTGATGGCAATACCGCTGACGGACCATATTATCATCGATGCGACGAGCGCCGCAACGGCGATGTAGTATGTCTTGTTTCCGCTTTCTGACATTTGTTACTGTTCCGGCGGCGGGCAACATACCCGCACAAAACGGCGTGCAAAGATAGACATTTTTTTTGATACGTGCAAGCATTTTAAGAAAATTCAGAAAAATAGCCTCAATATTTGCATATATGAAAAATCGTAATTTCGGACTCCGCCTACTTCGCATTCCCCCGAAATTCCGGTCGCACTGTTGTGCAAACTACAATATTTTGCCCAAAACCAACAAATATGCGAGCATATTTATTTTTTTCGGCCAAAATCTTGCATATTTGAAAAATTTGTTGTAATTTTGCCACGCAAAATTGTGTTCACCATGAGAAAAATTCTATTTTTTGCATCAGTAGTTTTCGTGTTAGCAGGTTGTCGTCAAGGCGGTGAGGCGGGTCGTATTACGGCGCACGCCAACCCCATCATGCCCGTCCGTATGGCCGGCGACACCGCGCATGTGTTTTTAACCGATTATTTGCCCGCCCTGTTCGGCGACACCACTCTTTGGAAAGGTCTGCAATGGACGACGGCGGGGGCATTGGAGTGCATCAACCTCGTCGGCACGCCGCCCGTAGTGCGTGAGATGGACATCGTCAACCGCGACCGTTCCATCCATGCCATCTCGTTCCATGACAAGAGCGGCAGTTTCGCCATTCCGGTACTGCCCGCCAAGCCTGTGCGTCAGGCGCTCGTGTCCTTGGGCTATGAGGATGACAGGTTACGTGTGGGCTTCTACGACACCGTGGCCAATCCGAGTTTCGAGGCATACGTCCAGAATACGCTCATCGACCATAGCCTGTGGAGCGCGAACGAGGACGGCACATGGACGCTGGATCTGGGAGCCATCAGCAATCAGATGTCAGCCTTCAGCGGACGCGCATACCTGCGTATCTTCGCTGAGGACGAGACATACCTGTATAACGACCTCTTGCTGCCCTTGCAGGACGGCAAAATCGTGACGAGCGTGAGCCAGTTGAACCGCCACGACCCGCAGACGCAGGTGCTCTACTCCCTGCTCATCGACCGTTTCTGCGACGGCAATACCGCCAATAACTGGAAGATGAACTCGCCGGAAGTGCTGGACATCGTGGATTATCAGGGCGGCGACCTCGCCGGCGTCACGCAGAAGATTTCGGACGGCTATTTCGACAAGTTGGGCGTGAATACGCTGTGGATCAGTCCGATTACGCAGAACCCGTGGGACGCGTGGGGATGCTATGTATTCAAGAACGGCAACAAATACGATCCGTCGAAGACCTATACCAGGTTCAGCGGCTATCACGGCTACTGGCCTATCTACGCGACATCGCTTGACAGCCGCTTCGGCACGCCGGAGGAGTTACGCACCTTATTGGATACCGCGCACGCGCATGGTATCAACGTGGTGCTGGACTACGTGGCGAACCACATGCATATCAACTCGCCTACCCTCCAGGCGCACCCCGACTGGCATACCGACTCCATCCTGCCCGACGGACGCCGTAACTTCGAGTTATGGGATGAGGCGCGTCTGACGACTTGGTTTGACAAGCATATCCCGACGCTTGACCTCGAGCGCGAGGAGGTTTGCGAGGCGATGACCGACAGCGCCCTTTTCTGGCTCGAGAACTTCGAACTGGATGGCTTCCGTCATGACGCCTGCAAGCATATTCCCGAAGGCTACTGGCGCATGTTGGGTCAGAAGATTGCCAACCGCTGGCCCGGACGTCCTATATGGATGATTGGCGAGACATACGGCAGTCCGCAGTTGATTGGCGGATATGTGAAGACCGGCATGCTCAACGCGCAGTTCGACTTCAACGTCTATTTCACGGCACGCGAGGCGTTATGCGGCCTCAAGGGGATGGACGAGGTGCTGAATAACGAACTCACATCGCTTGCCACCTACGGCGCACACCATACGATGGGTAACATCAGCGGCAACCATGACCAGATACGTTTCGCTTCCATCGCCGGAGGCGCGATAGACATCAGCAGTCAGGGCAAGGAGGAAGGATGGACGAAGGAAGTCGGTCTCGGCGATGCGGAGAAGGCCTACAAGCGCTCTTTGCTGCTCGAGGTGCTGAATATGACCCTGCCCGGCGTGCCCTGTATCTATCAGGGCGACGAGTATGCCGAAGTGGGCGGCAACGACCCCGACAACCGTCACATGATGCGCTTCGAGACCTTGAGTCTCGACGAGCGGAACATGCGTGACAAAGTGGCGGAACTGATACACATGCGCCGCAACTCCATGCCGCTGCTCTACGGCGACTTCATTCCCCTTATCGACCGTCCCGAAGAAATCATCTACCAGCGTGTCTATCTGGGCAAGAAAGTGACGGTGATTATCAACCGCAAGGACCTCACGTATGAGATAATTGAGAATTAAGAATTCACAATTCACAATTCACAATTCACAATGCACAATTCACAATGCACAATTCACAATGCACAATTCACAATGCACAATTAAAAACTCCATAAATCCATGAAGAAATCATTCATTCTTGCGCTGGCTGCATTGGCTCTCATCAGCTGCGCCGACAACAAAGAGTTACGTCACCCCAAATGGGCTTATGACGCTACCATCTATGAGTTGAATACCCGTCAGGCTACGCCGGAAGGCACTTTCCGCGCCGCGGAAGCGTTGCTGCCGGAACTGAGGCAGAACGGTATCGACCTCATCTGGGTAATGCCCTGCCAGCCGATTGGCAAAATCACCCGCAAGGGTTCGCTCGGCAGTTACTACTCCATCATCGACTACTGCGCCATCAACCCCGAGTTCGGCACACGCGAGGACTTCGAGCATTTCCTCGCTGCCGCCCATAAGCAGGGTTTCAAGGTCATTCTGGACTGGGTGGCGAACCATACGGCGCCGGATAGCGAGTGGACCAAGAACGACGGATGGCATTACCGCGACAGCCTCGGAAACCTGATGGTGCAATATGACTGGACGGATATCTCCAAACTCAACTACGACAACCAGGACATGCGTAATGAGATGCTCAAGGCCATGCATTGGTGGATGGATACTATCGGTATCGACGGTTTCCGTTGCGACGTGGCGGGCGAAGTGCCGACCGATTTCTGGAACTGGGCGATGGCGGACCTGCATCAGACCTACCCGCACATGTTCACCCTTGCCGAAGACGAGGACAAGGCAAACGAACTGACCGAGACGGCGTTCGACATGTACTACGGCTGGTCGCTTCATCACGTGATGAACGAAGTAGCACAAGGCAAGAAAGGTGTGGAAGATATATGGGCGAACTTCGCGAAAGCCGATACCACCATCCGTCCCGAGGCTATTCGCATGAATTTCATCTCCAATCATGATGAGAATAGTTGGAATGGTACGGAGCAGGAGCGCATGGGTGACGCAGTACCTCTGTTTGCTGCGTTCTGCTATGTGGTGCCCGGCATGCCGATGATTTACACGGGCCAGTTGAGCGGCAACCACCATCGTCTGCTCTTCTTCGAGAAAGACCTGATAGACAAGGACGAGCAGTTTGCGCAAGCCGCGCTGTATCAGAAACTGAACGCTCTGCGTGAGCGTAACAAGGCGCTCTTCAGCCCGGAGGTGGGTGCGCCGTTGGTTCGTATCCCGGCGGATAACGAAGCCGTCTTCGCCTGCGCGCGTCAGAAAGAGGGACGCTGGCATACCAATACCGTCATCGCCGTGATGAATATGAGCGATAAGGAGCAGGAAGTCACGCTTGACCTCGCCGGCTTCGAAGGGAAATACAAATGCCTCTGCGGCGAGAAACACGAACTGTCCACCGCGCAGACCTTCACTCTCAAACCTTGGGGATTCAAAATCTTCGAGAGATAAGCACTTATGCAGAAACACTATCTACATTACCTCACGGATGTGATGTCGCATCAATGGAATGATGCGGCGCTCACGGATTATAACGAGGAGCACGAATACACTTTCGGTCAGTTGGCTACGGAGATGCTCCGGCTCCATGTGCTCTTTGAGCAGTTGGGTCTCAAGCGCGGGGACAAGATTGCCCTCGCGGGGCGTAACTGCGCCAACTGGGCGGTGGCGTATCTGGCCATTGCCGCATACGAGGGTGTCTGCGTGTCTATCCTGCAGGACTTCACCGCCGAGGACATCGCGCATCTACTCGACCATTCCGACAGCGAACTGCTCTTTGTCGGTCCGTATGTATGGAAGGAGTTGCAGAACCAACCCATGCCGCACAAACTCAAGGCGGCGCTGTCGCTTGAGGACTGGAGACCGCTCTATCAAAGCGAAGGGATGAAACTCAAAGGCGAAAAGTTATGGAAGGCGGTGGACGAGGCGTTCCAAGCCAAGTATCCGCATGGCATAGAGCCGGAGGATATCCATTTCGCGGCGGACGAGAACAGCCTGTGCCTCATTAACTACACAAGCGGTTCGACGGGCAGTCCGAAGGGCGTGATGCTCAACGGACGCTCGATAAGCAATAATATCGAGGTGGGCATGAAGATGCTGCCGGTGGAGCCGGGCCAGCGCTTGGTGTCCATGCTGCCGTTGGCGCACATGTTCGGGCAGGTATGCGAACTGCTCTACCCCCTTTGCTCCGGCACGCATATCTTCTTCCTCACCAAGTCGCCTACCCCGTCCATTCTCCTCAAGGCGCTCAACGAAGTGCAGCCTTATCTGGTGGTCACGGTGCCCTTGGTCATTGAGAAGATTTACAAGAAGAACCTCGACCCGCTGCTCAGCAAATGGGCTATCCGTACGTTCTGGCATATACCGGGTATCGGCAGCATCATCAAGGGGCGCGTGAAAAAAGGACTGCGGAATGCTTTCGGCGGCAAACTGCGCTATTTCATCTGCGGCGGGGCGGCGATGAACCCTATCGTGGAGAAATGCCTCATGGATATCCATTTCCCGCTGTCCATCGGCTACGGAATGACCGAGTGCGGACCGCTTATCGGCGGCAACCCGCCTAAGTATTTCAAGGCGCGTACCGGCGGTGTGCCCGTGATGAATATGGATGTGAAGATTGACAACCCCAATGCGGCGGGTATCGGCGAGATACTCGTCAAGGGCGAGAATGTCATGCTGGGCTATTACAAGAATGAAGAGGCGACGAAAGCCGTCTTCACCGACGACGGATGGATGCGCACGGGCGACCTCGGACGACTTGACCGCAAGAAGAATATCTATATCAAGGGACGGTGCAAGACCATGTTCCTCGGCGCTTCCGGACAGAATATCTACCCCGAGGAGATTGAGGACAAACTCAATAACCAGGAGGCGGTGGGCGAATCGCTGATTGTGGAGCGCGAAGGCAAGTTGGTGGCGCTCGTCTTCCCCGATGAGACGCTTACCAAGCGCATGTCGCTTGAGCAGATACAGGAACTGATGAAGGCGAACCTCGCCAAACTCAACAGCCTTATTCCCTCATACAGCAAGGTATCGAATATCGAGGTACAGGAAAAACCCTTCGAGCACACCCCAAAACGCTCGATAAAACGCTTCCTGTATAAGTGATTTCACTCCCCCACCGAAAATTAAAGAGGCAAGAGAATCAAACTCCTGCCTCTTTTTTGTGCCCTGTGTGAGAAAAAAGGACGTTATATTTGCATATATCAAAAAAAACCTATACCTTTGCAGTCGAATGGAGAAAAGGATATACATAGTGCTGCTGACAGGGCTGATGCTGCTTTCCTGTTCACCGCGTGCGCTGCATGAGGCGCAGCGTGTAGTGGCGGAAGCGGACAGTATGCGTGCGGAGGGAAGGATGTATGACGACAGCGTTCATCTGGCGCAGGCGTATGAGCGTTTGGGCAGTTGGCAGTGGTGCTATGCGGACGACTATGCACACGCCTGCTACCACTACGGTCGTCTGCTGCGCGAGAAAGACAATCCGGTAGCTGCGATGGAGTGCTTTATCAACGCTTCCCATGCTCCCACGCGTGACTACCATATCCTCGGGCGCGTATACAGCAATATGGGAGAGATTGCCCATTTGGCTGGAGAATATCAGCTTTCTTATGATATGTTCGAGCACTCCGCGGACATGTTCCTCCATGCAAAAGACTCCATCGCCTATTATTATGCGCTCAACGACATGGCATTCGAGTTGGCAGAACAAGGAAAGAAGAAAGAATCATTATTTTTACTTAATCGCATAGATTATTCTGATACGATTTTATCTTCTTTAACCAATCTTACTAAAGCAGAAATGTATAAAAGAAATGAACAATATGATTCTGCTATATATTGTTCTTATGCATTATGTAAAAATTGGGAGCATCAAAAAACAGGATTTTTAATAAGAGCTCAGTCCTATTCTTTTCTTGGTAATAAGGATTCGGCTGTATTTTATGCCAATAAGGTACATGCTATTTCCTCTGATTTATATACAATGAATGGTGCATTATATATCCTCACTCAAGATGACGATAGTAAATGTAAAGAAGATATTAGACAAACATCAGCAGATAGGTCAGACATACATAAACTTATAGAGATGCAACAAGGTAAACTCTCACAAGCTGTTCAACTATTAGAACAAGATTTAGCACGCAAGCCGGACTGGCGTGGCTATGCATTGGCATTCGTGATAGTGATAAGTGTGGTCGCCTCGGTTGTCTCTATACGAATAAGGAAGAAGCGCAAGCAGCAGATGAATGAGCAAGTATCATTTCTCGCAGACCAACAAGCGGACACTATCATTGAGTCCATTAAGAAACATATTGATGTTTCGAATTTGGAAGATACACTTCATTGGAAAGATTATAACGCCATGAAATCAGAAGCCGACTTGTATATGGGTGGCATAGTAAGCAAATTGGAAGCCTACCATCTCAACGAAGTGGAAATCCGTTTCTGCGTATTAACGGTATTGAATTTCTCTCAGAAACAAATAGCAGACACTATCCATTATAGTTATCCGTCGGGTATCAAAACGTTAAAGAAACGTACCGCGGATAAACTCTCTACTACACCTCCAAACCTAAGGGATTTTCTGCTTCATATGCTGCCAAAAACGTAATTTTGAGGAGTGTCTATGTAAAATGTAGACCATCCCAAATTGTATATTGCTGATTTACAGCGGCTTGCATTTTAAAAATGTAGACCGCTGTTTTTTGGCCAATTCCAATAAAAGCAGTAATTTTGCAACGTCAAACAAACCACATTGTTTCACTTAAATTATTACAGTTATGAAGACAAAATTATTTGCTTTGGTATTGAGCGTACTCCTTACAATACCGTGCGCATTACGCGCAGAAGAAGTTGTCATTCCGTTAATGGAAGTAGTGGGTATGGGTACTCTCCCAGGAGACGGTCCGTTGGATAGTCCGGATGAAGACCCAACTATTATCCCGCGTCCAAATTCTTTCCATGCGACGATTAACGGTCATGCATTATCGGTTACCAAACTGGAACCGGCTATCCCATCTGCGCAGGCAACAGTGGTGAATGCTTCTACCGGTAGCATCGTATTGAACCAGCAGTTCACCAATTCCGTACAACAACAAATCTCCAACACGGGCGTGTATGTGCTGCATATCACAACCGATGGCGGCTCTTTAGTTGGTCAATTTATTGTACAATAATAATTAATATAAGAAATATAAGATTATGAAAAACAAACTCTTTTTATGCACGGCGGTTATTGTCACCTGCGCATTCTCTATGAACGTAAATGCGCAAATGTATATAGGCAGTACAGGTAAAGTTTCGATAGGAGTTAGCGATTCAAGTGAGCCGCTATCGCAATTATCCGTTGGTAGTGTGGGGAATGCCAATGCTGAACTATCAGTATACAAAAATGGGACATATTCCGGTACTCAATACGGCATCATGTCTCATTTGGATTTGAACCCGCAAAGCGGTACGATTTATTCAATTGCGGGGAAATGCACCGGCGGGGCAACGCATATGATTGGGGTTTACGGTGAGTCATTAGCGGATAATGCTCTTATTGCCTTACCTTCCGGTGCGATGATACGGCCGACTGTTTCTGGTGTGTATGGCATTGCAGGAGGTTCCACGCGTGGGAATTTCGGTGTGTATGGGACTCTCAAAGATAATGTTACAGCGGGAGCAGGTGTCTTTGGAACTATTAATGGAATAGGGACAATGTTAAACGAGAGATACGCAGGTTATTTTAAAGGGCAAACGAAAGTTAATGGCGATTTTTATGCTTTGACGCTTAATACATACACGAACCCATTTCCTTTGAGCAGTATTCAAGGAATAGATGCAGAAACTTCCTCTAAGATACTATCCGTAACCCCTGTGCAGTACCATTTTAAAGACACTATTGAAACAAATCTGCGTATACATTATGGTCTTGATGTGGATGAAATGAAAAAGAAATTTCCCGATTTAGTTTATGAAGGCAATGAAGGTGAAATTAGCATCAATTACGTTGAACTTATTCCTCTGTTGGTACAGACGGTACAGGAACTTTCTGCTAAGGTAGAAAAGTTGGAACGGACCCAAAGGAAATGACAAAGGACTTGTTATATTGGATTCTTATGAAAAAAACGATTATTTTACTGCTATTGCTATGTAGCTTTGGTTGTTGGCGATCCCACTGTCAAACGGTCTCACAAACGATGGCACGACAGGTGGCAGAAAACTTTTGGAATGCTCAATCTCCCGTAAAGTCACCCCAAACATTCCAAGTATATCCATTGGGTGATACACATTATCCGACAATGTATGTTTTCTCTTCTGCTGATGGATGGGTGCTTGTCGCCGGGGATAAAAGAGTTGCTCCTATATTGGCATATTCAGATGAGAAGGGCAGAGAATTTCCCGCGATGGAAGATGTACCTCCAACTATGCAATATATATTTGATAGTTATCGTAAGCAAATTGAGGCAATACGCAACGGCAGTGTTATAAGAGAATATAATCAAGAGTGGCATTCCTATATAGACATCAACAACGGAAAAATTTCTACTCGTAGTGTAATCGTATCTCCACTTCTCACACGCGATGGGCATGAAAACGCATGGGCACAAGATGAAAATGATGATTACCCATACTCCGATTCAACCAAAATATACAATAAGTTTTGTCCTCCGAGAAATGGATGTTCACATGCTCCTGCAGGTTGTGGTGCAGTCTCATTAGGCCAGATAATGTGGTATTGGCAGTGGCCATATGCAAAAAAAACATTTTATAATTATAATCGTGTAGTATCTACTTATAACTGGGATATGATGCCATATGTATTATCAAACTCATCTTCTATAGAGGAAGCTGATATGATAGCCACGTTGTTGCATGATATCGGCGTTGCTGAAAACATGAATTATCACTGCAATAGTTCGGGAACGAACATCTATTCTATACTACATGCGTTGAGAGATTCTTTCTACTATAGTGCAGATGAAGTTAAAATACGAGTTAATTACACAAACGATGCATGGATTAATTCGTTAAAAGGAGAGTTAAACGAACAACGTCCGGTTCTTTATGGAGGTCGTTCTGGAAGTGAGGGGCATTTTTTTGTTATTGATGGGTACAATTCAAACAATTACTTTCACGCGAACTTAGGATGGGGCGGTATGCAGAATTTTTATTATAATCTCAATGAAATATATCCAAGTGACCAAGTAATGATTACAAATATCCACCCAAACTATGATTTTTATTGTAGTCCTTATACGGTTCCGTGGTGGGATATCTGGCCCACCAACTTTTTCGTTCAACATGGCGGTAAATTAACCCTTGAGGAAATGATTTTTACTAATGGAATGCACGGCTACATTTATTCGGAAGAATCAGTCAAATTAGATGTCGGGGTATACGTCAAAATGGGAGCCGAAGTATATATAGGAATAAACGGCTCACTTTGTAGTAATGGACAAGCACCAGCTTCGGCACCTCGGACTGCACATGAAGAAATACATACTTGCGAGAATTCTTTGAATACATCTACTGCGACTAAAATTTTCCGTGACGGGGAGTTGTACATCCTGCGAGAGGGTAAAGTTTACAATTCAAACGGTATTCGGATAAAATAAAGGCGATTATTCTTGCATATATCATTTTTTTGTTGTAATTTTGCAAGCGGAATAGTAAAAACCCCTTCGTAATTATGAGAAAGATAAACCTTATTATTTTATTGGCAACAGTACTCATAGCGACGAGCCTTAGGGCGTCAGGGAATGGCAGCAGCACGAAAGCCAACTCTATTGAGTTTGATTGGACCACAGGAGTCGTCCATAGCGGCGATAAACTTTGGTATCGGATTGACTTGGAATCCCTGCAAACTTATTCGCAGCCGTTTTTCCTCATTCATTTTCGCAATCCCTCCCTTTCGGATACGGTTCACTTCCGATGTGAGACGACCGTTTTAGGCACAACCTTCAATTTTGATGAAGATGTTGCCCCCGGTCAAGAGGTCACATCGGCAGAAAGCAGTCTTGGCAGCCTGATTGCCAAACAGGAGTCACCGGAACTTTTCTTCAAGATGGAATCTAGCGGTGCCATCCATATTATGTGTACCGTAATAGAGGAGTCTTATCCTCCATCCCTCTGTGACGAGTGGAATGTAATGGGGAAGGCTTATCCTAACGGAATGATTCGTTATTCCACTTTCAAACAAAAGTTGACGACAGATACGATAATCGCCCATAAGCACTACGCCAAGTTAGAGCAATCCGGCAAATATATCGGTGCCATGCGTGAGGAGGAAGATTCCCGTATCTACTATATTCCGGCAGGCAGCGAGCAGCAGTATCTACTCTATGCCTTCCATGCACAAGCAGGAGACACGTTAACCAACACATGGGTCGGCGGAAACCCGAATGATTTTCCCAATGGCAGCAGAGCTGTCATTAAAGAAATAAAAGAGACTTCTCCAAAAACATATATTGTGAGTTACGAGTATGTGTATAACAATGCAGATACGTCATGGATGGATTACACATGGATTGAAGGTGTCGGTATGTCTTGCGGTCCAAGCGGTGATTGGTGTCCATTCCACTGTGAAGGCGATTATGGAGAGAGTCTTCTTTGCGCCTACAAGAATGGCGAACAAGTGTATGTTTCCGAAGATGGTGAAGAGTATGGCTGCGAGTATAATTCCATCCCTGTATTCATATCTTTATACAAGGCACAGAACCTTGCGGAGTGGGATGGTATAACAGGAATTACGGCAGCTTCGAGGGATACGTTAATTCCAATTAATCGGGATGAAATAGCTGCAATTCTGGAAGGACACCGCATATCTTTGTATCAGTCATATGAATTGTATCATGACGTAACTACGCAAGTGCAGCTTTTTGATCTTAGAGACAATAGTATTGTGTATACCGACTCATACCAAGATTGGAAGAGAATCCATTTAAGCATTCCCGGCTCGTACATGATTGTCTTAAAACCGGAAAACGAAGAGGGAATCTTGTTAGGTCGTGTGGATTTTGAAGTTATAGTCGAATCCCTCGACGACATTCCTGCGCCTTTTTCTTCGGCGACAAAAATCCTTCGTAACGGACAGTTGTACATCGAGCGCGACGGAAAGATGTACACGATACAAGGGATAGAGGTGAAGTAATCAGCCATCACTATAAGAGAGTCACAAAGCGTCTTACTGGAAAGTAAGGCGTTTTTTAATCCGTGCCCAAAAATCATCAAACAAACAATTTTTACTATGAACAAATTTCAATATCTGCTCAAAAAAAAGCATCCGGAGAACTGAGCATTCTCTTTGAATTGGGCCTTCCCGTCCATTTAGTGTCTTACATGGAAATCTGCGCCTATCACCTCGCGCACCCCGAACTAAGCCAGTGGCAGGTAGCGCTCCATTTTAATACGCATAAATATACCGTTTGGCGGGCATATAAACTTCTTAACTAACATAACGTTTTGCGAGCGACCAATAATTGGTGGTCGCTCGTTTCGTATAATAGCAGTACTTTTGCAGCGGATTTCTTAGTTCGCATAGTGCTCACACAACGGGAACTCGAAAGACAAAAGAAAAAGAACCAAAAAGAAAATTAAAATATGGTAATAAGGTGGTACGTACTGCGTACGCGTAACACCTCTTTGTAACACCCATATATAACGAATGAATGAGTGAACGAATTAACGAACGAAAGAATTATGATTAATTTTATCGAACTTTGGGCGCTGCTTCGTCAGCATGGCTCCAGCAGCAAATTCGAGACCGAATGCGCCGCATTATGGGCCACCTACGCGCCCGACATGCAGCTGCGGATTTACGAGTCTATCCGCACCAAATTAGCGCAAGGGCGTTTCGTCCATTACGACCCGCTACGGGCTATCCGGGAGAATGCGCATGAGAGGCGTCAGCAGACGCTTTCCTATGCGGACTACTATGCCCGCTATCACACTACAGAACCCTGTGACGGATGGCAAATGGCCAACCCCACAGGAAACAAAGTCATCTACGTGAAAGACAATTAACAATAAACAATTCACAATTCACAATTAAAAATTAAAAATTAAAAATTAAAAATTAAGAATTATGGCAAGAGTAGAATTAATGTCCGGAATACAGAGTATCTCCGGAAGAATGGGAGACCTGGTCTTCCGCACAAACAAAGCAACCGGCAAAGTCTATGTGTCCATGTGGCCAAGAAAACGGAAAAATGCCCGTATGAAATTGCAGGGGCAATCATGACTATGAGAAAATTAGAACATGGTTGCATAGGGATTGTGTCCGAATTGCCTCCGAGATGAGTCCGAGATTACTCCGAACGAAAAATGGAACATTTATGGAAAGAATTTCAAAGACACAACTGACCGGAAACCTCGAGCGCATCATCCATTGCGCCGTAGGCAAAAACGGCCTTAACACCCTGATTTACGGCTGGCTCAACCTCCGCAAGTACGGCGACAAGTACAGACACGCTGTACAAGCACGGGACTACTTGTTCATCACCGAAGTACAAGACCTCTCGGCGTACGCGGGCTATGATTTGTCAAAAAGTCATCAGGATGACTAAAACGATGTCGTAAATTTGGAGGGTTCGTATAAAAGTAGTAATTTTGCACCGTCTTTCTGACAGATAGGATAATGAGTCTTCGGGGCGTCTGTCACTTCCTTCTCAGTCCCGGAGTCTCAAAAAGGAAGGAGTCCGAAAGACAACGCGCGTTAAAAAAAACCTAAACCGTTATGAACAAAGAACAAATTTACAAGATTGTCGTCACCGCCACCACGGCGCTTCTGACCTGTCTGGCAATCGCTCTCGGGTTGCAATCGTGCACAGCAACCCGAATCGTGAGCACGACAGCGAGTTACGTCCAGCGCGGCGACACAACCACCACCATCATGACCAAGACCACCGAGACTTATCATGGTGAGAAGAAGTAATTATCAACCATTTAACAACCTTAACTACTTATGGCAGTAATGAAAGTAGGCGCAGCGGGAATCGAGACGATCTCGGGCGCAATGAAACGACCGAAGAAACAGAATGGTCACAATCACGGCAATTATCTGGTAGCCGTTCATCGCAAGGCAGAGACCACGAATCCGAATTGTCAACGCGTGTATTCGTATGACGCGGATCGCTACAAACGCGACACGCCTTTGAGCGCACGCGAACTGGAGGTACGCGGACGCTTCTCGGCGGTAGCAGCGGCAGTCCGCACTCGCAGCAAGGACCTCATGTCCATCTCGTCCGACCAAGCAGCCTTCCTCGCACAGAAGGACCAGCCCGGCGGCAAGAAGACGATGAAGGCGTACTTGTGGAAAGTATGCGGCGACGCGTGGGACGCGGAGCACGGCGCGTAAGCGCTCCGCGCAGTGAGCGCAAGCGGGGCTTGCTCAGTGATGCGGCAAAGCCGCCTAATGAGCGTCCGCAAGCGGACTCAATGAGCGCACTAACGTGCTCAATGATGAACCCCTAACCCCTCCCTAAAAGGAGGGGAACAAAGGGGATGGTGTAAGAAAAAGAGAAGCGGCCAAACGGTCGCTTCTCCTTATTATATACGCACACGCGTTAGAGCAAGTGGATTACACACACGCATTAGAGCAAGTGGAATACGCACACGCGTTAGAGCAAGTGGTATGTTACCGTCAGACCTGCCATGACGATGGAAACCATCGACATGAGTTTGATGAGGATGTTGAGCGACGGACCCGACGTATCCTTGAACGGGTCGCCGACCGTGTCACCTACGACGGTAGCCTTATGGCAGTCACTACCCTTTCCGCCGAAATGACCTTCCTCCACGTATTTCTTCGCGTTATCCCAGGCACCACCGGCATTCGCCATAAAGACAGCCAGTACAAATCCCGTAGCCAAGCCGCCGATAAGCAGACCGAGCACACCGGCTACGCCGAGTACCAGACCCGTGATGATAGGAACGATGATAGCGAGGATAGACGGCAGCAGCATCTCCTGCTGCGCACCCTTGGTGGAAATCTCCACGCAACGGGCGTAGTCGGGGTCTGCCTTGCCCTCAAGGATACCCTTGATGGTGCGGAACTGGCGACGCACCTCCTCCACCATTTTCTGTGCCGCACGGCCTACCGCGTTCATCGTCAGACCGCAGAACAGGAACGCCATCATCGAGCCGATGAAGATACCGACAAGGACAATGGGGTTCATCAGGTTCACATTATACGCATCCATGAAATCCACGAGAGTCGCCTTCGCCGCCTCTACTCCGTTCGGCAGCGCCTCTCCGGTGCGGATGAGCGCAATCTTAATCTCCTCCACATACGAAGCCAGAAGCGCAAGCGCCGTCAGCGCCGCACTACCGATAGCGAAGCCCTTACCCGTAGCGGCGGTGGTGTTACCCAGCGCATCGAGGGCGTCGGTACGCTGACGCACTTCTGCGGGCAGACCGGACATCTCCGCATTACCGCCGGCGTTATCGGCGATAGGTCCGTAAGCGTCCGTAGCCAGGGTGATACCCAGCGTGGAGAGCATGCCGACAGCCGCGATACCGATACCATACAGACCCATCGAGAGGTTCGCCGCGCTGAACTCCACATGGAAGCCGTTGGCGCACAGATACGCCAGGACGATAGCCACACCGACGGTAACCACCGGAATAGCCGTGGAGAGCATACCCAAGCCCAAACCGCTGATGATAACGGTAGCCGGACCGGTCTGCGAACTCTCACTCACCTTCTGCGTCGGCTTATAGGATTGCGAGGTATAGTACTCCGTCGATTGACCGATGATGACACCGGCAAGCAGACCCACCACTACCGACAGGCTGACCTGCCACCACTGGCTTGTCTCCGTACCGAAGAGCCAAGCGAAGATAGCGAACGTCACCGCCGCAATGAGCACCGCCGCGGTATTCGTACCGATAGCCAGAGCACGCAGCAACTCCTTCATGCCTGCGCCCTCTTTGGTCTTGACCATATAGATACCGATGATGCTGAGCAGCACACCGCAAGCCGCGATGAGCGACGGAGCAAGCACCGCCTTGAGTTGCATACCCTCAACCGCCGAAGTGGCAAACGCCGAAGCGCCAAGCGCCATGGTAGCCAGGATAGAACCGGCGTACGACTCATAGAGGTCCGCACCCATACCCGCTACGTCACCTACGTTATCACCTACGTTATCGGCGATAGTGGCCGGGTTACGCGGGTCATCCTCGGGGATGTTATACTCGGTCTTGCCGACAAGGTCCGCACCCACGTCAGCCGCCTTGGTGTAGATACCGCCGCCCACACGTGCGAACAGCGCCTGCGTGGAAGCACCCATACCGAAGGTAAGCATCGTCGTGGTGATGGTGATGAGGTCGCCTTCCGCGCCCACCATCTCCAACAAGCCCGTTCCGTTAAGCACCAGGAACCAGCCTGCGATGTCAAGCAGCGCCAGACCGACCACCGTCAGACCCATCACGGCACCCGAACGGAAAGCGACCTGCAGACCCGAGTTAAGGCTCTGACGCGCCGCATTGGCGGTACGGGCGGAAGCGTAGGTAGCCGTCTTCATGCCGAAGAAACCCGCCAGGCCGGAGAAGAAACCACCCGTCAGGAACGCGAACCATACGATACCGTTCTGGAGTTTGAAATAAGCCATCACAGCAAATACGGCAGCGAGGATGACAAACACAATCGTCACCACCTTGTACTGCTGCTTGAGATACGCCATCGCGCCCTTACGCACATGCGAAGCGATGGTCTTCATCAACTCTGTGCCTTCATCCTTGCCCAACATCGAGCGATAGAAATAATAGGCGAAACTCAGAGCCAACACCGATGCCGCCAAAACGACGTACATCAATACAGTTAAATCACTCATAAGAAATTAAGTTAAGAAAAATTGGTATTATTCAGGTTAAATCACATTTTGCGCCGCAAAATTACTAATTTATTTTGAAATATGCAAATATTTTCGTACCTTTGCGCCAAATTTTTACGTTTTATGACCAATTGGAAGATTTTAACTATGGCATTAATGGCATTAGTCGGCGTTAGTTGCCAAAAAGCGGAGACAGGGAAAGCGCCTGTCACCAAGCCCGAAATCACTATCGAAGGCGGCCGTCTGACGCCCGAAGGATTATGGGCGATGGGGCGCATCGGCAGCGTCAAGAGCGACATCGAGACAGGTCTGCTCGCCTACACCGTCACCTATTACAGCGTGGCGGAAAACCGCTCCACGTCATGGATACGGATATGCAATCCGTTTGGTGAGTTGGAGGTTGTAGATGAGTTCACGGGCTACGAGCCGGCATGGTTCGGATGCAGCGGATGGCTCGCATACCTGCGCGGAGGCAAGTTATACCTGCGCCGCGACGCCGAGGAAGTGGAGGTACAGGGCGCAGAGGACATCGAAGGTTTCCTGCTCTCCCCGATGCGCGACAAAGTCATCCTCATCAAGCAAGTCAAGACCGTTCCGTCCACCGCCGACAAATACCCCGACCTGCCGCTGGCTTCCGGTCACATGCACGACGACCTGATGTACAAGCACTGGGACGAATGGACGGAGACCGCCCCGCAGCCTTTCGTATGCGACTTGGAGATAACCTACTACGGCGAGGGCGAACGTATCAAGACCGCCAAGGTCAGCGAGGGTTTCAACATCCTCGAAGGCACGCCGTTCGAATGCCCGATGAAGCCTTTCGGCGGTATCGAGCAACTGGCTTGGAACCCGAACAACGAGGAGATAGCCTATACCTGCCGCAAGAAGACCGGTCTGGACTACGCCGTTTCCACCAACAGCGACATCTATCTAATTAATGTTCGCACGCGCGAGGAGCGGAACATCACCGAGGACAACAAGGGGTATGACATCAACCCCGCCTATTCGCCTAACGGCGAGTGGATAGCATGGCTGTCCATGGAGCGCGACGGATACGAGAGCGACGAGAACCGACTCGTGGCGATGAACCTCAATACCAGCGAGAAGCGCTATCTGGTTTCCGGCTTCGGTCAGGCTGTCGGTGAGTTCGCTTGGTATAACGACACCACCCTGCTCTACACCGATGTTTGGCAAGGTACGATTGACCTGTACCTCACGACCATCCAAGGCGATGCAGAACGCATGACGGAAGGACAGTATGACCTGGGTCTGGGCGATGTGTGCGACCGTTATATCTATCTGCTCGGCCACTCGATGCGTCAGGCGAACGAGATTTACCGCATGGACGCAGAGGAGTATCTCAACGACCCGAGCCGTGAGTTCGGTCCGCGCGGCATCGACTGGGAACAGCCGCATACAGCGTTGGAGAAAGAGATAGAGCAACTGACGCATGAGAACGACAATATTTACAAGCAAATAGAGCGCTCGACAGTCGTGCCGCGCTGGCAGAGGACGACCGACGGCAAGCAGATGCTGACATGGATTATCTACCCGCCGCATTTCGACCCGAGCAAGAAATACCCGACCATCCTCTATTGCGAGGGCGGTCCGCAAAGTCCTGTCTCGCAGTTCTGGTCGTTTAGATGGAACTTCATGATGATGTCCGCCGGCGATTATATCATCGTGGCGCCCAACCGCCGCGGTCTGCCCGGCTTCGGCAAGGAGTGGAACGAACAGATAAGCGGCGACTACAGCGGCCAGTGTATGACCGACCTGCTTACGGCGATTGACGAGTTCTGCAACGAGCCGTATGTGGACAAGGACCGCCTCGGCTGCGTAGGCGCTTCCTTCGGCGGCTACAGCGTCTATTGGCTGGCAGGGCACCACGACGGACGATTTAAGGCGTTCATCGCGCATGACGGTATCTTCAACCTCGAGATGCAATACCTCGAGACCGAAGAGAAATGGTTTGCCAACTGGGACCTCGGCGGCGCATACTGGGACAAAAGCAACAAAGTTGCCCAACGCACCTTCGCCAACAGCCCGCATAAGTTCGTCGATAAATGGGATACGCCTATCCTCTGCATCCACGGCGAGAAAGACTACCGCATCCTTGCCAACCAGGCGATGGCGGCTTTCGACGCGGCGAAGATGCGCGGCGTACCTGCCGAACTGCTTATCTTCCCGGACGAGAACCACTGGGTACTCAAGCCGCAGAACGGCATCCTCTGGCAACGCGAGTTCCGAGGATGGCTTGACAAGTGGCTGAAAGACTAACGACCAACGACCAACATGAAATATTCCTACGAATACGACATAAAGTATCAGGAAGTGGACGGGCAGCGGAAACTGCGGCTGTTCAACCTCGAGAACTACCTCCTGGAAGTGGCGGGACTCGTAGCGGACGAACTCGGCTTCGGCATACAGGCACTCCACCCGCGCGGACTGACATGGATTCTGACGCGGCTCAGTATAGAGATGGACGAGATGCCGACACATTGCGAACACGTGCGCTTCGAGACATGGATAGAGTCCAACGCACACATGCTCAGCACCCGCGACTACCGGATATACAAGCCTAACCCCGACCCTTCCCTAAAAGGAAGGGAGAATGAGTGGATTCTAATAGGTCAATGCAAGTCCGTATGGGCGGTGCTTGACTTGGAGAAACGCGAGATAGTGAATGTGTTCGACGACCCTATTTTCGAAGGCTGCGTGGACGGCGAAGTGCTGGATATCCCGCGTGTGCGCATGACGACCATTCCCGAACCCACAGGCTCCGTGCCCCATAAAATCGTCTATTCGGACATCGACTACAACGGCCATTGCAACAGTTGCCGTTACTTGCAGGCGATGACCGACGCCTACCTGCCCGACTACTACGGCAGGAAAGTGCGCCTCGACATCAACTACTCCAAAGAGGCGATGCTCGGAGAGACATTACTCACCCATTACCTCGTCACCGAAGACGGCGTACAATACCAGCAGAAAAACGATGCGGGCGAGACCAGTTGCTCAGCAAAGATAACGGTTAATGGCTAATGCACAATTAAGAATTCACAATTCACAATTATAAATGGCTAACGGCTAACGGCTAATGGCTAACGGCTAACAGCTAACAGCTAACGACCAACTACCAACGACCAACGACTAACGACCAATATATGGAAATACAAGAAAACACGACGTTGTTGAAACGTCCGGCAGAATTGGAATGCGACGTAGTGCGCTTCCAGAACCAGAAAGACAAATGGATTGCGTTTGTAGGCCTCAAAGACGGCCGCCCGTATGAGATTTTCACAGGTCTTGCAGACGATGAGATGGGCATCGCTCTGCCCAAGAGTGTGACCAAAGGCAAGATTCTCAAAATCGTACAACCGGACGGCACGAAGCGTTATGACTTCCAGTTTGTCAACACACGCGGGTTCAAGACGACCGTCGAAGGACTGAGTTACAAGTTCGACCGCGAGTTCTGGAACTATGCTCGTCTCATCTCCGGTGTGCTGCGTTATGGCATGCCGATAGACCAGGTCGTGCACATGATTAGCGGCCTGCAGATGGATAACGACTCTATCAACTCATGGACCACCGGCGTGGCCCGTGTCCTCAAGCGCTATATTCCGGGGGCTTCTTCTGAAGATGAAGAGGTTTAGAGTTTAGAGTTTAGAGTTTAGAGTTTAGAGTTTAGTGTTTAGTGTTTAGAGACAAATAAAGCCGGCGAACTGCCGGCTTTATTCTTACTTTTCTGCAATAAATCGTGTCTCGAGCATGCCGAGGGACTGATTTTCCACTACCTTGATGCCATATTTGCGGCGCCACTGGCTGGCTAAAGAGTTCCATAAACCGCGCTTGACATAGGAATAGATGTAAGGGTGCAGATGTAACTGTAACCCTTTTCCATGGTGTTGGTACTCCTGTTCGCATTGCTCTGCGATTTGGTCGGTAAAGAGGATGGACGCTTGTATTCGTCCCTTGCCCATACACGTCGGGCAGGTCTCTTCCACTTGCACTTCCACCGCCGGACGAACCCGTTGGCGCGTAATCTGCATCAGTCCGAACTTACTGAGAGGCAGGACGTTATGCTTGGCTCTATCGCGGTCCATGAGTTTGCGTACGTAGTCGTAGAGTTGCTGCTGATGGCCCTTGTCATCCATGTCGATGAAATCGACGATGATGATGCCGCCTATATCACGCAGACGCAACTGGTGTACCAACTCATCCGCCGCCAGCATGTTAAACTGGAAGGCATTCTCCTCTTGGTCCTCATAGAGTTTCTTGCTGCCGGAGTTGACATCAATGGAGAACAGTGCTTCGGTCTTGTCGATGATGAGATAACCACCATGCTTGAAACCGACCGTTCTGCCGAGGCCCGTCTTCATCTGACGGGTAATGTCAAAATGGTCAAAGATTGGCTGCGTGCCCTGATAGAACTTCACGATTTTCGCGCTCTCGGGGGCGATGAGTTCCAAATACTGACGAACTTCGTTATAGATATCCTTGTCGTTGATTTGGATGGATGTGAAGTCGGGACTGAGGACGTCACGGATAATACCGAGCGTTCGTCCCATCTCTTCGCTGACCAGACTGACGGGTTCTTTCTGCTGAAGCGTCTTGACCGTTTCCTGCCAGCGCTCCACGAGCAGACGTAACTCATTGTCCAGTTCAGCCGCACGTTTGTCTTCAGCCACAGTACGAACGATGATGCCGAAACCTTGCGGTTTGATAGACAGCAACAGTTGTTTAAGCCGCTGGCGTTCCGCCTCGCGCTTGATTTTCTGGGACACCATGACACCGTCGGAGAAGGGGATGAGGACGATATTACGGCCCGCGATAGATATCTCGGCCGTCAGACGGGGACCTTTGGTGTTTATCGGCTCCTTGGATACCTGCACCAATATCGGGTCACCCACTTTCAGTACCTCTGCTATTTGCCCTTCCTTGCCCACCTCGGCCTGACGCGGCGTCTTCTGAATCAAAGGCAGACGGCGCTTGTCCGAGACGGCTTTGGTGACATAGGTCTGCAGCGTTCGAAACTGAGAACCTAAATCCAGATAATGCAGAAAAGCTTCTTTCTCGTAACCTACATCCACGAAGACGGCATTCAGCGCCGGCATGACCTTCTTGACACGGCCGTAATAGATATTCCCTACGGCGAAATTGTCCTGGTCGCGTTTCTCACGCGCCACTTCCTGCAAGCGGTCATCCTCTGTCAGCGCGATAGCGATCTCCTGCGGCTGTACGTCCACAATCAACTCGCTTTTCATACTTGATAGGATTTTGAAATAAATAAAAAAGCCTTGTGGCAAACGCACCTACACTTAGGCCCGCTTTCCGCCACAAAGCTAAATACAACCGTCAATTACTTATGCTTATGACGATTTTTACGCAGGCGTTTTTTACGCTTGTGCGTGGACATCTTATGTCTCTTATGCTTCTTTCCGTTAGGCATAATGATTAATAATTAAATGTTAGTATAAATTTTTTGTGTTTGCAATTACTGGCGCACCTCCTGCGCGAACGATGCTGCGGGCTTGAACGCCACTACGCGGTGCTCCGGAACGACTACGGAGATGTGCTTGCCGATGTTACGGGCCACTTTCTCCTTACGCGTCTTGGTCAGATAGGTACCAAATCCACGGAGGAACACACTCTCGCCCTTAATGAGGCTCTTTTTGATACTCTTCATAGAAGCTTCAACAATGACATTGATTGTCACCTTGTCATACCCCGTGGCGATTGCGATTTCATTTACGAGATCTGCTTTTGTCATAATATTTTTATTCTTTACACGTGATTAATTCGAAAAAACCGCGCAAAGTTACTATAAATAAATGAAATACGAAAATTTTTCGCAAAAAAAATTGCAAATTATGTGATTTTTTTGTACTTTTGTGCTCAAAATTGAGATTTATAGCCCGAAAAACTGTTAAAAACCATGCCCAACTCCTTATTATATAATCACTTATATGCGTGGTACGAAACCCATCGTCGTGTCCTTCCGTGGCGCGAGACGGAAGACGCCTACGCCATCTGGCTGAGTGAGGTCATTCTGCAGCAGACGCGGGTGGCGCAAGGACTGGAGTACTACCTGCGTTTTATTGCCCGTTGGCCGCGCGTGGAAGACCTTGCGGCGGCGGACGAAGCGGAAGTGCTGCGCGAGTGGCAGGGACTGGGCTATTATTCGCGGGCAAGGAACCTGCATAAGGCCGCGCAACAGATAGTGGAACGTCAGAAGCCGAAAGTAGAAAGCGGAGAACAGAGCGGCTATTGCTTCCCGAAGGCCTTTGAGGACATCCGTTCCCTACCCGGCATAGGCGATTACACGGCAGGCGCCATCGCATCGTTCGCCTATAATGCACCCTATCCGGCGATGGACGGCAATGTGTATCGCGTCGTGGCGCGGCTGTTGGACATCGACGAAGCCTTTGATACCACGGCGGGTAAGAAACTCTTTCACAAGCATTTAGAGAGCCTGCTTGACCGCGAGCACCCGAGGCTGTTCAACTCCGCCATCATGGAGTTCGGGGCGTTGTATTGCACGCCGACGCTTGGCGACAACTGCGCGTTCTGTCCGCTCAAAGAGTGCTGTGCCGGCCATGCGCACGGGACCGCGGAACTGCTGCCGGTCCGCAAAGCGAGACCGAAAGTGCGCGACAGATGGCTCACCTATCATATCTATTTAAGCCATCAGCCGTCAGCCGTCAGCAGTCAGTCATCAGACGCATTCACGCTTATCCGGCGGCGGGAGAACCCGAAAGATATCTGGTATCACCTCTATGAGTTCCCCTGCGAGGAAACGGACAACGGCGAAGCACCCAAACAGCGAAGCGCTCAAACAGCGAAACGTTCAAACAGCGAAGCGGTCTCTTTCACGCACATATTATCGCATCAAAAACTCCATGCACGGTTTGTCGTGCACAGAGTGTCTGAATTGCCGAAGATAGAAGGGACTATCGCTATTCCTTGGTCGGCATTGGATGATTATGCCCTTTCCCGATTAACGCTGCGAGCGCTTGATACACTTCGCGTAACTCCTCCGAACTGATAGCACCCGATTGAGTCTGGACCGTAGAGAGCACCTCTAAATGATGGTTGATGACTTCCATGTCTCCGCGTTGCGCGGGGCCTGTCTGCGCGTCAAAAGGCTTGAGTGTGTGTACCTTCGCCGCCGTCCGGTCAATCAGCGGCAGCAGGGCTTCAAACGGTATTTGCGTGCCCTTCAGGACATCCTCCGCTATCTGGTACATCAGATTTGTGTAGTTGTTCGCGAATACACCGGCTATATGCAACCGTTCGCGGTCATGCTGCGTGGCTTCGTAGATGCGGCTCGTCAGGCATTGGGCCAGAGAGTAAATGGCGGCGATGTCGTCGATATTCCGACCCTCGATGAAACAGGGGATACCGCTCCATTCGTCAATAAGGACTTCGCGGCTGAAACTCTGGAAGAAATACAGCACACCGGAATGGGGCTTGTCTTCGCCGAACACCTCTTTCGGCATCGAACCCGAGGTGTGCAGATGGAGCGCCTTCGGCGCATACACCCTGGCTATCACGTCCCGCAACGCATGGTCCGCGATGGCGTAGATATAGACATCCGCAGGCGGCAGTTCGGCTATCTGCGGCGCATCTGCCGCTGTCAGCGGACGCCCGTGGACCAATTCCGCACGGATACCTTTCAGGCTTAAACCATGGTGCAGGTTCGTACCTACACTACCCGCTCCGATAATAACAATTTTCATTGCAAGCAGTTGTCTAAGGCGGATTTGAGGGCAGGAATGTCGAGATGCTGACCGATGAAGACAAGTTTCTGCATGCGGTCGCCATATTGGTCATCCCAGTCCTTGCGCAGTTGCGCATCGTCCGCCATGAGTTGCATCAGTTCCTCTTTGGGCATGGTAGCGAACCACTCACCGGCTTTGCGGAGGTTGAACTGCCGTCCTGCCTGTTCGAACAGATAGCACATGTCGTATTCTTCGGCGAAATAGCACATTCCTTTGCATCGCAACACATTCTTCGGCCAATGCGCGGCTACGAACTCATCGAAAAGCCCGAGGTCGAACGGTTTACGCGCGTAATAAACATAGGTGTCGATGCCAAACTCCGCGAGGTGGTCATGATGGTGGTGGTGATGCTCGTGCTCGTCGTGGTCGTCATCGTCGTCATCGTGATGGTCATGGTGATGATGGCTCGCATCCTCCACTTCTTGAATCCATGCCGCAGACGTAGCCGTGCGGTCAAAATCAAAAAGTTTAGTATTGAGCAGTTTCTCCAAATCGACATCGCAGTAGTTGGTCTCGATGATTTCCGCGGTGGGTTGTATGGCGCGAACGATGGATTTAATTCGCGCCAACTCCTCTTCGCTCACTTCAGAGGCCTTATTCAACAAGATGAGGTTGCTGAACTCTATCTGCTCAATGACCAGTGCCTCGAGGTCTTCTTCCTTGGGTACGTAGTGCATGAGCGCATGGCCGCCGTCGAACTCATCACGCAGGCGGAGGGCATCCACGACAGAGCATATACAGTCGAGCACCGGCAGTCCGTCTTTGGCAAAGCCGGGTACCATTTCCGCATACGAGCAGATAGTCTGCGCGATAGGCGCCGGTTCGCAAATACCACTGGCCTCGATTACGATATAGTCAAAGAGCCTACCCCCATCCCCTCCCTGAAGGGAAGGGCTTTTTTTCATAGCACACAAGTCATGGAGTTGCTGGAGCAGGTCCATCTTCAGCGAACAGCATATACAGCCGTTCTGGAGGGCAATGAGCGAGTCGTCTTGCTGGCTTACCACCCCGCCCTGCTGAATAAGCGAGGCGTCAATATTGACTTCGCCTATATCGTTGACAATCACCGCAAAACGAATACCTTTCTTGTTGGTAAGAATGCGGTTCAAAAGCGTTGTCTTGCCGCTCCCGAGGTAGCCGGTGATTAATAAAATAGGGATTTTATTGATGCTTGTCATTGGTCGTTTGTCGTTTGTCATTTGACGAATGCAACATAGTCATCGTAGTATTTCTCCACTAATTCGGTTTGTCCGTAGCGCTGGCATGTCTGGAGCACGTAGTTCAGGATAGCCGCTTCGCGTGAAGTGGTGGCTTCCATCAGTCCGCGTTGACGACGGCTGAGCGACTGCGCGAAATGCAGGTACTCGACGCAGGTCTGCGCCACATTATCCATGATTGCCAGTGCTTTCTCATCCTCTTCGAGCATGAAATACATCGCCGCCATGGACGCCGAAGTATAGTCATACGGGATGTTATAACCGGGCAGCATTTGTTCGGCATAGTCGAGCACTTCGAGTGCTTTCTCGTCCTCGTCATGACGGATGAGTTCTTCCGCCAGTTGCGCGAACATCATTCGGTGCGTGCGGCACATGCGCATCAGGTTCTCGTCAATATAGATACCCGGCAGATTCATGTTACCGTATTTGAACTTATGCATCATGTTCTCGTACATCGCGTCGGCATTGACACGCGGTTGTCCGTCGCGGCTGCGTACCGGCGTTATCTGGTAAACGAGTCCGGTCAGTTCCATCCACGGCTCGAGACCCAAATAGTAGTCATTGCCGACAGTCGCGCAGAAATACATCGGGCGCTCCCATTTGTTGGTGGAGAGCATCTCCATAATCATCATCTCCGAGCGGGTGTAATGACGTTTTTTCTTGAACATGATTTTCTCTCCGTCAGGCGTCTCCACGTAGAGTTGGTCGGAAGGCAGGTAGTTATCTCCTTCGCGGGTCTTGGTACGCGGATCGTCCGAACGGAGGAAGTTAAAGGCTCTTTCCACCGAGATAGGTTGTCCGAGACGGTTGTCCACGCGGGCAATCTCATTCGCGCCGGGCATGTAATCCTTGTACTCCCATGAGATAGGCAGCGCCTTCGATTCATAGTACGGACGCTTCATCTGCGCGATATACCAGTCGGTCTGCAGATACGAGAGGTTGCAGACGCGCAGGTCTGTGCCCACTTCCTCCACCTCCTGGTTGTACCAGAGCGGGAAGGTATCGTTATCGCCGTTGGAGAAGAGGATAGCCTGAGTCTCGCAGGACTTGAGGTAGTTCGCTCCGAAGTCACGGCAAGAGTAGCGCTGCGACCGGTCATGGTCATCCCAGTTCTGCTGCGCCATGAGAGCAGGAACACCAAGGCAGAAGAGAGACATTAAGACCGCTATCGCTGTTAGACCGGCTTCGCCTGTTAGACCGCTATCGCTGTTAGACCGCTTCGCTGTTAGAGCGCTGTTAATCCAATCTATCAGCGCCAGCACACCAAGACCGATCCAAATACAGAACGCATAGAACGAACCGGCATAGGCATAGTCCCGTTCACGCGGCTGGTAAGGTGTCTGGTTGAGGTAGAGCACGATAGCCAGACCGGTGAGGAAGAACAACAGGAAAGTCAAGGTGAAATTCTTCCATCCTTCGTTTTCGCCCTTCGCATTACGCTTGCCAATCTGCCAAACGATACCGATGATACCGAGCAACAACGGCAGGAAATAATATACGTTATGACCTTTGTTCTCCTTCAGTTCGGTAGGCAGCAGAGACTGGTCGCCGAGCATGGCGTTATCGATGAACGGAATACCCGAAATCCAGTTGCCTTTCGTGATGTCGCCGTATGACTGCAGGTCGTTCTGGCGTCCCACGAAATTCCACATGAAATAGCGCCAGTACATGAAGTTGACCTGATAGCGGAAGAAGAAACGCAGGTTCTCGCCGAAAGTGGGGCAATACTCCGTCTTCTGCTGTCCGCAGTACTCATAACGGACACGTTTGCCTTTCACGTTCGCCCATTCTTTATACGCCGAGACGTGACTGCCTTGCGACGAATACATACGCGGGAAGAGCATGCAGAACTGCGGCATGTACTTGTAGGACGACTTATAACCGGTGATGGCATAATGGTCCTTCTCGCCTTCTTTCTTCGGCGCGGGCGCATATTGCGCGTGTCCCTGTTTCTCTACAGGCACGCACATGTTACCCTCCACACGCAGTTCAACAGGTGCGTTGTAGGTCTGACCATAGAAAAGCGGACGGTCGCCATACTGCTCACGGTTGAGGTAATACTTGAGCGAGAAGACGTTGTCTGGGCTGTTCTGGTCCATCGGCGTATCCGCATTCGAACGGATGACGAGTGCGGCATACGAACTGTATCCGATGAGGATGACCGTCACCATCAATACACCGGTGTTGAGCCAACGCCATAAGGATTTACGATTGGACGATTGACTATTGGCTTCGTATTCGAGGTCGGCACGTTTATGCGTGTACCAAATCGCCCACGCGAGGAAAGCCACCGTCAAGACGAGGCACACCCACATACCCGTGTTAAACGGACATCCGAAGCCGTTGACGAACAGCAATTCGAACCATCCGATGAGTGTCGGGAAGCCCGGGATAATACCGTAAAGGATGACCAGCAGAACAAGGCAGGAAGCCAAGAAAGCATAAATCAGTCCCTTCCACGAGAACTCATAACGACGGAAATAATATACCAGTCCGATAGCAGGTATCGTCAAGAGGTTCAAGAGGTGTACGCCGATAGAAAGACCCATCAGGTAGGCAATGAGTATCAGCCATCTGTCCGAGCCTTCTTCGTCCGCCTGTTCGTCCCACTTGAGGATTAGCCAGAAGACCACCGCCGTGAAGAGCGACGAGGAGGCATATACCTCACCTTCGACCGCCGAGAACCAGAAGGTATCGGAGAAGGTGTAAGCGAGTGCTCCTACCGTTCCTGCGCCAAGGATACCGATGCCTTTCCATAAAGCTATTGGCTCTTGGCTATTGGCCATTAGCTTCTTTGCGAGCGCCGTGATGGTCCAGAAGAGGAAGAGGATGGTAAACGCACTGGCAAGCGCCGAGAGGGCGTTGACGCACATGGCGACATGCGAGGTATCCGACGCAAACAGACTGAAGAAATGCCCCATGAGCATGAAGAAAGGTGCTCCGGGCGGGTGTCCGACATCCAGTTTCCAAGCGCTGGAGATGAACTCACCGCAGTCCCAAAAAGATGCGGTAGGCTCCATCGTAAGAAGGTACGTTGCTGCAGCGATGGCAAACACAAGCCAGCCGCAGAGCGTGTTCCATAATTTGAAATTTCTCATTTTATACTAAATATAATTATTTTTGGTCTCTCAACTTGTATCGCCCCTGAATTTTCAAATGCCCATAATACGCCAAAATAAAATCGGGCGCAAAGGTACAAAATAAAAATGACATATGCAAATATTTTATGCAAAAGATACGATTATCTCTCGAAGTTGGACCGAAGATGGACCGAAAACGGACCGAGAATGGTCCGAGAACGATTTGAAAAGAAATAAAAATCGCTCAAGTCTTGCATATATGCAATTTTTGTAGTAATTTTGCAGCCGAATTATGGATAAGATACGTAATTTTTGTATTATTGCGCATATAGACCATGGTAAAAGTACTTTGGCCGACCGTATGCTGGAGTTGACGGGCACCGTCGATGTCCGGCAGATGGAAGCACAGGTGCTGGATAACATGGATTTGGAGAAAGAGCGCGGCATCACCATCAAGAGCCACGCCATTCAGATGCAGCACAAGGGTTTTACCCTTAACCTCATTGATACTCCGGGGCACGTGGATTTCTCATACGAAGTGAGTCGCAGTATCGCGGCTTGCGAGGGTGCTGTGTTAGTGGTTGACGCTACGCAAGGCGTTCAGGCACAGACGATTTCCAACCTGTACATGGCCATCGAGCATGATTTGGAGATTATTCCTGTGCTCAACAAATGCGACATGCCGAACGCCATGCCCGAGCGCGTAGAGGACGAGATAGTGGATTTATTGGGCTGCAAACGCGAGGATATCCTGCGTTGCTCGGCAAAGACAGGCGAAGGAGTGCCGGAGATATTAGATGCTATCGTCGAGCGTATTCCTGCGCCGGTAGGCGACCCGAATGCCCCGCTGCAGTGCCTCGTATTCGACAGCGTCTTCAACTCATTCAGAGGTATCATCGCCTATTTCAAGGTGGTAAACGGAACGCTGCGCAGCGGCGACCATGTGCGTTTTGTCAATACCGGCAAGGAATACGACGCCGATGAGATAGGTATCCTCAAACTCGACATGAGTCCGCGCAAAGAGATCAGTGCCGGTAATGTGGGATATATCATCTCGGGTATCAAGACCTCGACGGAAGTGAAGGTGGGCGACACCATTACCCATGTGGCGCGGCCTTGCGATGCGGCGATTGACGGTTTCGAGGAAGCGATGCCGATGGTCTTTGCCGGCGTCTATCCTATCGAGAGCGAGGATTACGAAGACCTGCGAGCAAGTTTGGAGAAACTGCAACTCAATGACGCGAGTCTCACGTTCCAGCCGGAGAGTTCCATGGCTTTGGGCTTCGGTTTCCGTTGCGGGTTCTTAGGACTGCTGCACATGGAAATCGTACAGGAGCGTCTCGACCGCGAGTTCAACATGGACGTCATCACCACTGTGCCGAACGTAAGTTATAATGTCTATACCAAAGACGGCAACATGGTGGAGGTGCACAATCCTGCCGGCATGCCGGACCTGACGGAGATAGACCGCATTGAGGAACCGTACATACGCGCTTCGGTCATCACCACCGCCGACTATATCGGTCCGATTATGACACTCTGCCTCGGCAAGCGCGGCGAGTTGGTCAAGCAGTCATATATCAGCGGCAACCGAATGGAACTGCTCTTCGACATGCCGTTAGGCGAAATCGTCATCGACTTCTACGACAAACTCAAGTCCATCTCCAAGGGCTACGCGTCCTTTGAATGGCACATGAACGGCTTCCGTCCGTCCAACCTCGTCAAGTTAGACATCTTGCTCAACGGCGAGCAGGTCGATGCCCTTTCTACCCTCACCCATCGCGACAATGCCGTTGATTTCGGGCGTCGCATGTGCGAGAAACTCAAGGAGTTACTGCCGCGCCAGCAATTCGACATCGCCATACAGGCTGCGATAGGCGCAAAGATAATCGCCCGCGAGACCGTCAAACAAGTACGTAAGGATGTGTTGGCGAAATGCTACGGCGGTGACGTGAGCCGTAAGCGCAAGTTACTGGAGAAGCAAAAACGAGGCAAGAAGCGCATGAAACAAATCGGCAACGTCGAAGTTCCGCAGAAAGCCTTCCTCGCCGTCCTCAAATTAGACTGATATATTTCTCCCTGCAAAAAAAGTCTCAAAAACTTGCACATATGCAATTTTTGTAGTACCTTTGCCGCGATTTTTGGAGATATAGCAAACAATCAAAAACAATCTATACTATGTTAGAGCATTTAATTCCTGCGTGGATGTTAATCCCGTTTGCAGTAATGCTGCTGTGCATTGCCATTCTGCCGCTTATTCCTCATGTAGGTGAATGGTGGGAGCACAACACACACAAGTTGTACGTTTCGCTTATCTTAGGCGTTCCTGTAGGCGCATGGCTGTGCCTGCATGGCATGGGGCATGAACTGATGCACCAGATGATAGGCGACTACATTCCGTTTATCTTATTGCTGATGGCGCTGTTTGTGACCACCGGTGGTATTTGTATCCGAGGTGACTTAAAAGCCACTCCGTTAGTGAACACCTCCATTCTCGCTATCGGTTGGGTATTAGCGTCATTCATGGGTACGACGGGTGCTGCCATGTTGCTTATCCGCTTGTTACTCAGCACCAACCAGCAACGTAAGTACCGCGTGCACACCGTGCTATTCTTCATCGCCATCGTGGCGAACTGCGGTGGTTTGCTTTCGCCGCTCGGCGATCCTCCTTTGTTCCTGCTCTTCCTGAAGGGTGCACCATTCGGATGGTGGTTGCAGAATATGGTAGGCGAATGGCTGGTTACCGGCGCTCTCCTGTTAGGGCTCTATTTCATCACGGACCTCTATTACTACAGGAAAGAACCTACGGTGAACATCATGGCAGACGTGCGTGAGGCGACTCAAACGGAAATAAGCGGACTAATCAATATCCTCTGGCTTGGCTGCGTAGTTGCTTCGACCATGTTCATCAACGATAAATATATTGACATCATGAAGCCGGAGCATTATGCGGACGGTCATGTGCCTTTCTATATTGAGCGTCTGCGCGAGTGGGCTTTCGTAGTGATTATTGCGCTGTCGTGGATTACCACGAAGAAAGAGGTTCGTGTCAAGAACAACTACTCCTGGACTCCTATCATGGAGGTTGCCTGCGTATTCCTCGGTATCTTCGCTACGATGACTCCTGCGCTGATGTTCCTTACCAACCATGCCGATACATTCAAAGAGGTACTGAGTGCTCCGTGGCATTTCGTATACTCGACGGGTCTCTTGTCCGCATTCCTGGATAACGCTCCGACGGCGATGGTATTCAACTCGATTGCCGCACCGGAAGGCGCCGCTTTAGCCACCGACCCGTTCCTCAAGGCCATCTCGATGGGTGCCGTATTCTTCGGCGCATTGACCTATATCGGTAACGGACCTAACTTCATGGTGAAATCCATCGCCGAGCAAGAAGGTATTGAAATGCCGAGCTTCTTCGGATACATGATCAAGTTCAGTCTGATTATCCTTCTGCCGGTTTACATCATCGTTCAATTGATATTCATCTAAATGAGTCTGATAGACAAACTTATCACGTGGTATTCGGCGCATATGAACTATGCGTCGATTACTGCGTTGATGGCCGTTGAGTCATCGTTTATTCCCTTTCCGAGCGAAGTAGTCATCCCTCCCGCCGCTTTTGTGGCAGGTCAGCCAGACAGCGTGTTATGCGCCACCGGCAACTACCCTCTTGATGTGCTCATCATCATCCTTTTCGGTACATTAGGCGCGATGATAGGCGCAATCATCAACTACGGGTTGAGCGTGTGGCTCGGACGCATCATTATCTATAAGTTTGCAGACAGCAAACTCGGGCACATGTGTCTGCTCTCCAGCGAGAAACTGGAGAAAGCAGAAGCATATTTCCGCGAGAAAGGGAATATCTCCACCTTTATCGGTCGTTTCATCCCCGGCATCCGTCAGTTGATTTCCATCCCTGCGGGATTGAGCCGCATGCATTTCGGCGCATTCCTATGGTGGACATTCCTCGGAGCGTTCGTATGGAACTGCATCCTCGCGGCGTTAGGCTATCTGGCCGCCGGACAGATGGACCGCATAAAAGAATACAGCCACGAATTATCCGTGGCTATACTCGTTATCATCGGCGTTGCTGCCGTTTATTTCATACTGAAACGATTCGTATTCAAGAAGAACAACGACTAACGGCTATCTGCAAAGCCTTTCAAGCCTTCAGCCAAGCGCTGAGGGCTTTTCTTTTGTCAATCAGTTCCGCTATCAGACATCCGCACGCCCAGCCGATTAAGACAAACAGTATCAGGCATTTCATACGTCCGTTTACGGGGGTCGGGTCCGCTGTGAAATGGTTCTCCAGACTCACCGGAGCGGTAGCTAACTGCAAGCGGTAATCGCCTTGCTGCAGATGCCTCTGCTGCTCGTAAATCTCATCCAAGAAGAGACGCACCTTGCGGTCTCCGTAAAAACTGACGCCGTTCGCTGCCGGCTTTGCCTCCGACTGCGGATAGAAATAATAGGCGCTGGTCAGGCTATCGAGTTTCTGCGCCTGCGCATGGTTGAAACGCACCTCTTCCCGTAAGTTCGCCAAGAACGCGGCATATGACTGCTGCATCGCCTCGTTGCTGTTGAACCAAGCCAAGAGCGCCTGCTCTATTTCCGGCAAGCGACATAAGTCACGCGCCTTCATGCGGAACTGCAGGCCGAGACGGTCGTTCATTTGCACGTTAAGGGTATCTACCGGCGAAGACTTATGACAGAAATCGATAAAGTCCGCCTCTCCGTCCGCCAGACAATCCACGACGCGGAAGGTCTCAAAACGCCATGCTACTTTTCCTTGTACAAACGGCGTAACAGCCTCTTCTGCGGGCAAGAGACGACCGGAACGAAGCGGTGCATACACCTGCTCAAACTGCTGGATAGATGGTCCGTTGAGCAGCGCTACCGCGTTGAGTTTGTAGGTCAGGTTATCGCAGCGCGTATAATAGAGTGCTCCGGCGACAGACAAGACCACAAGCGTGATGACCACCCACCAATACCGATAACTGAGACGAATCATCCTCGCCAGCAGACATCCGAAAGCCTTGCATCCCTGACCGACAGCGCGACCGCAAGCCACGCAAAGGTCTATAAAATTCATGTCACGTTCCATATTTCCAATAATTATTTACGCCTAATCCATCCGAAAGGACTGCGGCGCTCTTCGGGTTTCTCTTCCTCTTTTGTCTCGTCTTCAATTGTGATGACAATATCTTCCGCAGAAGTAGAAGCGGCGTGTTCACGCGGCTGACGCGGGCTCTGTCCGGCTTCTTCGGTAAACAATGTATCACTCAGGTCAATGGTCTGAACATGCTCATCTTCCATCGGTTTGGCGCTCTGCGGAGGATAGTTATCGTCTATCGCTTCGGCGATGGTTTTCTTACCTTCCTCTTCTTCTTCCGAAGGAAGACCGTCCACTTTGTAGCCCGTAGCAATCACGGTTACACGCACCTCTTCGCCAAGACTCTCGTCGATAGATGCGCCCCATTGCACCTCGATGTCATCGCCTACCTCCTGAACAAATTCGTTAATCTGGTCTATCTCTTCCATGACGATGGCATGCTCCGTAGAGCAGTAGAACTGCAGCAAGATACGCTCCGCGCCATGCACGTCATTGGTGTTGACCAGCGGCGAGTTAAGCGCGTCATTGATAGCATTGGTGATACGTTTCTCGCCGGAAGCACGACCGATATTCATGATAGCTACCCCGCCCTTGCGAAGTGTATTGCGCACATCGGCAAAATCGGTATTGATATATCCCGGAACGGTAATAATCTCAGCGATTGCCCGAGCTGCGTTTGCCACCACATCATCCGACTTGCTAAAGGCATTAAGCAAGTTGAGTTCCGGATAAATCTGCTTCAGTTTCTCATTGTTGATAATGAGAAGCGCATCCACATGCTTGGCCAGACGCGCCACGCCGGTCATGGCTTTCTCTATTTTCTTCTTGCCCTCAAAAGCAAAAGGAATCGTGACGATACCCACCGTGAGGATACCCATCTCCTGCGCTACCTCCGCCACTATCGACGAAGCACCCGTACCGGTGCCGCCACCCATGCCTGCTGTGATGAACAGCATCTGCGTACCATCGTTAAGCGCTTCGCGGATGTGATCTTTACTCTCCTCTGCATACTGACGTGCGGTCTCAGGATCGCCACCGGCACCCAAGCCCGGTCCCAATTGCAACTTACTGGGTACAGACGATTTGACAAGCACCTGGCGATCGGTGTTGCATACAAGGAAAGAAACATCGTTCAGGCCCTGGCGATACATGTAATTGACGGCATTACAACCGCCACCGCCTACGCCAATGACTTTGATAATACTATCCTCTGTTAATCCTTCCAAAGGAAGCGTAATTAAATTGTCATCCATATTATTGCTGTTTAATAATTTCAATTCTGGTCGATAAACATGTCTAAGGTGGTATCCTTCATACGCTCAAGGAACCCGGGTTTGCGCACCAATTGGTCCTTATGGCTATCCCGATAGTCCTGACCGAGCAAGATAGTGCCCACCAGCGAAGTATATTGAGGAGAAAGGTATTTCTCATCCGTATCGCGGTGCACCAACAGGTTATGCGCGCCGTAACGCACGCGGACAGATGTCTGCTCCTGAAGGTACGCATCCATGCCGAACAACATGCTGGCCCCTCCGGTGATATAGAGCGTGGAAATACGACCCTCCACTTTCTTCAGTTCTTCCAACAAAGGAGCCAATATCTCCTGCAGTTTTATCTCTATAGCCCCCGCCAGTTCCTGCGAAGCGATGATGATATCCCCTCCTATCTCCGGCGCAGCGGGTACACGCAAGCGCACATTCTTCTCCACAAACCGCGGAGCCGCACACCCGAATTTCTTCTTCAGCACCTCGGCGGTATTAAAACTGAGACCTTGCTGCTCCAACATACGGGTAATATGATAACCGCCTTTCGGAACCACCTTGTTGAGCAGGTACTGACCGCCCTTATAGACGGTGAGCGTCGTTGTCTGTGCACCGAAGTCCAATACCGCACAACCATCCGTCAGCACCTGATTGCCATCGCATGTGGCAAACGCCGACAAGAGAGCTTCGGGACGCACAAACGACTGCTCGATACTCCGCCCCGCCTGCGAGAACGACTTCTGCAGCATTGTATCAATCACTTTCCGACCGCAGAACGCTATATAATAGGCCTCCACCAACGCCGCACGCTGCTCCGGAGAAGGAATCTCATCCTGCTCCATGCCGTCCAACTTGAAATAACTGTGCACGAGACCCAATACCGCCACATCGGGGTTGCGGGACTCAATTTTCTCCTTGCATTCACGCTGCATCTCGTCCAACAGGGCCTGACTTATCTCCTTTTTCCGCGCCTGGTCACGCCGCGAGTGTACCGCCACTATCTGCATGGAGTACCCGCCTATCGGCAGAAACGCCGTAGGCAACTCATCTACGCCGATGCGATTCGCCAACAGTTTCAATACCTCCGCGATGACATAACCGGCGCTACTCGACTGCGTCACTACGCCTTGCTCAACGCAGGTGTTACCATATTTCTGCGGCCGCTCCTCCACACCTATTATCTGGAAAAGGTCCGGTGCGATGCGTCTTGCCGCCATCGCACGAACGCTGTCGCTACCTAAGTCGATAGCCACCAACGGCAACGTATCTGCTCTCTGTGTCTGTTTTCTTGCCATCCTCTAATCTTCTAATTTCTCCCTATGACTTGTCCTTTGAACCGCAAGTCCAATTCCGTATAATGCTTGTCGCGCGTCGCCTCATCGCCATTCTCCATGAACGTGCGCAATTTCTCCAGTTTGGATTCGTATCCCTTTATCGGTCCCAAAACCACCCGCTCATTCCGTATTTCCCCTTGCTCGTCTTTCAAATAGAGGAACACCATTTGCGGGTTCTGGACTTGCAGATGATGTGCGCGGAGATGCCAGTATTCGTCATCGCGCAGCCATTCGGCGAAATCCGCAAGCACTCCGGTAGCCATCTGCACCCCTACGTTTCCCGTCACCACGAGCACTTTATCGCGCACGGATGTGCGCACTTCCATCACGCGACGGTCGGTATCTACAAAGTAGGTATCCAACGGCGTCTGTACGCGCAACAGCGGCACGCGCTGCGTCAGGCGGATACGCATCTCTCCGCGCGGAGTGATATAACAGTCTGCTGTACGTACCATCGGATGGTGCGCTATTGCCGTCTCTATCTGATGCAAGGTATTCGATGCCAAAGTGCGTCCTACGGGGTACAGGCCCGAGTTACGCAGCAGAAACGTCAGTTCCGCCTCACTCACATACAAGCGCTCATTTTTGTCTTCTATAGCGTATTTGAGCGAAGTACAGGATATATCGGACGGCTGCATCTGATAGCCGCTCACGACGGCCGCTATCAGCAGTCCTGCCATGATAGCAACGCCGACGCTCTGCCATATTATCTTCGCCGTTCTACTCACCTGCTTGCTAATTGTGAATTGTGAATTGTAAATTGTTAATTGTTAATCGTCCAATGCCTTCGCCACTTCGGGCACAAGGCGGTCTATATCCCCTGCCCCGACGGTCAATATCACCACTGGTTTGTTGCTTTCCGCGACTCGTTTCTGCAGTTCCGCAATCAGGTCCGTTTTCTGCACTACCTCTCCGCCCAACATCTCACTCGTCACGCCCGCTATCGGTTCTTCACGTGCCGGATAGATAGGCAGTAACACACACTCATCCAAGGTGCCGAGCACTTGCCGGAAACCCTCTGCAAAGTCACGCGTGCGAGTGTACAGATGCGGCTGGAAAACACCAATCAGCCGGCGCTCGGGATACAACTTACGTATCGAGTCAATAGCCGTCGCTATCTCCTGCGGGTGATGCGCGTAATCGTCTATGTACGCCACTTTCGGCGTATTTACATGGATGTTAAAACGGCGCCACACGCCTTTGAAAGACGCCAGACCGGCACGTAACTCCTCCGCCGTCACGCCATTGAGCCATGCAACCGCCATCGCCGCCACCGCATTCTCGATATTCACCCATACCGGCACACCCAACAGCATGTTGCCGATTGCTCCGTCAGGCGTATGGAAGTCAAAACGGATTTCTCCATTCGCCACACGGATATTATCCGCATAGAAATCCGGCATACTTTCCGTCTCTTTGCCATCCGCCACGCCATACGTATATAGGCGGCAACCCTCTTGTAGCCTCGGCTCCAAAGGTATGCCGTGCTTCATCACCAGCGCGCCGGAGATGAGACCCGTATAATGGGCAAACGCCTCGCGGTATGCTTCTGCCGTGCCGTAGATATCCAGATGGTCGGCATCGACCGCTGTCACTACGGACATGAACGGCGTCAGATGATGAAACGAACGGTCGTATTCATCAGCCTCCACCACCACGTATTCACTTTTCTTATCCAAGAGCAGGTTCGTATGATAATTCATACTGATGCCCCCTAAAAAGGCGTTCGTGCCCACATGAGAGGTATGCAACAGATGCGCCAGCATTGTACTGGTGGTCGTCTTCCCGTGCGTGCCGGCCACGCATAACGCACGCATCTGACGCGTCACGAGTCCTAACACCTCCGCGCGCTTGAGAATCTCAAAGCCCTGCTCCCGCAGATAGGCATAGATGCTGTTATGCTCCGGAACGGCAGGGGTGCGCACGACCAAGGTCTTCTGCGGCGAAAGCCTCAAGCGCCAATCGCCGATTTCCAGTTCGTCATCCCCAAAGAGAATCTCTATCCCCTCATCCTCCAACTCTTTCGTCAACGCCGAAGGCGTGCGGTCGTATCCGCACACAAGGTATCCGCGGTCATGAAAATAGCGCGCCAAGGCACTCATTCCAATGCCTCCAATACCTAAGAAAAAGATGTTTTCAAACTCGCTCATACTTTGCGGCTGCAAAGTTAGTAAAAAAAAATTATATATGCAAATTTCGCAGTATTTTTCTTTATTATTTGCATATGTCAATTTTTTTTTGTAATTTTGCACCGCAAAATTGTTTTGAAATGGAAAAAAGAGTTAGAGTTCGTTTTGCGCCATCTCCTACCGGCGCATTGCACATCGGCGGTGTTCGCACGGCCTTGTATAACTATCTGTTCGCCCGTCAGCATGGCGGAGAGATGCTGCTGCGTATCGAAGATACGGACAGCACCCGTTTCGTACCCGGCGCAGAGGAATATATCTTGGAGGCATTAGACTGGCTCAATATCGGCATTGACGAAGGTCTGCGTGCGAAAAAGTCGAAAATCGAAAGTAAAAAGTTAAAAGAAGGCATTGAGATTGAATCCGTCGGCGCACACGGTCCGTATCGTCAGTCCGAGCGCCGCGAGATATATCACCAGTATGTGAAGCAGTTGTTGGATAGCGGTCATGCGTATATAGCGTTTGACACTCCGGAAGAGCTGGAAGCGAAGCGCGCGGAGATTCCTAATTTCCAATATGACGCACGTACACGCATGCAGATGCGCAACTCCCTGACGATGCCCGCGGAAGCAGTAAACGACTTGCTCGCAAAGGGCGAGAAATACGTCGTCCGCTTCAAAGTGGAGCCCGACGAGGACGTGCATGTACATGACCTGATTCGCGGCGAAGTAGTCATCAACAGCAATATTATCGATGACAAAGTGCTCTATAAGTCGGCTGACGACCTGCCTACCTACCACTTGGCAAATATCGTGGATGACCACCTGATGGAGATTTCGCACGTCATCCGCGGCGAGGAATGGTTACCTTCCGCCCCACTCCACGTGCTTCTATACCGCGCGTTCGGATGGCAGGACACCATGCCGCAGTTCGCACACCTGCCGCTGCTGCTCAAACCTGATGGAAACGGCAAACTGAGCAAGCGCGACGGCGACCGTCTCGGTTTCCCCGTATTCCCATTGGAATTCCACAACGAGAAAGACGGCACTGTAAGTAGCGGTTACCGAGAGAGCGGTTATCTGCCGGAGGCAGTCATCAACTTCCTCGCGCTGCTCGGCTGGCACGGCAGCGGCGACCAGGAGATGTACACGATGGACGAACTGATCAAGGACTTCTCGCTCGACCGCGTCAGCAAGTCCGGCGCGAAGTTCGACTACGAGAAAGGCAAATGGTTCAACCACCAGTATCTGCAATTGAAACCGAATGAGGAGATTGCGGAACTATTCATGCCGGTACTGGATGAAAAATTAAAAATGAAAGATGAAAAATTAAATATTGACCTGCAAACCGTCACCAAAATTATTGGTTTAGTCAAGGACCGCGTGAACTTCGTTCCGGAACTATGGGAACAGGCCAATTTCTTCTTCGAGGCTCCGACCGAGTATGACGAGAAATCGCTCAAGAAACGCTGGAAAGAGGACTCGCCGCGTCACATGCAGGAACTGCTTGCGCTCCTTGAGACCGTCAGCGATGCCGACTGGCACACGTCCTACGAGACGACCGACGACAACGGCAATACCGTAACCCGCTGGCACCTGGACGATGTAGTCATGCCATGGATTGCCGAAAAGGAATACGGCGTAGGCATTGTGATGAACGCCTTCCGTATCTGCCTCGTCGGTGCCGCCCGCGGACCGCATATATGGGCCATCACCGACATCCTCGGCAAAGCCGAAACGCTCCAACGGGTAAAGACGGCGATTGAGGCGATTCAATTGTAAATCATAAATCATACATCATACTTGTCCCCTCGCGAGGCATTAAAATATTATTTCGGTTACGATGATTTTCGTCCTTTACAGGAGGAAATCGTCGTTTCTGTTTTGTCCGGACGGGACACGTTGGCGCTGATGCCGACAGGCGGAGGAAAAAGCATCTGCTTCCAAGTGCCTACCCTCGTCATGGGGCAGGACAATCCCGAGAAACGGCTTTGTCTGGTTATCACGCCGCTCATCGCACTGATGCGCGACCAAGTGGCGAACCTGCAGGCGCGGGGAATACACGCGGCAGCCGTATATACAGGCATGAGTTATGACAAACAGCGCACAGCGCTGGATAACTGCCTGTTCGGGCCTTACCATTTCCTATACTGCTCACCGGAACGATTGGAGAGCGAAGAGTTCCGCAAGCGTCTGGCGGACCTGCCGGTCGGTCTCATCGCTGTCGATGAAGCCCATTGCATCTCGCAGTGGGGTTATGATTTCCGTCCTTCATACCTCAATATCGCCGCGGTGCGGGAGTTGCTGCCGGACGTGCCTGTATTAGCGCTTACCGCCACCGCCACGCCTGCCGTGACCGAAGATATCCAGCGGCGTCTGGGCTTCCGCGAACCCAACGTGAAGAAGATGTCCTTCCGCCGCGAGAACCTGCAATACATCGTCCGCCATACGGATAACAAAGCCGAGCAGGTAGCGCACATCCTATCCAAAGTGCCGGGCAGCGCCATCGTCTATGTACGCAACCGCAAGCGCGCACAGGAACTCGCCGAATGGCTAAATCAACTCCCCTCCTTTCAGGGAGGGGATGGGGGTAGGCCTGTCAATTTCTACCATGCGGGACTGACGACGAAGGAACGGAACGAACGGCAAGAGGCATGGAAGGAAGGCAAGACACGCGTCATTGTAGCCACCAACGCCTTCGGCATGGGTATTGACAAACCCGATGTGCGCGTGGTCATTCATTACGACCTGCCGAGCCACTTGGAGAGTTACTACCAAGAGGCGGGACGTGCCGGACGGGACGGTCAGACCGCATACGCGGTGCTGCTGTACAATCCCGCGGAGGACAGAGCCAAGATACAGAAACGCGCCATAGACACCTACCCTCCGAAAGAATTCGTGGAGAGCGTCTATCACAAGACGATGGACTTCCTGCAAGTGGGTGCCGGTAGCGGTTTGGGTCATCGCTTCGCGCTGCACATCGACCAACTATGCCACGTCATGCATCTGCCTGTCATTCAAACCTATGCGGCGCTTCATCTGCTCACGCAGGCGGGTTATGTGGAGTTCGAAGAGGAATACGAGACGCAGCCGCGCGTATGTATCCGCGTCCCGCGGGCACAATTAGGGGAATACGACCTCTCATCGGCGCAGATAGAGTTACTGGACCGCCTCATGCGCCAGTATTCGGGTATTTATACGGACCTACAGTACGTCCATGAAGCCGACAGACGCGAGGACCATGAGGTGCTCGTCTCCTTGGCGCAGCGCGGCATCATCACGTATATCCCGCGCTCCATCGGCAGCTGCCTGACGATAACAAAAGAAAGAGAGGCAGAAATCTACCTCTCTCCCGCTATCTATGATGACCGTCAGAAACTGTTTGCCGAGCAACTCCAAGCGATGTTAGAGTATACGGATCAGTCGCAGTTCTGCCGTGAACAAGTGCTACTCGCGTATTTCGGCGAGACGAGCGCCGTCCCCTGCGGTCATTGCGACGTCTGTCGCGACCTCAACCACCGTATTCTTGCGGAGTGACATCTGTCCGGGCATCAGTCTTCGCCCATCAGCAGTTGCATCTCCGCCATCTCTTCTTCGCTCACTTTCGATTTGCGGCGGTCTCCGGCTCCCATCAGCGGACCGAAGAACACTTTGCCTATCGCACGTCCGACAACCTTGCGGAAACTGAACTGCGGGTTGCTCACGTCGCCCGTAACCGGCACATCGAGAATAATCATATTATGCGCCGAAGTGAGCATCTTAAAGCCCAGTTGCAGCGGAATATTCTTATAAGGAGCATCGGACGAGAGGTCTTTCATACCTACGTCCGGCTTATCAATCTCAATGTGGTTCGTGCCGTTCATCTGCGCGCGTTTCACATCCATCTTTGATTGCAAACTGAGCACGCCGCCTTCCAAGGGATAGGAAGTATAATTGCGGCATATGGCATCGAAATCGGTCAGTCGGACTCCTGTCAGCGACATCTTTATCCGCGTGTCCTCACGTTTCATATCCAATCCGCCGACGAAATCGGCTTTCAGTTTGGCATTTCCCGTAAGGGTGGCATTGAGACGGATACTGTTACGGCCGTTATTCGCGACATTCTCGCCCTCCACATCCAATGTCTTGATGGCATACGACCACTGGTTAGGCATGGAATAATCACTATAGGTGAGGTCATGGCCGTTCAGGATTACTTTTTTCGCCATCCACGTAATCGGCAGGGGTTCTTCCACATTCGGCATCTCCGGTGCATTATTAGACGAAGCTGTCGTATCATTGAGAGGCGCAGCCTCGCTCATTTTATCATTTCGCTCTTTGAGCAGTTTCGACATCGTATTCCACGTGTCATGGACCTCATACGTGCCGGTGATGCCTGTGATGGCCAGAGTATCCAGGATGAAGGTATTGGTATTGAGGTCAATCGTATCCAGCACCACCCGCAACTCGTCGAGCGCCGCCAGCTCATGATACTCCATGTCGCGCAGACTGAGTCCGGTCATGCTGAGGGCGCCTTGCACCTGCATATTCATCACGTTCTCCAGACTGCCGTCCACCTGCACCTGACCATTGATGACAGCGCCTAAACCGCTTACATTCAGATAGTCCTGCACCAGCGGCAATACCACATGCGTATGCACGCTATCGAAGGTCACGCGCACGGCGTAGCGGTTCGCCAGCATCTTATATCCGGCAAGCACCCCCACTCTGCCGCCGGTAGGAATAGCGAACTCAAGTCCGGCATTGGTCTGGGTGTTATCGAAATAGAGTCCCGGAATACGAAGCGTCAGGTCTTCTATCTTCCATTGCTTGTTGTTCACCACGTCGCGATAGCGGACCGTACTGCTGTCGATACGGATGTCATCCAGCGCTATCTCCCATTTCGACGGCGTTTCTTGCTTGGGCTGCTCGACGGAGTCCTTGGCGGAGAAACGATCGATGATATCGGTCATGTTGAATCCGGTACTGTCGCGCAGCACCTGTCCTTTGAAGCCCTCCAGATGGATGGCATACAGATGGACATACCGCGCAAGCAGCATCGGATACGCTATCTCCACGTAGAGTTCATCGAACGACACGAAGTTGGTCGTGCCGTTTTGCTCCTTGCACTCGAATCCGTTAATCGTCACGCCTCCGGAGAAGGGGTTTATCAGTATCCTGTCGGCGTGCGTCTTGCGACCGATGATATCTTCGCCGTAGTTATTGACCACATACCGGGCAATGGGCGAACCGACACAGAGTATCAATGTGAAAAGGAGCACTATTCCTAGTGCTCCCCATCCACATATCTTCAGAAATCTCTTCATTATTCTGCAGCAAGTGTGATGCGACGGAAATCGGTGATTACCACGCCTTTAGCTTTGAGCACATCCTTCACGAGCTCTTTGCTCTCGCTCATGATATATGCCTGCTCAACGAGCGTGCTCTCCTTGAGGAACTTATTAAGACGGCCGGTAGCGATCATCTCAATCTTCTTAGCCTGTGCAGCGAGGTTAGCCTCGGCCTCTGCCGGCACTTTGGCGCGGATGTCGCGTGCTACCTGCGCCTGCTCCTCGGTCAGCCAACCCTTCGCTGTATTGGAAGCGATGTGGTCATCGCTGTCGCAGTGAGCGGGGTTGAGACCTGCCTTACGCAGCGCGTTCTCAACAGCCTTGTTGATTTCGTCCTGTTTGGTTTTCTCGATAGCAACTTCCAGCTCGTGCTTCTTCACCTCTTCAGCAACATGATCAGCGTCGAGCGCAATCGGGCTCATTGCAGCAACCTGCATGGAGATGCCGTGAACGGTCTCGTGGTCAGCGCCAGCCTCTGCGGCAACGAGCGAGCTGAGTTTGTTACCAAGGTGGTTGTAAGCGTCCACAACGGGTGCCTCGAGGCAAGCGAAGTCCGCCAACTCCATCTTCTCACCGGTAACGCCGGAGCGCTCGGTAATAATCTCTGCTACGGTGAAGTTACCGATTTTGAGGTTCTTGAGCTCTTCCTGCGTGCGTACTTTGCTATCCAAAGCAGCGTCGAGGATGAGTTTAACCATACCAACGAAGTCCTCGTTCTTAGCGACGAAGTCGGTCTCGCACTTCACGCCAACGATAGCACCGAAGCCGTCTTTGACCTTTGCGAGCACGCAACCTTCGGAAGCCTCACGGTCGCTACGCTTTGCAGCGATAGCCTGTCCGCGCTTGCGGAGCAGGTCCTTTGCCACTTCGAAATCGCCGTTTGCCTCTTCGAGAGCTTTTTTTACGTCCATCATACCAGCACCGGTGATGTCACGCAATTTTTTAATATCAGCTAATGTTACAGCCATAATTTTTTAATTAAAATTAAAAAGTTTATTTTTGTTTGAAGGTTTGATGCTTCGCGTTTGAGGGTTAATGTCAAACCATTTCAAACCACTTCAAACCATTTCAAACTTACTCTGCTTCTGCAGGAGCAGCCTCTTCTTTCGCCTCTGCTACTTTCTCAGCCTCTGCTTTCGGAGCGGCTTTGCGGATACGCTGACGGCGCTCTTTGGGTGCCGGAGCCTCTGCAGCAGCCTGCTCAGCCGAAGCCTCTTCGTCAGCCTTCTCTACCTTGCGCTCCTCGAGACCCTCTTTGATAGCGTCGCAAACAGCGGTGAGGATGATGTCGATAGCCTTGGTAGCATCGTCGTTAGCAGGGATTACGAAGTCAATATCATTGGGGTTCGAGTTGGTGTCCACGATAGCGAATACAGGGATACCCAGACGGTTAGCCTCTGCAACGGCAATCTTCTCTTTGATGACATCCACTACGAACACAGCGCTCGGCAGACGCGTCATATCTGCGATAGAGCCGAGGTTCTTCTCGAGTTTCTCACGCTGACGTGCGATCTGGAGTTTCTCACGTTTCGAAACGTTATCCAGGGTACCGTCACTTGTCATCTTGTCGATCTGGCTCATTTTCTTCACAGCCTTGCGGATTGTCGGGAAGTTGGTGAGCATACCGCCAGCCCAACGCTCGGTGATGTAGGGCATACCTACTTCCTTAGCATGAGCAGCAATCACTTCCTGTGCTTGCTTTTTCGTGCCGACGAAGAGGACTTTACGTCCGCTGCGAGCCAAGTTCTTCAATGCCTCTGCTGCCTCTTCTACCTTGATGACAGTCTTGTTGAGGTCGATGATGTGAATACCGTTACGCTCCATGTAGATGTAGGGAGCCATTGCCGGATTCCATTTGCGTTTGAGGTGGCCAAAGTGTGCGCCAGCCTCGAGAAGTTGATCAAAATTTGTTCTCATTGTTTTTTTGATTAAGGAGTAAGGACCGTTCACTTCGTTCACTAAAAGATTAAAGATAGAGAAGCGGTCTTTATTCCGATTTAATGTTTAATGAATAATGATTATTATTTGTCCGTTTATTTCAGAGCCATCGTTCACGCGCATAGCACATTAATTAGGAATGCGCGCACGCATATGCGTTTGAGGCTCCAAAACAATCGTGTGGTAGTCCCGAAGGAATCCACACGATTTGGAGTTGTACGTATTAACGCTTGCTGAACTGGAAGTGCTTGCGTGCTTTGGGCTGACCCGGTTTCTTACGCTCAACCTCACGAGCGTCACGAGTCATGAAGCCTTCTGCCTTCAGAGCCACTTTGTCTTCCGGATTGATTTTTACCAATGCGCGTGCGATAGCGAGACGGAGAGCCTCTGCCTGGCCTTTGAAGCCACCGCCGTCAAGGGTAACCTTGATATCGTATTTCTCAGCTACGCCGAGTTTGTTCAGCGGCTGAAGAACGATGTAGCGCAGAATAGAAGACGGGAAATAAGTCTCGATGTCGCGGCCGTTGATGACGATTTTGCCGGCACCTTCATTTACGTAAACGCGGGCTACTGCCTCTTTACGACGTCCTAATGCATTAACTGTTTCCATGTGCTTCTATTATTTGAGGGTGTTAATATCAATTGCTTTGGGTTGCTGAGCCTGCATGTTGTGCTCTGCGCCTTCGAAGATATAGAGGTTCGTGATCTGACGAGCACCGAGACGGTTTTTCGGCAGCATACCTTTAACTACTTTGCGAACGAGTTTGTCAGCGCCTTTGGCCATCAGGTCAGCCGGCGTGAACTCACGCTGTCCGCCCGGGAAACCGGTGTAGCGAACGTAAACGCGGTCATTCCATTTGTTTCCGGTCAACTGCACCTTAGCGGCGTTGATGATGATTACGTTGTCTCCACAGTCCACATTGGGAGTGAAGGACGGTTTGTACTTACCACGCAGCAGTTTTGCCACTTTGGAAGCCATACGACCAAGAATCTGGCCCTCAGCGTCAACGACCACCCACTCTTTCTTAGCGGTAGCCTTGTTTACCGACGCTGTCTTGTAAGAATTGTATTCCATTAATTTGTTTGTTTTAGCCGAGCCGACAGACATCCTTTATGACTCTCGATTTACGGGCGATTCCCTACGCTATCCACTGCCCGACTCGACGGTTAATAATTATTGTTTTTACGCCTCTGCGCACATGTTCATACGCATGTTCACGCGAAAAAGCCTGCAAAATTACAACAAATTTTTCATATGGCAAAATATTTTGGCAAAAAAAATCAAAAAAAAAGCATTATGCTTATTTTGTTGGGCATATTTATTGGTTTATCTCTCGAAGTTGGTCCGAGAACGGACCGAAAACGGACCGAGAATGGCTCGAGAACGGACCAAGCACAATTCAACTATTCCTGTATGCCGCCGAAAGGGATTTTCAGACTCGTTGCGGACGCGTTTCGGTCTCTCCTCGGATGCGTTTCGGAGTCTTAACGTATCATGGTGAACCTTATATATACTATGTATATATCCCGTGATTTTAAAATCCTTTAAATTTTAGCCATACGCCTTGCCTTCCTGCAGCAGTTCGCGTTCGCGGGCGAGACTGTCAGGAGTGCTTTGTAAGTCAAAAAGGCTAAGCGTCATCAGAAACTCTGCGGTTTTTGGAGAACAGCCGAAGAAATCCTGCATGAATTCCGCCTTATTCTTCTTTTGAAGAAGGTTCTTGCCAAACTCAGCCCAGACGGCCTTGTCTTGCAGTTTCTCTTTGATGGCAATCACCTCTGTTCGGATTGCCACTTCTTCCGGCGTCAGAGTCTTCGGAATGACGATGTTGTTTTTCTTTCTGACCATAGTATAGAGATTTTATAATTTATTGTGCTATAGTACTGATGCTATATAATTATTATAATCGAAAACAAAAACCCTAAAAACCACTTTTGAATGCTTTAACACTTTGTGTTCTGCGTCTTAGAGTGTTAGAGCAAAATCGTAAGCGAGCTTCCATTCCGCTCTACCCCCTAATTCACACTCTAACGAGTAAAAGCATTCAAAAGAAAAAACATCGAAAACATTTTTTAGTAAAATTTGTTTATCATTTAATCTTGTCGTGGCAGAAGTCTTTTCGTCCGCATTTAGGGCAATGAGCGCCTTCCCAAATGGCATCGAAATGGCTCATGGCGGAATCGACAAATCCCGGTTCGTCGGTCAAAACACCTGCCTCAAAATTACGATTGGCGGAGGACTTCATGCCCATGCCTGCGCCCGTGAGGTTCGCAGACCCGATATACACAATTTCGCTGTCAACGGCGATAATCTTCATGTGAACGCGCGGGCAGAGTCGTCGCTCCAGACGTTTCCATAATAATGGGTATTTGTCAAAATCCTCGCGGAAAGCAGTGCCGGGTTCTTTGGCATGAAGCAGACGCACCTCTACTCCTTTCTTGAGCAAATCACGAAGAATTTGCAGGAAAGGCACGGCATTATCCTTGCCCTGCATGACATACAGGTCTTTGAGGTCCGCCGTTGCAATCCACAGCAACCGGCGCGCTTTGCACATCCGCGAAACAACCTCAGAATAATGCGCTGTATCGGCTATATAGGTGGTCATGGTTTGTCAAGCATTTCCACTAAGAAATAGGTTTTATTTCTATAATCAAAGTATTCATCCGCTCTTGATTCCAGTTTAATTTCATTAAGCCCATTGAAATAAAATATAATATCCTCAGCGGTATCACTATCTGTTTCCATCTCTTCACAGAGTGTCCGGGCTGTTTCCATAACTTTATCATCTTTTCCCTCAAGCCAATACATTAAAGCCAGATATACATATATACCTCTTCGTATAGATTTATCTTTCACCTTACTGAGTAACCAATTATTTATATCGCGGATATCTCTTCTTATCTTAACCCGATCAGCTAAATCTTTCGGGTCAATTGGGACTGACATGTACGAATCTCCGGTGAGTATTTCAGCATACAAATTGAACCTCCAATCTGGAATTTCATCTTCGGAAGACAATTCGCTTCCGCACTCATTACATGTGCCGGTATATTTTCCCAAAGTTTCGCAATAAGGAATTTCTTCAGCACAACCGCACTTGGGACATTCGACAAGAATAGATTGTTTGTTTTCCATAATAGTACAATTTTAAGTTTGATGCTGCAAAAGTACTAAATAATAATTGTATATGCAACAACATGACTATAAAAAAACGAAGCCGCTAAAATCTTGTATCAAACACATACAGATTGGTACAAAAATGTCCATAAATTTGCATAATTCCAATCAGATGGTGTTTTTCTTCTTGACCTTATTAGAATTGTTTAAACAATGATTCGTTATCTTTGAATAACTGATAGTAGCATTTCATGCTTTCCAGTTCATTCCATCTGGCGGTTTTAATCGGGACGGAGTCCAAATCATATATCAAAGCCCCCATCATAGAGAGGATAAAAGGCGAATGAGTGGCGATGATGAACTGACAATTAAATTCCCGCACAGCTCCTTGTATAAAGCGAGCCAACTCCATTTGCCACATTGCAGAAAGGCTGTTTTCGGGTTCATCTAACAATATGAGAGAGTCATCCGTAATGGCTTCCACAAAATAATGGAAAGCCGTCTCGCCGTTAGATTGCTCTTGTCCGGTCTTTTGCAGACGTTGGTTGACATATTTGCTTACAGTGTTTTTTTTGCCTTTCTTCATGTATGCTATATCTCGATAGCGTCTCGACTCTTCCGGGTCATGCGGGTTTAAATGCTTAGGAATTTCGGCACGAGCACACTCCACTAGATACTCATGTATATCTTCTCTTTTTTGACGCGTCGTTTCATTAGATTCACGCGTTTTCAGTATTTTTTGAAACACATCATCACTCACTATGATCCGCCCTCTTTGCGCAGCATTGAAATGCCTATCAGTCTCGCATTCACAAACAGAAACATAATCGTCAAAGAACGGACTCGTGTTGAATAGCGATTGCCTGTTAACCTGTAACTTCTGAGCTATCACATTCAGCAATGTGCTCTTCCCTGATCCATTCCCACCATAGAAGATTGTTATGTCTGAGAACGTAAGCTTTGGACATAAAATATCTACAATGTACTTTTTGCCGGACGGAATAAAACGGTTCTCAAAAACATTCCAAGGATACCAAGTATTATGAAAACTTGCCTTATTGGGATGAATGAAATTGTCTGGATCTGGCATATCCAACGGAGGTGGGTAAATATCCGTATTCCACGGAGTGAAATACCAGTTTACCCATCCATCACTAGGTATCTGAAATGTTTTTAAGTATTGCATAATTAAGTATTATTTTGACTTTGACGCTGCAAAAGTACTAAATAATAATTGTATATGCAACAACATGACTATAAAAAAAAGAAGCCGCTTTCATCTTGTATCAAACACATACAGATTGGTACAAAAATGTCCATAAATTTGCATATTCCAATCAGATGGTGTTATCAATGGTTTGTGATTTTATCTGCGGTTACGTTTTATTGATGGAAAAATGCACGTTATGTGCAAAATGGCGGGAAAGGAGCTGGGTCGTATATGCAACCGTTTCTTTATAATCCCATCCTACTTCTTGCCCGAATTGACAGATAAAGTTCAGTTCGTTTTCGGTGAATTTCTTGTCGGCGAAGGCAATTGCCAATAAATAATCAAGCATCCTTAATCTTCCGTCTTCGTCATTTATCAATAGTTGAACCGTATTATGGTATGATTCCTCCAAATCATAGTTCTTGGATATTTGTTCGACGAAATCAGAAGGAAACCAACAATGACGACCGACATAATTGAGGATGCAATATTTTTGGTTGTCGCTAATAGGACCATCCACATTGCCCATTAGCAAGCCGGCTGCAATGTAAAAACGGGTATATGTTGCATCCGTTTCGTCCAATTGACTAAAACGGTCTTCAATTTTAGCCATTTCCTTGTCCAAGTGTTCTTCTGTCCGACACGTTGCATATATATGCAGCGAGTGGATACGAACCGGGTGTACCGGATGTGTAGTGCCTATATTTCTATCCGGATTTTTCATGAAATAGTTAAGGTGTTTCTTATTCTCCTTAATAAGGGCAGAGAAGTTCACATTCATCTTACCTATATCGATGCCCGATGTGAGTTTGTACATCACATAGATACTTGTTTTTTCGTCTCCTCCACACGCGATATAGCCGTAGCGGTCTGCAGCCAATTCTGCAAGTAAATTGTACAAATCGAACCGGTACTGAAGAAAAGTCGGCAGTTCGTTCTTACCGTAAATAAATCTCCGTAATTTCCGAAGTTGAGCATCGCCATTAATAAGATGCCCGATTTCGTGTCCGATAACAAACAGCAATTCTTGCTCGGACATAAGCTGTACGAGACCGGAATTCAATTCAATCACGTGCGGTTGTTTGTCCGGTTTATTGGTAGCAATTGAACTCGCGTTAATGGAGGAATCTGCCGTTAGATAGAAATCTATATCCTGCTCAAATCCGATAGTCTGCTTAGCCTGCATACATATCCGATAGAGGTCGGGGAAAGTGTTTTCCTCTATCATCATGTTGTTGCACTCCTGCTGTTCCTTAGTTGTGTCATCGGCATCGCCATCGTCGTATTCACAACGAAGAAATTCCACAACAGGTCCTTGCAGAGACTCGAAAATCTGGTCTCCGATAATCTTATGAAGCGTGATAGTCGGGTCAAGATAGGTCTTTCTCATCGGCGGTTGAGTTTTATCTCCTCGTCGGAGCAGAGTTTATAGACACGATTTTGGATGTAATCGGAAAGCGTCTGCACATTGCGCTTGCTTTGCGGCAGACCGAAGATATTGATGAAGATTTTGTTCTTGCTCTCAATAATCACATCGGTTGTCTGCGTGCCTTTCGCGACGACACGGATACGAATGTTCTGTCCCGTAGGAATCAGACTCCAACCATGTGAAGCGGTGAGGACGAAATTGTCCTCATCGTACTTCACACGCTTGAATTCCTCCGTTGTCTGTAACACATACTTCACGGCAGTAAACACCCGCCGCGCCGGTTGCTCAAAGGTTAGAGTGTTGGTCACGACTTTAGTGCGTCATAATTGCCATCCAAATATCTTTTAAATTTGTATGCCATTGGTCTAAAGGTCCAGTATGTCAATGCAGCTGAAATAGGAGCGCCAACAAGAGGTAGTAATTTTCCAACTCCTTGTGAAAATCCTTTTGTAGTTAACTTTACTCCAAGCCATTTGGCAACTTGCTTGGAAATTACAAAGATGCCATATTTAGTAAGGCCTAGTTTTGGTAATTGTTTGACAACGGCCTCTGCTAACATATTCAATACTTTGTTTAAACCCGTTATTGCAGCTTTTGCTCCAGACATAACTCCAATTGCTAGAGTTAATATTTGTATAGCTTCATCTGTTAATTTCCCATTTTCTTGTAAGTCGGGGAAACCATATAAATACAATAACTTCTGGGCTAACGCTAGTATGTGACCATAGAACTGGGCTAAATCTGCGGGAATAGTTCCTGCCATCCACCAACCGCCAGGAATTCCTGCAAGTGCAGATGTCGCAGTTGCAACAGTTAAGTGATAGTTGATAACCCCTTTTGCGATTTTCTCAATTTGCTCTCTGGTTAGCACATCAGAGGGTTTAGATTCAATCGCAATTTGCACTTGATCAGGAGAACATAGAACAGATAACTCTTTCGAGAGAAACTCTTTACGATCTACTGACACAACTGGTAATTTCATTGCTGCATGCAATGTTTGATCCCATAATTTTACTGCATTACTTTCAGCCATAATTTTAAAATTAATTGTTAAACTTTTTATTTTGATTGTGTTTCAATGATAAACACTATTTTATACTATCCGTAAAACTATAACACACTACATGATCTTCCCAATAGAACGAGCCGCCCCATTCTGACCATAGCCTTTTTAGCGCTTCGTCCACTTTCTTATCCCAATTGGCTCCTGCGCCTTTGAAGGCATTATAATTAAACTTCACTTCAAACACATCTCCTTTTGACTCTTTCTGGTAACTAATGGAAAAACTGATGCCATTTATTGCTTTGAGAGCCGTTTCTAAATCTTTTTTAAAACTTACTGTATTCATAGCATTTTACATTTTATGAGCGTCCATGTAAGCAGTGCTGATGAGGTGTGAGCATCGGCTGAAATCAATACCGCATTGCTGCAAAAAAGCTTGCGCAATGCGTTTCTTGCCATCCATCGAATAGAGAGGACTGGACATTTGATCATAAGGAACTCGGACGGAAAGTCCTGCGGGAAGGCGTAAAGAGCCTGCAACTGTGTCGCGCTTGACGACAACTTCATACATGTACGTCATAATGGATTTATTTGTTTAACATTTCAATCTCTTTGGCTCGTTCCTCGGAGATATTGTTTATTTTCATTAGTTTGTCAAGAAGGCGGCGTTCTTTATCGGAAATAACACCATCTTCCATGGCATCTTGATATGCCTCCAAGTATTCTTGCTCTTCCTCGGTTAGTTGTGGCTTTTGCAAACTTGCTTCCAGTTCTGCTGCACGTTCTTCGGAAATACCTAACTTCACGCGCAACTTATTCAGCAAACGACGTTCACTACCTCCTATTTCACCATCTGCAAGACACTCTTTGAGTTCATCTAAGTACTCTTGTTCTTCTAATGAAATTTGTGTTACATCTTCAATAGCGGGCGCTAATGCTTGTTTTTGATTTAGTTGTCCGCTTAATTGACTCATTGGAGCAAATTTAACTTTAATCGAAAGAACAGCATTTTCCTGCATCTGATACTTTTGTTCTTCTGTTTTACTCCATTCCAAACCAGCAGAAGAAAATAGAGATTGAACTTCTCCTTTAATCTCTTTCATTTCATTGCTTTCAACCATTTGGCTTTTACGGGTTTCTATTCTTTCTTCATGAGTAAGAAGTGAGCCTTCCATTCGCTGCGCATATAGCCTTTGCCAAGATGGTTCGTTTGCGTACCAAACCATTCCTTCAGGGAGTATAGGTACTTGAGTTGGCGTAAATGTTTGGTGCATATTTATCGAATGAGTGAGTTCCTCTATTAAGTGCCGGCTATATTCTCTATTTCCAGAGACATTTCCTTCAATCACTTTATGTTGGGCACTTGCACTTCCTCTCATTTTACCTGAAATAGTTCCATCCGATGAGGATGCATTAAGACATTCAATGGTGATTTCTGTCGCTCCTAATTTTTGAACTAACGAACAGAACTCACGCACTTTGTCTTCTATAAGTTCCAGTTGATAATTCTCAAATGGTATATACTTGTGAGGTAAAAATGGATGCCCGATATACAATTGATTTGCTACAGGATGTCCTATAGGGAATTCAATCTCAGGGAGATTGTCTACACTTAATACATTTATAACTTCTTGAGATAAATCTGTATAATCTTTTACTGGTAGTAAAATTTTGCGTTTGTTATATGGTTGCTCAAGGAATTTGTCTTTAAACATTTCATCATAATATGAGAAGAAATCATTAGTTGCGTCTTGTTTTTGAGTTATGTTTTCTCCTTCCTTGGTGGTATAGCTTATTTTTTCATCATTACTATGTATGGCAGCATAGAGTGCTAATTTACGAGATTCTGTAATATCTTCTTCTGTTTCCGTAACTATAGCCAATGAGTGATATGAATTATATAAGTGATACGCAATATTGGCAACCCCTTCTGTACTTTCGGGATCTATTTTGTCTAAGGCTTTACGAAATGCTTTAATTGCATTTGACTCGTCATTTAAACAAAAGTGGTAAACTCTGCCCAACCATTCATACCAGTAAACAATATTTTCTGGTTGTATTTGTGCACATTGGTGTATTCTGTTAACAACTTCTGTATATTCTTTTTTATCAAGAAGCGTGTTAATTTCTTCAGTCCATCTATCAAGATCAGAGACTTGTGGCTCAACGGCTTTTGCCATTTGATTAAATGTTTGTGCCAAATACTTTCCTCTTGAAGCCAATACATTATCATCTGTCTCTTTGACGATGTTGGAAACGGAAATAGGTACATCTTCGCCTTGGTACTGAAAATGCACAACTAATTCTTGATACCAAACCTTCTCAATACTAGCCCAATCGATAAAATAGGACGAATTCTCCTCATCGTCATTATCCCATATGGCATGTACACCCTTGTCAGTAATGACCATTCCTTGATTTACCGTATTCCAGAACGAAGTATCCCTAATCCATAATATCTTTTCATCATAACCAATATTGAAATTCGCACGGGCTTCTCCCATCTTTGATTCTGCGATATACGGGAATACCAAGCAATCGCTATCGTTGTGATACAATTTAGCATTTAGCCCACTTCTAAAGATTTGTACGACATCGTTGGATTGAGTTCTTTTTATTTTACTTCCGCAATTAGGGCAGAAGGAAGCTCCGTCCTTTACTTTGGAGCCGCAATTAGGACATTTCATGTTCATTAGAATTTAGTTCCGCAAGATTCGCAGAAGTTATTTTCATTATCATTCTCTGCACCACACTTGGGGCATATTTTTTTATCGCTATTAGCATTCGGTTGTTCTTGTTCGTCATCCGGCAAGAACCTGTTTTTCCGTTTGTAGGTGTGAGGACCTCCTTGCGTATGTTCCGGAATACTTTGAGGTTTAGAAGATACTACTTCCACTTCCTCATAATATGTGTCTGTCGGAACATAATTACCCGCTTGCTTATTGTACTGTTTATCGAATTCTTTCTGGTCCATTACCAAAAAAATGATACATTCCACGAATGCGATAATCGCTGGAACATATGTCCAGAAAAATGCAAGATAAAGAATTCCTTGCACGTATTTCCCAAGATAGAATTTATGTACTCCTATGCCACCTAAGAAGAAAGCCAAAGCGGCAGCAACATATTTGTTTTTCATACTCACTCTCCTTTACATTCTATACGCCTCCATGTAGGCTGAACTGATATAATTCATTGCTCGGCTCATATCCACTCCGCATTGCATAGCGAAGGCTTGCGCGATGCGTTGCTTGCCATCATAAGAATAGAGAGGACTGGACATTTGATCATGAGCCACTCGGACAGAAAGTCCTTCAGGAAGGCGGTAACTTCCTGCAATAAAGTCGCGCTTGACGACTACTTCGTACATGTAGGTCATAATATTTAATTTTTAGTTATTAATATATCTCTTCTGCATTTCAACGACACAAACAAAGAAAGCGTGGAGAGTTATTTGCTCTCTACCGACTAACAGGCTCTGGATACCTTACGAAAAATAAAGAGAAATAATGCCCCACGCCGTATATCACGGAAGATACCAGCAATATACGTGGAAAGCATCCACAAATCTCCCCTTTCGCCGAGTTTTTCCAGAATTCGTTAGTTCGGGCAGTTGTAAATTACGCTTTCAGTTTTTGGTTTTCTCTCCAAAAACGGTTGCAAAGATACAACAATTTTTTGAAAGTTCCAAATTTTTGGAGCATTATTCTCCGTTTTCGCTGCAAAGGTACGAAATATTCACAATATATACAATTTTTTGAATATAAAATAAAGAAAGCACTTTAATCTTGTATCAAACAGATACAGATTGGTACAAAAATCTTCATAAATTTGCATATCTCCAATCTTTTTTGTATCTTTGCAGCCGGTTATGACGAATCAAAAAGAAATATTACAATACTTGGTCGAGCGTTATTTCTTTGCTCCCAATCCCAGCCGGTTAGCTTCTCTTCTTGGAAAGAGCGGACGGATGAACATTGTGCGGCTGATGTCCAACGACATCGGCGAACGTGCCGTGGAGAACCTATGGAACGAATTATGCGAGAGATTGCATATCCCCGAAGCGCTGATGCCTTTTCTGCCGGAAGTAGATAGGCTTTCTGACCTGTTGAAAGGGACGAACGAGGCATTGCCAATTGAGACCGCGCCGGAAGAACATGTTCAGCCTCGCGACATAGAGGATGAGACATGGCAGCAGCTTATCGCGCTTTACCGGCAAGACGTCATGCTGTATTACATGCTTGTCGCCATCACTTTTGCCAAACGGCAACATATCAACCCGTACCATCAGAAATTCATGAAGGGTTCGGAACAAGCGGTAAGAGCAATAGACGAGCGACTGCACACACTATTTCCGCAGCAGGTGAATGCCCATGACGCAGCAGAAGAGTTACTGCGTACGATGGAAGGAATAGACGCGGACAGTTGGTGGTGGATAGGTCTGTTCGGCGGGTATATCCTTCGTCTGTATCACGACCCCGCGCACATAGACGTACTGTTTGAGAAACATCTGTTCTCGATGCCGTTCATGGAATGGCAATGGTGGCGGGATGCGACCAGCAATAAGCCGACGGACACATTATGGTACTGGCAGAAAAATGGCGGTTTAGGCGGGGTATATGACGTGATGCGCGTGGAAGACGGGCAAGACGCGACGCAAGCCGCGCATTTTCAGTTGGTGTTCGTCGGGAGCGGCTTACTGCGACTTATCCAATACGAGGGAGAACACACGCGAAGCATGTATATAGGATGGCAAATGGAGCAGAAGGGAGAAATCTATTCCTTGCGCTTCAGCGCCGCTACCGACAATGAGTTGAGCCGCCTGTTACCGCAGGAACTGGTCATGCTGACAACCACGGACGACCCGATATTAGCGCGTCGTGCACAGGACATGGCGGAAGCCATGCAACAGGAGGTTTTCTTGCGGGTTTATCGCGAAATGGGACTGGAGCCGACCGACGAATATGGCATCGAAGATGTCGAATGCAGTCGGCGGACGGTAAAAATCCTTTACCGCCAATCCGATACTGGGGATATGCAGGTAGCGAAATTTGCTTTGAGTGAGTACCCCGCCCTACGTGCTGTTACTGTCCATTCGGAGGTTAAACTATTCAAAGGGACGGACGATGGCCGTTTGTATGCTTTATGGAACGGCATCGGAATTCTTGTGCCGATTATTTCTTGAAAGGAGATTGGAAATAGACACTATGTAATTGAGATACTGTTGTTATTGCGTTGTTATACTAATAGTTCGTGAATAATTCGTCAATAGTTCGTCAATAGTTCGTGTTTGGATGCATGAAAGATGCAGAAAGGATGCAGAAAAGATAGTGATTATATTGGATAAATGCAAGAAAAATCGACGATTTTTCAGTTTAGAGGTGAGAGGTGAGAGATGAGAGTTTAGAGTTTAGAGTTTAGAAAAAAAACGCCACCGGTGAGAGTGGCGATAAGGGAAAGTTAGAAGGGATAGCCGATGCCGAAGTTAACACGGATGGCATCGAGGGCAGAAGGGATATTAAAATAGGTGGTGATGGGTTGGGTCTTGTCAGGCAGCCAACCGGTTTCCTTCTCGTATTTGTATTTATAAGTGAGGAACGGCGCATGGATAGCCACGCCAATATCGAGACGGACGACGAGTCCGTCGAGGTCCAGACGCAAACCGGCACCGGTGCCAAGTGCAATCTGACGCGCCCAGTCGGGGTTATTGATGATGCCGTCATACAAGTCCTCACGCAGTTGCAGCTGCTCCTTATAATCAGTGATACCGGCGGCTTTGAACAGTTCAGACGAGCTATACCAGTTCCATACATTACCCGCATCGAGGAACGTAGCTCCGAAGAGTTTCCAGACGATGGGGAAACGGAGTTCGAAATTCGCCTCCAGTTTGACATCGCCGGCATGGAAGAAATTCTGATCGTATTTCTCGGAGTAGAAGTTACCCGGTCCGTAGGCATACGGCGCCGCCGCCCTCATGCTGTTGGGTCCGCCGGTATAGAAAGCTTCGGAGAGAGGCGCGGCATACGAGTTGCCAAGCGGTATGTTCGCACCGGCGAAGAGGCGCGTAGCGATGCATACCTTATCCGTGAAATTGAACTTGTTACGTAGTTCGAGCGTCATCTTGACGAACTGGTTGAAGGTGATAGAGCCGAGGGGCTTATCCTTGTCATCCCATTTATACCCCGCCATGCAATAGAGTGCGTTGATGAGGTTACCGGACTCCTTGACGCCGACCTCAAAGAGCGTGTTAACCGCCCGTCTGGCGCGATAGTCATCATAGGTGAAGGTATAGCCGATAGCGGGCACGAACTCATCGCCGGCAATGACCTGAATCAGTTGGGGATACTCCGCCGCCTTATCCATCAGACTATCCGACTCGGCTTTCATCAGCACCACGGATAGCGAGAAAGGCGTAAAGGCATGTGTGATGAAAGGCGAGGACTTGATGAAATAGGTGAAGGAGCCGCTCAGCTTATGTACGCCGTAGCCGCCGGCGATATTCTCATACTGATAGCCGAGCATGTAACGCGTGTCGCCATCGGGATTGCTGTCGCCCGCCCAATGCAGATACGGGAAGATCAATGAAGCGTTGACGCCGAACTTATAGGTATCGGTCTTCGAAGGGTCTCCTGGATGTCGTCCGCGAAGCGCCCAGTAATAGGCGCCGTTGCCCTTCAGGGTGAAAGTCTCGCCACGCCCCATCAGGTTCCGGATGGACGATTTGAGCGTGAGGTCGGGACCGATACTGTTATTCGAGCGATATGCCACACCGGCATCCGCCGTCAGATTATAGGTACGGGTGATGCTGTCCCCGCGATATAGTTGATTACGGCTCCAGTCCTTGAACGCCCGCACGCCGAGTCCCGCCTTGTACAGCTCGCCTTCGAGGACATTATTATAGTCGCGGTCGGCAAAGAGACGCAGCAGGACATTGCCCTCTTTGGTCAGTTTGTATTCCGCCGACAGGTTGCTGAGCAGACCGCTGGTCTTATTGACCTCGGGATTATCGGTGAGCGTAGAACCGAGGGTAATACGGAAGCGGTCCTTGAAGAACGACTTGCTGACGGAGATATTCATATCATTGGTGGTGCCTCCGGCATGCTCCGTCTGCGCATTACTGAAATCGATATCCACCACCCTGCCCAACTTGGAATTCGCCATCGCTGCATTGATACGGCTATTGATGATGGATGACAAGGCATAGCCGTCCTTCTGCGCCGCGGCATTGCTCTCGCCCACATACATACCCGTAGCCAGGAGCGTCGCCGCCAGCCCTTCACGCGTATCCTCATCGAGCGAAGCCAGTTCATGGGTGATGGTCTCGTCATCGGGCGCCTCCAAGAAGAAATTGATGGTGTTGAGTCCTATGGAATCGACGACTCCGTTCACACGCACACCGGTGCGGAAATCCACGCGGCGCGTCTCCTCACCTTCCGACTGCACATCGGCTTTCACCTTCTGAGACGCCGACACATCGAGCAGCGTCTGTCCAACGGGTCCGTTGAAGGCTATATGACTGCCGGAATCCACATGGAATGGCATGATGGGATACGCCTTAGGCGAATAGCGGACAAAGCCGTCATCGACGTTAATCTGCCCGCCGAGGTTAAGCGGCACGCTGTCCGCCATGGCATAACGCACATTGACCGTACCATGCGGCTTGACCTGCGCCAGATTCTTCTTGCTGATAGGATACGTGATATCCGTAGTGGGCAGGAGGGTGACATCCACATCGGCAACGATACTATCCAAGGGTCCTGTGACGGTACCCCGTATATCGGTAGCCAGCGCACCATAGACCGGGATAGGTCCGTCTTTCTCGAGTTTGACGGGCGCGAAGCTATCCGCAGCCAACGCCACATCCAGCCGCATGCTATTGAGGTCCAAGCCACCTGTCAAGGCGAGGAACGTGCTATCGGCGCCATAGACAGGCAGTCCGTTGAAATCGACCTTATTATGCTTCATGACGATAGGCGTCTCGCCCAGACTCAGCGCCACCTCGTATGGCTTGTACATCGCCGACACATTCATCGGCAGCACCTCCGCCGAGAGGTCCAGACGCGCAGGCAGTCCGTCCGCGGTAGCCTTTGCACGAATCATACCGCTGAGGTCCAAGTCCGCCATCCTGATGATGCTATCCACTATCTCCAAAGGTATATCATCCAACTGCACATCCGCCTTGACGGCGTTGGCATAGCTATCCGAACGAGCGACCGCCATCGTCACTTCACGGTTGCCCAAGTCCATGCCGCCGAAAGAGAGGCTATCCATGGTCAGGCGTCCCGCACCATTCAGGTCATTGCCCGTCCGCTCCAGTTCGAAATGCAGGTCGGCATCGGTCTTGAGGCCATGCAGGGACATCGCGCCATCAGTGAGGCGGCTATCAGCCGCAAGCGAAGCGGTGGTAGCGCCGTCTCTCATCGCGACACGCAGAGCCGCCTTGGCGGCAGGCAGACGTATCGCCGTACTGTCCTCGGGATGGCTGATTTCCGGAATAGCGGCATCCACCGCCAAGCCGGTCTCGGCGCTATCGGAGTTGAGGCTGAGGTCTATCCGGTCGATATCCAGCCCTGCCTTCTCTATCAGCCCTTGCGCCGGACTGCCATGCCGCAACGCCATCTTCGCCGTTATCGCCGGAATCTTATCCCGCAAGGTATCGAGCGTTGTCAGGTCCGCGAGTGTGACAAGAGGCGTGATGACGGCAGAGTCGCCGACGGCATCGAGGAACGGCAGCAGGCGGTCTTTGAACCGCATCACATGCATCGGACTCGTCACATCCACCGTCAGGCCTTCCGTAGCGAGATTGAGCATAGTGGTGCTGTCAGTCGTAAAATGCACATCGACCTGCTGCGCATGGAAATCCTCACCCGCCACGTGCGCTTTCACCCGGCGCATCTGCGTCCTATAATCGACGCGAATCCTATCCATATTCATGAAATCCGCCACGCGGAACCGGTGCTCCGTCTGCCCTTTCACCTTCAAGCCGTCACTATTCATCGCAACAGGCAGATGCAAGGTCCCCTCGACGATGCTGTTTGCCAACTCGGCATTGAGGCGCATGCCGGACACGTCAATGTTATCATAGACGGCGTCCGTCAGATGCATGTTGAGTCTGCTGCGCATGGCACGTGACTTGGGGTCAATGCCTTTTCCCTTGGCATCTATCTCACCCGCCAGAACGAGGTGCTTGGCGTCTTGCATGAAAGGCGAGAGGTCCACTTTCTCCACGTCCACATGGGCATCGTATTTCTCATCGTCGATATCATACATGGCCCGCAGACGTGCTTTGCTGCCCCGGTATTCCGCATCTCCGACCACATTGACCTGCATCGTAGCGAGGTTCATCTCCGTAGCATAGAGGTCCGCTTTCGCACCTATCTCCTCCGAGCGCACATGGAGTCCGCGGCTGGTGATGCGGTTGGTTCCCAAATCGACACAGGCATTGCCGTAGATGGTGTCCGCGGGTATATCCAACTCCTTCAGCCCGAAGCGCAAGCCGCCGATATCCAAGCGGCGTGCGTCATAGCGGTTGCCGCCCACATCCGCGAGCACATTCGTGGACAGTGACTTCGTCCGCACATGCATATCCATGGGCGTGAGGGCGAAATGCAGATTACGTATGTCTCCATCCGGCACATCAAACGCCATCATCAGAGGCGTAGTATCCTGCGCCGCAGTATCCGGCGTATCGCGCAAGTCAATACCCACGTAGGTGTCATAGAGCTGCAAGCCATGCAGCGGATACTGCCCTCGGGCGATGACCATATTCGGACTGCGGACCTCCAGATGCCCGACAAGCGCATCGATGCCTACCGCCGCGATGAGCGTATCGGAATGGAAAACGGCGTTGTCCAGCAGCAGATGCTCCACCACGATGGGGACGGATGTCAAAGCAGCAGCGCCTATTATGCCGCTACTGCTAGACGTCAAGACTACCGCCTTCAAGCGCAAGGCACGCGCGTATAATAATGTGTCCTGCCCCCGATGACCGACAAAGAGGCTATCGATGCTCACCTCCAGCGGCAGGTCCTCCTTACCTCTATAGGCACGGTAGAACTTCATCGGCGAGTGATGGAAGGGCGAGAGGCGGATATCACCCAAGTCGATATCCAGACCCGTCTTCTGCTGAACGATGGGGAGCGCCTTGTCCAACGCCGCCTTACGGAGCGAAGGCACATAGAGGACGCATCCTGCCGCTATCAACAGCAGAAAAACGACTCCCAACAACGTGCCAATAACGGCAAGCGGAACCTTCCAGAGAAGCCTATTTCCTTTCACCCGTTACTATCTCCTTTGCACACAAACGGTGCGCAAAGATACAACTTTTTTCGTACATATGCAAGTTTTTTTTTATTTTTACATAGAAATGAGAGCATAAGCGTTGCATTGTAGTAATTTCGGCACGCCCACTAAAAGCCCCTTCCCGTGTTACGGTTTCCCCGCTTAACGGGGACACCTAGCCTCCGAATTTAGTTCTTAGCCACAAGGGCACGATTATTTCGCACTTTCGTGCAAACTACAAGGTTTTAAGCAAAGAAAAGCACGCTTGTGCAAGCACAGACTACATTTTTTGCTTAAAACCTTGTACATTTGAAAAATTTGTAGTAATTTTGCACGAGATTTATGTTTGTTCATTTAGACTGCAATAATTTCTTTGTGAGTTGCGAGTTGGTGTCGCGGCCGGAACTACGGGGAACACCCGTAGTGGTGGCTAATGACAACGGCAACAACGGCGGCATCATCCTTGCGCTCAACCAAGAGGCGAAAGCCGTAGGCCTGAAGCGCGGCAACCCGCTATTCCAAGTGAACAAACTGATAGAGAAAGAACACGTGACAGTCATCGACGTGCATCATCAACTGTACCACGACGTATCGGCGCACATCATGGAGGAAGTGAAGCAGACGGAGATGGTGTTGGACTTTGTCCAATACAGCGTGGATGAGTTCTTCGGCACCATGCCGGACGACGACCCTACCCGCCTGCGCGGATACCTGCAACAACTCAAAGACCTGATACTCGCCAAGACCGGTATTCCCGTCAGTTGCGGCGCCGGGTTGAGTTACACGCTCGCCAAGACCGCCACATGGTTTGCCAAGCGCTATCCCGCGTATAAAGGAATATGTATCATGCCCGCGTCCAAGCGCGAGCAGGCCCTTGCGAAAGTGCCGATAGCCGAGGTATGGGGTGTAGGCCGCCGCAGTATCAAGAAACTGACGCAAGAAGGCATCGAAACGGCCCTCGATTACACGCATAAACCCGAGGCATGGGTACGCCGTTTATCCAACGTGACGGGTGTACGTACATGGAAAGAGTTGAACGGTATTCCCGCCATCACTTTGGCGAGCCGCGAACGGCAGAAGAGTATCATGTACAGCCGTACCTTCGCACACATGACAGACAGCAAGACAATTCTTATTAAAGAATTGAGTAACTACGCTACGGCGGCAGCGAGACGTCTGCGCGAACAGGGTTCATTATGCGGCGCGGTGACGGTCTTTTTAGCGACCAACAGGCACCGTACAGACCTCGCTCAATACACGGCAGACGACACACTCCGGCTGACGACCGCCACCGAAGACACGCGACTGATTATCGAGGCAGTGAGGCGGATTTTGGAGCGTATCTATCAACCCCATTACCAGTACAAACAGGCGGGTGTGATACTATCGCAGTTACAGAGCAACAGCGGCGTGCAGTTAGACCTATTTGCGCCACACGCCGCCGAGGACACGAACCGCCAGAAACGGCTGATGAATGCCATCGACCGCATCAACGCACGCTTCGGCAAGAACCGCGTACATTTCGCAGTGCAGGGTACGGAAAACGATACGGAAGACAGCCCTGCGGGCTTCATGCGTCCGCATAATGTGTGAGTGAGATTTGCAGTAACTTCGGCACGCCCCTTCCCCTTCGGGGCGGGTTCCCTCCGAACTTACGTTCGCTAAGTTTAGCGAACTCCAACTAAATTGTTCAAAAACGTACTTTTATGCAAGCATAATGCACATTTTTTAACAATTTATTTGGTACTTCAAATTTTTTGTAGTAATTTTGCGCCCGATTTGCGTTTTGCAAACGGCAGTTGGATGAGAAAGATACAGGACAAGGACCGTTTATACTGGATTTTACGCCCGTACGTGGACTGGATGTTCCGTCGTTCGTACCGGAGTTTCCGGTATATCGGCAGGGAGAACGTTCCGAACGACGGCGCTGTTATCTTTGCTCCCAACCACTGCAACGCCTTATGCGACGCCATGGCGGTATTGGGCATCAACAGCAGCCGGAAAGTATTCGTAGCCCGCGCGGACATATTCCGAAACCCGCGTCAAGCGAAACTGCTGAACTGGCTGAAAATCATGCCCATCAACCGTGTGCGCGACGGTCTGGACGAGGTGCGTCGCAACGACGAGACCATCAACAAGGCCGTAGATACCTTGCATGACGGCGTGCCGTTCTGTATCCTACCGGAAGGCACACACCGCCCAAAACACTCGTTGCTGCCGCTGAACAAAGGCATCTTCCGCATCGCCCTGCAGGCGAACGAGACTTTCGGCGCAGAGAAGCCGGTATATATCGTGCCGGTGGGTCTGGAATACGGGGACTATTTTCACCTATGGGACAGCCTGACGGTGAATATCGGCAAGCCAATCAACGTAACGGAGTTTGCGAAAGAGCACGCGGAACTGGACGTGCCACAGCTGATGATGGCGCTACGTGAAGAACTGACGCTGAGGATGCGCGAGTTGATATTATGGGTGCCGGACGACGAGCATTACGAAGAGAATATCGCCCGTCTGCAAGCCAACCCTCCAGCGCCGTTTGACAAGGACAAGAAACGTCCGTGGCCGCGATGGCTGACCATCGCCTTTGCAGGGCTGTTCCTGCCGCTATTCCTCTTCTGCTCCACCGTAACGGTGCCGCTATGGGGCATGTGGCTATTGATACAGTATTCCATCAAAGATCCGGCATTCCATAACTCAGTGCAGTTCGTCTGGCAGTTAGTGTTCCTCACCCTCACATGCCTGATTCCGCTGCCGTTCTGGATGTTTGAACAAGAATACGTGTATAGGTTGAAAGATGAAAGGTGAAAGGGGAAGGATGAAGGATGAAGGATGAAAGATGAAAAATTAAGAATTAAGAATTAAGAATTAAGGATGATTAGAGCTTATATAGTTATCGCATTATATGTGTTGGTACCGATACTGATTATCGAGTGCTTCAAACGCTGGACGTGGATGCAGAAGATAGGAACCGTAGTGGCGGCTTACGCCGTAGGAATCCTATTCGCGCTCACGGGTTTCGTGCATTTCGAAGCGGGCACAGACGCCGCGCTGACATTCAGCAAGATACAATCGACGCTGATGTCGGTGGCAGTACCGTTGGCTATCCCGCTGATGCTTTTCAACTGCGACTTCAAGTTATGGACCAAAGCGCTGCCGAAGACCTTATGGTCGCTCGTAGGCGGCATAGGTGCGGTATTGATAGCGGTCATCAGCGGCTATTTCATTTTCCGCACACCCGAGGTGCCGGAGTTCAACAAGGTGGCGGCGATGATGACAGGTATCTACACCGGCGGCACGATGAACTTCAACGCGTTAGGCGCTTCGCTGGGTGTGGACAAGACGGTCATGGCAATCGTACTGGCATTTGAGATGGTACTGACGACGCCTTATATCTTCTTCATCATCGGCGGCGGTTACAAGGTTTTCCGTAAGATACTGCCCTACTCCGACGTGACGCGCAGAGGGCGTAAGGACGCAGAGGTGGAGACGAAAGATATCGAGAACTACCGCGGCATGTTCGAGCGCAAGAACGTCGGCGGCATGTTCCTCGGCTTGGGTCTGAGTATTCTCTTTTTAGCGATAGGCGCAGGTCTGGCCTTGCTGCTGACCGGCACGCTGAATGAGTTGGTGGTCATATTGACCATTACCACCCTCTCCATCATCGCATCGTTCTTCAAGAAAGTGCGCGAACTGCCCAAGACATTTGAGTTAGGTATGTTCTTCATCCTCATCTTCTCGGTCATCGTGGCCTCGCTCTTTGACATCCACAGCGTGAACGGCGGTTCGATGATGATCGGTCTATTCGTAGCATGGGTGATGGTCGTAGCCGCCGGTCTGCACTTGCTGTTATGCCGGATTATGAAAGTGAGCGGCGACCTATTCTGCGTCAGTCAGATAGCGCTCCTTTGTTCGCCGCCATTTGTGCCGCCTGTAGTGGGTGCGATGAAGAACAAGAAAGTGCTGATTTCCGGTATCGTCATCGGACTTATCGGATATGCGATAGGAACGTATTTGGGCGTGGCGATTGCGTTTGTGTTAAAGTAGCCTACCCCTTTCCCCTCCCTAAAGGGACAGGAAATATAAGAGACAAGAGTCGAAAGTAGAAAGACAAGAGACATGAAAAGATTTCTGATTATAGTATTGGCGGCGGTGATGGCACTGCCGATGGCAGCGAAGAAAAAAGAGCCCAAGCCACAGGAAGTGGATTCGTTGGGACGTAAGATAAAGACCGGCTGGAACTTCGGTATCCTGCCTTCCATCGCCTATGATGCCGACTACGGTTTCCAAGGCGGTATTCTGACCAACGTCTATTATTACGGCGACGGTTCGCAATACCCCGAGTATATCCACTCGCTCTATTTCGAGGGAGCCTATACCACCAAACACCATGGTATTTTCCGCTTTAACTACGACTCCAAATATGTGATTCCGGGGTATCGTCTGACCTTGGACGCGACCTATCTGCCGGACGCCATGTGCGACTTCTACGGCTTCAACGGTTATCCGTCGCGTTTTAACAACAACTGGTGTGCATGGTCGGGCAATCATGAGAAGATGGACACCTTGGCTTACCGTTCCCGCGTCTTCTATAAATACAAACGCGACCTCATCCGCGTCGCCGGAGATATCGAAGGCACGATATACAAAGACCTCAAATGGAACGCCGGCATAGGTGTGTTAGGTTATCTGATTGACGACTGCGACATCAAAATGCTCAACGGCAAGAATGAGTTTGACCCGACCAAGAAAAACTACGAACAGAAGGCGCTGAACCCCGACGAACCGCTGCTCTACCAGAAATACAAAGACTGGGGACTGATTGGTGCAGACGAGATGAACGGCGGATGGCATCCGTATCTTCGCGCCGGTATCACGTTCGACACACGCGACAAGCGTCAAGGTCCGAACAAAGGTATCTACACCGACCTATTCTTCACCTACTCCGCCGCATTCAACGCAGCTTACGGACAACAGGCCGCAGCAGGTTACAACCACTTGCAGTTCAACTTCACCTTCCGCCACTACATACCGTGCTACCGCGACAAGGACGGCATCAGTCGTATCACTTTCGCTTACCGTCTTGGCGTGCAGAACCTCATCGCAGGCCGTTCGCCATTCTATATGAACAACTACCTGAACGCACTTTTCATCCAGCGCGTGTATTATGAAGGACTCGGCGGCGGTAACTCGGTACGCGGTATGATGGCGAACCGTATTTTAGCAAACGGCTTTGCTTTCGCGAACGTGGAGTTCCGTTTCCGCATCGTCAATTTCGATATCGGACGCCAGCATTTCTTCATCGGTCTCAATCCGTTCTTCGACCTCGGTATGGTTACGCAGCCCTACGATTTGGACGAGTTGGTGGAGTTTCACACCAACGGAGCGTACCACAGTCTGAAGGCAATCATGGCAGACAAGACTCCCAACGAGAAATACGAAGACTACTTCACCACGAACCGCGCCGACATCTACCGTCCGCACATGACCTGCGGCGTAGGACTGAAAATCGGCATGAACGAGAACTTTGTTCTTTCCGCCGACTGGGGTATGCCTATCGACAAGCAAGACAACGCCAAATACGCCAATTTCTACGTCAAAATGGGGTATCTTTTCTAAGCCTTCCGCGAATAATTTAAGAAAAAATTCTTAAATTCTTGCGTATATCAAAAAATTGTTGTAAATTTGCACCCAAATTTGCAACTAATTCGTCATACCCCTATGAGACAGACAAGAATCTATGTATTGGCCTCCCTGCTATTTGCCGGAATGGCGCTATATGCGCAGGCGGTGCAGGAGATGCCTGAGGTACCGGTGACCTCTACGGCAGAGAACGCCGCGGTAGCCGCGGAGAAGGCAGAGGCAAGTATCGTAGAAGCCGCCGTAGCTGCAGAAGAGGCAGAGTTGGTAACCGCCGAGACGAGCGAAGCCGCAGCCTTAGCCGCTGAAGAAGCTACATTACGCGCGGAGCAGGCAGCCGCGAAGAACGCGAAAGAAGCCGTGGCTCTGGAGCAGATAGCTGCGGAGAAAGAGGAGTTAGAGCGTCTCCGTCAAGAGCGTCAGGCGGCAGAGCAGACAGAGAATGACCGTCTGGCGGCAGAACGCGAACAGATAGCGGCAGAGAAAGCAGAGTTGGAGCGTCTTCACCGAGAGCGTATCGAGCGCGAGCAAGCGAGGGCCGCAGCCGCCAAGGCCAAGAAACAACGCAAAGCGGAAGCAGCCAAGGAGCCGCTATTCCAGCGATTCTACAGCCGCAACGGCCGCAACGCGCTGTCTCTCCTGAGTTTCGGATATAACACGTATTTCCGGGTAGGTCAGCCGCAAGGCGTTTCCGGAACGGCCGAATCATTCCGCCGTCACATCCTGAATATGGAAATCCTTGAGTTCCGCACCGGCATTTTCGGTATGCAGCTGCTGAACTTCGAATTGGGTATCAACACACCGTCTGCCAATCCGACAATTTATCAATTCGAGCGTGGCGGCAGCACTTATGATACGCGCGAAATGGCGGATGCCAAGACCATGTGGTTTGCATACAAGCCCGCCATCAAATTCTATATCCCCTGCACCCAATGGATGGCTGTTGAGGTATATGGCGGTGCAGAGGTGGACTTGACCAAAGGCTGGTCGTTTATCTACAAGGGTTATTATACGAACCCGAACATTCCCGACAACAACTTCTTCGTCAACGCTTACGGAGGTTTGGGTTTGATGTTCTACCCTATCGCGCAAGTGCCGGTAGAAGTCAAAGCCGAGTACCGTCACCCCGTAATGGGCAACACAGCGCTTGTGCCGCAAGGTATATACCTGACATTCCAAGTGCACTTTGCTGTCCGTACCCGTAAAAACTAAATTTGACATTCATAACAAACAATACTAATAAATCTAACAAACAATGGAAAAGAAAAAAAGAGTTTACACCTTCGGTAACGGTAAGGCTGAAGGTAACGCACAGATGCGTGAACTGCTCGGTGGCAAGGGTGCCAACTGCGCAGAGATGAACTTGGTCGGTGTACCCGTTCCGCCGGGATTCACCATCACCACGGAAGTATGTAACGAGTATTATCAAGTAGGTCAGGAGAAAATCGTAGCTGAGCTGACAGAGGAAGTAAATGCCGCTGTAGCACATGTAGAGAACCTGATGAACTGCAAGTTCGGAGACCCGAAGAACCCGTTGTTGGTTTCTGTTCGTTCGGGTGCACGCGCATCCATGCCGGGTATGATGGATACCATCCTCAACCTCGGTCTGAACGACATCGTAGCAGAAGGAATGGTTGCCAAGACGCAGAACCCGCATTTCGTATATGACTCCTACCGCCGTTTCGTACAGATGTACGGTGACGTTGTGCTCGGCATGAAGCCGGTAAACAAGACCGACATCGACCCGTTTGAGGCTATCATCGACGAAGTGAAAGAGATTCGTGGCGTGAAGTTAGACAAGGACCTCAACGTAGATGAGTTGAAACTGCTTGTAGCCCGCTTCAAGACGGCTATCAAAGAGCGCACGGGCAAGGACTTCCCGGATGACCCGATGGAGCAGTTGTGGGGCGCAATCTGCGCGGTATTCCGCAGCTGGATGAACGAGCGTGCTATCCTCTATCGTAAGATGGAAGGAATTCCTGACGAATGGGGAACGGCTGTTTCGGTTATGGCGATGGTATTCGGTAACATGGGCGACACCTCCGCAACGGGTGTATGCTTCAGCCGTGACGCCGGTAATGGTGAGAACCTGTTCAACGGTGAGTACCTTGTAAACGCACAGGGCGAGGACGTAGTAGCAGGTATCCGCACGCCGCAACAGATCACGAAGATCGGTTCGCAGCGTTGGGCAGAGCGCGCAGGCATCAGCGAGGCTGAGCGTCTGGCGAAATATCCGTCCATGGAAGAGGCGATGCCGGAGATGTATGCCGAGTTGAACGCCATCCAGCAGAAACTCGAGGACCACTACCGTGATATGCAAGACATGGAGTTTACCGTTCAGGAAGGCAAACTATGGTTCCTCCAGACCCGTAACGGCAAACGTACCGGTACGGCGATGGTGAAGATTGCGATGGACCTCTGCCGCGAGGGTGTTATCTCCGAGAAAGAGGCTATCATGCGCTGCGAGCCGCAGAAGTTAGACGAGCTGCTCCACCCTGTCTTTGACAAAGACGCGCTGAAGAAAGCCAAAGTCATCACCCAAGGTCTGCCCGCTTCTCCGGGTGCCGCTTGCGGTCAGATTGTCTTCCACGCAGACGACGCACAGGAATGGCATGCCAACGGTCATAAGGTCATCATGGTTCGTATCGAAACCAGTCCTGAAGACCTCGCCGGTATGAGCGCAGCCGAAGGAATCCTCACCGCGCGTGGCGGTATGACCTCTCACGCTGCTGTCGTTGCCCGTGGTATGGGTAAGTGCTGCGTATCGGGTGCAGGTGCCATCCAAGTGGACTACAAGGCCAAGACCGTGAAGATTGAAGGCGTTACCTACAAAGAGGGTGACTACATCTCGCTCAATGGTACTACCGGTCAGGTTTATGCAGGCGAGATTCCGACGAAGGCTGCAGAGCTCAGCGGTGACTTCAAGGCTCTCATGGACCTTTGCGACAAATATACACATCTGCAGGTTCGTACCAACGCCGACACTCCGCACGACGCACGCGTAGCACGCGCTTTCGGTGCCAAGGGTATCGGTCTGACTCGTACCGAGCACATGTTCTTCGAGGACAAGAAGATTCTCGCTATGCGTGAGATGATTCTGGCGAAAGATGCAGAAGGCCGCGAGAAAGCACTGGCCAAACTGCTGCCGTACCAGAAGGCCGACTTCAAGGGAATCCTTGAGGCGATGGACGGCTGTCCGGTGAATATCCGTCTGCTCGATCCTCCTTTGCATGAGTTCGTTCCCCATGATTTGAAAGGTCAGGAGCAGATGGCAAAGGAGATGGGCGTTTCTGTAGAAGAGATCCAGGCACGTGTAGCATCGCTCGCAGAGAATAACCCGATGCTTGGTCACCGTGGTTGCCGTCTGGGTATCACCTTCCCGGAGATCACCGCCATGCAGACCCGCGCTATCCTCGGTGCTGCTTGCGAACTGAAGAAAGAGGGCAAGAACCCGATGCCGGAGATTATGGTTCCGCTGATCGGTATCCTCTATGAGTTGAAACAGCAGAAAGAGATTATCCAGCGCGTAGCCAAAGAGGTATTCGCTGAGTACGGTATCGAGGTAGAGTTCGAAATCGGTACGATGATTGAGATTCCGCGTGCCGCTTTGACCGCAGACCGCATCGCTACGGAGGCTCAGTACTTCAGCTTCGGTACGAACGACCTGACGCAGATGACCTTCGGTTACAGCCGCGACGATATCGCTTCGTTCCTGCCGGCTTATCTGGAGAAGAAGATTCTGAAGGTTGACCCGTTCCAGGTACTCGACCAGAACGGTGTAGGCCAACTCATTAAGATGGCCGTTGAGAAAGGTCGCGCTGTCCGTCCGGGATTGCGCACCGGTATCTGCGGTGAGCACGGTGGAGAGCCGAGTTCCGTCAAGTTCTGCGCCCGCGTCGGCATGAACTACGCTTCATGCTCGCCGTTCCGCGTACCTATCGCACGTCTGGCAGCCGCTCAAGCAGCCGTAGAAGATGAGAAATAACAACCAATCATTTTTCAATAACATCAAATAACAATCTCTTATGAAAAAGATTCTAACAATCGTTGTAGCAGTATTGATGGCTACAACCGCTGTAAAAGCACAGCATGAAATCGGTGCTATCGTAGGTGGTATGAACGGTTTGAGCTACAAGTACTGGTTCAGCAACCACTTTGCTTTGCAGACCGACCTCGCTGTAGGTCTGACTCAAGCAGCAGTTGAAAACTGGAGTATCGGTATGTATGACTTCACGGTTAACCCGAATGCATTGTATCATTTTGACCTGCCGGATAACTTCAAGATTTTTGTAGGTGGCGGTTTAAGCTTAGGTATGCTTAACTACCTGAATGGTGGCTATTCCGAGTCTATCATGGGTAAGTTCGGTATCAATGCAGATGCCGGTGTTTCTTATGACATCCAGTCTGTACCTCTGGTACTCGCATTTGACTTCCGCCCGGGCTACGGCCTTGGTTTCAGGGGTTCAAAAGGCTATAGTTATACCTTGAACTACTTCGATTGGAAGGTGGCTTTTGCAATTCGCTACAAATTCTAACTGTGAGTAACGAGAAGCAACATAAGATGACGGCTCTGTTCCGCGGCCAGCGTAGCACGTTGGACGCGGAACACCAAGCCATCATGACGGCTAACCGCGGCGCTGTATGGGTTCATGCAGCGTCTGTGGGTGAGTTCGAGCAGGCGCGGCCGTTGATAGAGCGGCTGCGCCGCGAACAACCGCAGCGGCATATCGTAGTGACGTTCTTCAGTCCTTCGGGATACGAAGCACGTAAGAACTACAATCACGCCGATGCGGTACTCTATCTGCCTTTCGCTACGCGGCGTAAGGCGAAGCGCTTTTTGGAGGCATTACAGCCTTCGATGGCTATATTCGTAAAGTATGAGTTCTGGCCGGCATACCTTCGCGCACTTAAGAAACGCGGTATACCCACCTATTGTATCTCCGCGATTTTCCGGCCGTCCCAGCGCTTCTTCCATTGGTACGGCAAGGGCGCTTTACGCCTCTTGCACTGCTTTACGCATATTTACGCGCAAGACGAGGCGTCACGCCGTCTATTAGCCGAACACGGCGTGCATGAGTGCTCTGTTGCCGGCGATACGCGTTTCGACCGCGTATATGAGGTGCTCACTTCCACGCGCGAGCGCATCGACGGGCGCCTACATTGCGTCGCGCAGTTCATACAGAACACAACGCGCGTGATAGTGGCAGGCAGCACATGGCCGGAAGATGAACAGTTGCTGCAACAGTTCGCAGAACGGATGAATGAGCTATCGGATGAGCGAACCAAACTCATTCTCGTGCCGCACGAGATTAACGAGGAGCACCTGCATGCTATCTTCCAACTATTCAAAGGACGATACGTGCGTTATTCCTCCATTTGCAACGAACATATTCCGGATACGAGCAGGATAAATATCTTGCAAGAGGCTGATGTATTAGTAATTGACACCATCGGCCTGCTTTCTTCGATTTATAATTTCGGTCACGCAGCCTATATCGGCGGCGGTTTCGGAGAAGGTATCCACAATACCATTGAGGCAGCCGTATTCGGCATGCCGGTGGTCTTCGGACCGAACTATCACCATTTCCGCGAAGCACAAGGACTGATAGATGCGGGTGCTGCACGGAGTATCAAGAACTATAGCGAATTAGAGGCGGCGCTTATTACCGCCCTCGATGAACATGAGACAATCGGCGCCAAGGCGGCTGAATATGTGCAGTCCGAATTAGGTGCAACGGAGAAAATATATCGAGATATATTTTAGTTTAGAGTTTAGAGTATAGAGTTTAAGGTTTAGAGAAATGGCACAAAAACCAAGCATACCAAAGGGCACGCGGGACTTCGGACAAGTGGAGATGGCGCGCCGTAATTATATCTTCGACACCATCAAAAGTGTATTCTCGTTGTATGGTTTTCAGCAGATAGAGACCCCGGCAATGGAGAACCTCTCCACCCTGATGGGTAAGTACGGCGAAGAGGGTGACAAGTTGCTCTTCCGCATCCAGAACAGCGGAGAGAAAGCCGCTTTGGCGCCGGAGAAAGGTCTGCGTTATGACCTGACGGTTCCGTTTGCGCGTTACGTGGTTCAACACCGTGAGGAGATCAGTTTTCCTTTCAAGCGATTCCAGATACAACCCGTTTGGCGTGCGGACCGTCCGCAGAAAGGCCGATACCGCGAGTTCTACCAGTGCGACGTGGATGTGATTGGTTCGGACAGCCTGATTGGCGAACTGGAGTTGGTTCAAATCGTAGAAGAGGTTTATCGCCGCTTAGGTATCAACGTGTGCCTGCACATCAATAACCGTAAGATTCTCGCCGGCATCGCCGAAGTCATCGGTGCGCCGGATAAGATGATTGATATCACGGTTGCCATCGACAAACTCGATAAGATAGGCGTAGAGGCGGTGAATGCAGAGTTAGCGGAACGCGGGCTCACGAATGAAGCCATCCAAGCATTACAACCGATACTAAGGCCTACCCCAACCCTCCCTGAGGAGAAAGAGAAGAGCACTGCCGACAAACTGACAGAACTGCGTCAATTCCTCGCTAACAGTGAGATAGGACTCAAAGGCGTGGAGGAAATGGAAGAGTTATTCGGACTGATTGAATCTACCGGTGTACAACTGAGAATAGAACTGGATTTGTGCCTGGCACGCGGTCTGAATTATTACACGGGAGCCATCTTCGAAGTGAAAGCACTGGACGCACAAATCGGCTCCATCACCGGCGGCGGACGTTATGACAACCTGACCGGAATATTCGGTATGCCGGACGTCTCGGGCGTAGGTATATCATTCGGAGCCGACCGCATCTATGATGTATTGACGGAGTTGGATTTATTCCCGAAGACATTGCAGTCCGCAACGCAAGTGCTGTTTGCAACGTTTGGCGCAGACGAATTACATTACGCGCTGACTTGGGCGAAAGCGTTGCGCCAACAGGGAAAGACCGTAGAAGTGTATCCGGAACCGACAAAGATGAAGAAACAGATGGGTTATGCAGATGCCAAGCAGATTCCGTTTGTAGCGATTGTCGGAGGAGATGAGATAGCGCAAAACAAAGTGATGCTGAAAGAGATGAGTTCAGGCGAACAGAAACTCGTCACTTTGGACGAACTTGCTTCCGCATTAAAACAGTAGAATCTTAATAATCGTATCTTTTTTTAGGTAGGGATTTACTCCGAAATGCCTCCGAGATTAGTCCGAGATTAGTCCGAGGCGGGAAAAACGAGCAAAATCTTAAAATCAGTAAACTTTTTTATGGCAGATACAAACCAACAATTTGAGCAAGTGACGGCGAAATGCCGGACAATCTTCATAGACAAGATGCAGGACTACGGTCCTTCCTGGCGCATCTTCCGTCTGCACGGCATTACAGACCAGCTGTATATCAAAGCCTGTAACATCCGTCAGCGCCAAGAGACCGGTATCAGTCTTGTAGGAGACGATATAGAAGGCAACCTGCGTGCCATCGTCAATTATGGTGTGATGGCGATTATCCAGGAGCGGAACGGATACGCAGACGCCACAGACATGAGCACGGAAGAGGCGACCAAACTATACGACAAAGTGCTGGATGAAGCCAAAGAACTGATGGTACGTAAGAATCACGATTACGGCGAGGCATGGCGGGAGATGAGCAAAGAAGGCATTGTTGATATGATTCTCGCGAAAATCATCCGTATCAAGAATATTCTCAGCCATAACGGCAAAACGATTGCTTCCGAAGGCGTGGAAGGCAACTATTTCGATATTATCAACTACGCGATATTTGATTTGATTCATTATGAAGGCGAATAAGATACTACATATAACCGGCGCGATTGCGAGGACGTTGTTAGCGTTGACATTCCTGTTCTCCGGTTTCGTAAAAGCTGTGGACCCGTTAGGCACCGTTTATAAGATAGAAGACTACCTGAAGGCTTTCGGCGGTTTCTGTAATGACTTGCTGCCCCTTGCAGGAACGGCCGCTGTATGCCTGATTCTCGCAGAGTGGCTGCTCGGATGGGCGATGCTGCTCAACGTGCGCACGCGCTGGACGAGTTGGCTGTCCTTGCTTTTCTACCTTGTCATGACGCCGCTGACATTATGGATAGCGCTGACGAACCCTGTCTCGGACTGCGGTTGCTTCGGCGACGCCTTGGTGCTGACGAACTGGCAGACATTCTGGAAAAACATCATTCTGCTATGCCTCGTCATCATTCTGCTTGTATGCCGAAAAGCTATTCCGCAGTTATGGTCATGGTGGATGGAGACGGTCATCGTCGTGCTTGCTGCCACTGCGGGACTGGGTATCATGAAGTACAGTTACGACCATCTGCCGCCGATGGACTTCCGTCCGTACAAGATAGGAAACCACATCCCCACTCTCATGGAGATACCGGAAGATGCGGAACCGGACGTGTATGAGACAACCCTTATCTACGAGAAAGACGGCGTGCAGCAGGAGTTCACACTGGATAACTACCCGAAAGGGGATGCCGAGTGGACGTTTGTGGACCAGAAATCCAAACTCATCAAGAAAGGCTACGAAGCGCCGATACACGACTTCGAGATTCTGACGATGGATTTCGACGAAATAACCTACGACGTGTTGGAGTCCGAAGAACCCGTGACTCTGGTCATCATCTATGATATACGTAAGATGGACCGCTCGCAGACAGACAAACTCATGGCCATCATCCATGAGCGGAGTAAAGTTTATGTTCTGACGGGTTCCGGAGAAGATGACGTGTGGGCTTTGGCGGAAGAGTTAGGCTGGGATGAAGAGACGGCGGAAAGTACCTTCTGCTATACCGACCCGGTAACGCTGAAAACGATTGTCCGTGCCAACCCGGGACTGATTGTCGTTCAGAACGGCACTATCATTGAGAAACAAAATTTTAAACAATTATAATACTATGGCAAGAATTAAAATGGTTGCAGGTAACTGGAAGATGAACAAGAACCTGCAAGAAGGTGTAGCACTGGCTACCGAATTGAAAGAAGCAGTCAAAGAACCCAAATGCGCCGTTGTTATCGGCACTCCGTTTATCCATCTGGCTACCGTAGCTGAGTTGGTAAAAGGCTCGCCTATCAAGGTGGCTGCGGAGAACTGCGCAGACCACGAGAAAGGTGCTTACACCGGTGAAGTGAGCGCAGAGATGGTGAAGTCCACGGGTGCAGAGTACGTTATTCTCGGTCACTCGGAGCGTCGTCAGTACTACGCAGAGAGTTATGAGATGCTCGCAGAGAAAACCCGTCTGGCACTGGCAAACGGTCTGAAAGTCATCTTCTGCATCGGCGAGGTAAAGGAAGAGCGCGAGGCAGGCAAGCAGAACGAGGTAGTGAAAGCACAACTCGAAGGCTCTGTCTTCGGTCTGAGTGCAGAAGAATGGAAGAATATCACGCTGGCTTACGAACCCGTTTGGGCTATCGGTACCGGTCTGACGGCTACGCCGGCACAGGCACAGGAGATTCACGCATACATCCGCAGCCTCGTTGCTGAGAAATTCGGCAAACAGGCAGCAGACGATACCACGATTCTGTACGGCGGTAGCTGCAACGAGAAGAATGCGGCTGAGTTGTTCGCATGCCCGGATATCGACGGCGGTCTGATTGGCGGTGCTGCACTCGTAGCGGAGAAATTCCTCGCTATCATCGCTGCGCGATAAGAAGACCAAAGACCGTTCACTATCCTAATTCCTATGGCTCTTATCAAGACCATCAATAGAAACGGCGAAATCCTCACCCCGCGCATCGCGGACGACGTTTTTATGGCAGAGAATGCAACGGTTGTCGGCGATGTGACGGTGGGGGAAGGCACGAGTCTATGGTTCAATTCCGTGTTACGCGGAGATGTCAATACCATCGTCATCGGTAAGCATTGTAATATCCAGGACGGCTCGGTACTGCACACGCTCTATCAGAAATCAACCATCACACTCGGCGACTATGTGTCGGTAGGTCATAACGTCACTATCCACGGTGCAGACGTCGATGACTACGCGCTGATAGGTATGGGCGCCACCCTACTCGACGGTGTGCATGTAGGCGTAGGAGCGATAGTGGCAGCCGGCGCACTCGTGCTATCGAACACACAGGTTGGACCTCACGAAATATGGGGCGGTGTTCCGGCTAAATTCATCAAGAAAGCCGACCCTTCCCAGACAGAAGAGATAAACAGGAAAATCGCCAATAACTACGCCATGTACGCATCATGGTATAAAGACTAATCATTGATAAAATCATGTATCACAGAATTTTATTGAAACTTTCCGGAGAGAGTCTTGCCGGAGAAAACAAGCAAGGCATTGATACACAACGTTTAGCAGAATACGCGCAGCAGATTAAAGCTGTCGCAGCATGTGGTGTACAGATAGGTATCGTCATCGGCGGCGGAAATATCTTCCGCGGCTTGAGTGGTTCCAAAGAAGGTTTCGACCGCGTCAAGGGAGACCAAATGGGAATGTTGGCGACCGTCATTAACGCATTGGCGTTGCAGTCAGCTCTCGAGGCCATCGGGCAACCTGTTCGTGTACTGACGTCCATCCGCATGGAACCTATCGGCGATTTCTACAGTCCCGCCAAAGCACAACGGCTGCTGGACAAAGGAAACGTAGTCATCCTTGCCGGAGGTACCGGAGCGCCGTATTTCACTACCGATACCGGTTCTTCGCTTCGCGCATTGGAAATCAAAGCCGAAGTGATGCTGAAAGGTACACGGGTGAATGGTATCTTCACCGCCGATCCGGAGAAAGACCCTACAGCCACGAAGTTCGATGAAATAACCTATGACGAAGTTATCCGTCGCGGATTGAAAGTGATGGACCTCACCGCCACCGCCATGGCTAAAGAGAATGGTCTGCCCATTTATGTATTTAATATGGACGTGGTAGGAAACCTCGAAAGAGTAATTAACGGAGAAAAGATTGGAACTCTCGTAAAACTTTAATATTATGAACGATGAATTAGAACTCTACGAATCTGCAGCCGAAGAGCAGATGCAGAACGCTGTCAGCCATCTGGATGATACGCTTCAGCACATCCGTGCAGGCAAAGCGAACCCGCGTATCCTGGACCCAATCAAGATTGACTACTACGGTACCTTGTCGCCGCTGAGCAGTTGCGCCACTATTGTGACGCCGGACGCACGAACCATTGCTATCACACCGTGGGAGAAAAAACTCATTAGCGATATAGAGCGCGCTATCATCAACTCCAACATCGGCCTGGCACCATCGAATAACGGCGAGACGATTCGTCTCATCCTGCCGCCGCTGACCGAAGAGCGTCGTCGTGAACTTTGCAAGCAGTGTAAAGCGGAGACCGAGAGCGCAAAGATGTCCATCCGTAACGCCCGTCGTGACGCCATCGAAGAGTTTAAGAAACTCGTGAAGAACGGCCTGAGTGAGGACGTAGAGAAAGATGCAGAGGAAGAGATACAGAAGACACACGATAAGTATATCGCGAAAGTCGAGGCCCTCTACGCTGCAAAAGAGAAAGAGATTATGACGGTCTGAAGGCTGAATGCTGAACGCTGAAAGCTGAATGAAGGGTCTCGTCATCAAATCAACAGGAAGCAGTTACATCGTCCGTTTGGACGATGGCTTGGATGTGGAATGTCATATCAAAGGTAACTTCCGTATCCGGGGTATCCGCAGCACCAACCCTGTCGCAGTCGGCGATTTCGTAGTTGTGGAGGACGGCTGGATAACCGATGTCCATGACAGACAGAACTATATCATCCGCCGTTCAACGAACCTCAGCAAAGAGAGTCATATTCTTGCTGCGAACATCGACCAGGTAGCACTGCTCGTGACGATAAATCACCCGCAGACTTCTACGACGTTCATAGACAGATTCCTTGCTACCTGCGAAGCCTATCGTGTGCGCGCGCTCCTTATATTTAATAAGATCGACCTGCTCACCGAAGAGGAACTAAAGCAACTGGAGGAATTACGTGCCCTGTACGAATCACTCGGATACCCCACTCTCGCCATCTGCGCCAAAGATCTAACAGGCGAAGCCGGTATAACAGCGAAGCGGTCTATCAGTAAAACGGTCTGTCAGCGAAGCGGTCTGTTACGCGAACTCCAAGGATGCGTAACATTGCTTTCCGGCAACTCCGGAGTAGGCAAATCGACATTGCTGAACGCGCTTTTCGGGAAAGAGATGACTCGAACAGGCAAGATATCCGATGCGCATGACAAAGGAATGCACACCACGACCTTCAGTGAGATGTATTTCCTGCCGGACGGCGGTGCGGTCATTGACACCCCGGGTATCAAAGGCTTCGGGTCGGTGGACATGAGCAAAGAAGAAGTGGGGCATTATTTCCGGGAGTTATTCGCGACGGCCAAAGACTGCCGTTTCGGCAACTGCACGCACACCAACGAACCCGGATGCGCCGTACAAGAGGCGTTGGTTCGAGGCGACATCGCAATAAGCCGATACGAGTCTTATCTCTCGCTTTTGGGCGACTGCACAGAAAGTAAATACAGATAATCAAGCATTTATGATAACGATAGAACAACTGAAAGACATTCAACAACGCGCTGACAAACTCAAAGCCTACCTCCAGATTGATGAGAAACGGATTCAACTGGAGGAAGAGGAGCTGCATACACAAGCCCCGGGTTTCTGGGATGACACCAAGGCAGCCGAAGCACAGATGCGTAAGGTCAAAGGCATCAAACGTTGGATTGACGGTTACGAAGGTGTACGCGCAGCGGTGGAAGAGTTGACGCTGGCTTTCGACTATTACAAAGAGGAACTTGTCACCGAAGAAGAGGTAGATGCCGCATATTCCAAGGCGATACAGGAAGTGGAAGACCTTGAGATGAAGAATATGCTTTCGCATGAGGAAGACCAGATGCCGGCGGTGCTCAAGATTGTATCAGGTGCAGGCGGTACCGAGGCGCAGGACTGGGCAGAACAACTCATGCGCATGTACCAGCGGTACTGCGAGAAACATGATTACAAAGTGACGATTGAGAACTTGCAGGAAGGCGACGAAGCGGGTATCAAAACCGTAACTTTTAATATCGAAGGCGAGATGGCTTACGGATACCTCAAATCCGAAAACGGCGTACACCGGCTTGTGCGCGTCAGTCCCTATAATGCGCAAGGCAAGCGCATGACGAGTTTCGCATCGGTATTCGTCGTGCCTCTCATCGACGATACCATCGAGGTGGAGGTTAATCCTGCGGGTTTGAGTTGGGATACTTTCCGTTCTTCGGGTGCAGGAGGTCAGAACGTCAACAAAGTGGAGTCCGGCGTGCGCTTGCATTATAAGTTCATCAACCCGCTTACCAACCAACCGGACGAGATAGTCATCGAGAATACCGAGACACGCGACCAACCCAAGAACCGTGAGAATGCCTTGCGGCACTTGCGTTCCCAACTATACGAGTTGGAGATGGAGAAACGCCGCCAAGCGCAGGCACAGGTGGAAGCCGGCAAGAAGAAAATCGAATGGGGTTCGCAAATACGCTCCTATGTATTCGATGACCGACGAGTGAAAGACCACCGTACCAACTATCAGACCAGCAACGTCAATGCCGTCATGGATGGAGATATTGACGCGTTTATTAAAGCATATTTGATGGAATTCCCGGATTGATTATGAAAAGAACAGCATTATCCATCGGTATCCTGTGCGCTGCATTCTGTACTCTTCAGGCACAGACGGACAGCACAGCAGTAAAGAAAGACAGCGTAGAAGAAGGTTTCCGTTTCACCACGGAGGACAGCATTCCCATCACGCGTGTGAAAGACCAGAACCGCAGCGGCACCTGTTGGGCGTTCTCCACGCTCGGATTTCTCGAGTCCGAAGTGCTCCGCATCAAGGGCAAGGAAGTGGAACTGAGTCCGATGTTTGTGGTCAGCAAGACGCTCATCGACCGCGCTACTTATTGCGTTCGAATGTACAACCAGCCTAAGTTCGCCGAAGGCGGCTCTGCATATGACGTCATCTATTGTATGCAGCATTACGGGTTAGTGCCCAAGAGTGCCATGCCCGGTATACGCTACGGCTGGACTCCGGCGGATACCCTACCCGTCTTCACGGAGCTGACAGCAGTCGTTAACGGTTATCTCGGCGGACTGACCAAGCAGAAGAAACTGAGCCCGGTGTGGCGCGAAGGACTGCAAGCCATTTACGATACCTATCTTGGTCCATGTCCCGAAGAGTTCGTCTATGAGGGAAAGACCTATACCCCCAAGAGCTTCGTTCAAAGTCTCGGTCTTAATGCCGAAGACTACGTGTCTATCACATCGTATACCCATCATCCTTTCTATGAGCGTTTTGCGCTTGAAGTGCCGGACAACTGGCGCATGGACCAGATGTACAACGTCCCGATGGAGGAGTTGATGCGTATCATCGACCACGCCCTTGCAAACGGATACACGCTCGCGTGGGGCGCCGACGTATCCGAGGTAGGATTCACGCGCAAAGGTATCGGTGTTGTTCCCGATGCCGAGAATGGGGCGGACATCACCGGTAGCGACATGGCCAAATGGGTCGGCATGAGCAAGGACAAGCAGAAAGAGGAACTCACCAAGAAACCGCTGCCGGAGAAGACAATCACCCAGCAGATGCGTCAGGACGCATATGACAACTGGGAGACAACAGACGACCATGGTATGCAGATTTTCGGTACCGCCAAAGACCAGAACGGCAAACGCTATTACATGGTCAAAAACTCTTGGGGCACGCTGAAGTCCAATTACAAAGGTATCTGGTATATCAGCGAAGCATTCATGCAATACAAGACCAACGACGTGCTCGTGCATAAAAACGCTATACCTAAAGACCTGCGCAAGAAACTGAAAATTGAAAAGTAAAAACTGAATGCTGATAGCTGAATACTGATGGCAGCCGAAGGCATATATAAGGATAGAGGAAGTAAGTTCCTGGCTTTTGCGGAAGCTATCAAAGACGAGGACGAAGCAAAAGCACGCATTGCATGGTATAAGAAGAAATACCATGACGCGCGACATGTATGTTATGCCTACCGCCTGGGTGAAAATCTATGGCGTACCAAAGATGACGGAGAACCGCACGGCACAGCAGGAATACCTATCCTCCGCTCCATTGATGCGCGCAAACTGGATAATATATTAGTGGTTGTAGTGCGCTATTTCGGAGGCACCTTACTCGGTACAGGAGGACTGATGGTTGCCTATCGGGAAGCGTCCAAAGCCGCACTCGATAACTGGACTAATGTCTAACGACAAACGACGAATGACAAACGACTTTAAGGACATAAGAGCATTTCGCGTAGGATGGTTACTGACTATCTGCGATTTCCTATTCTCTTTTCCCGTCCTGCGGTTATTGGCTTGGCGCACGACCAAGGGTATCCGCTTGGATTACTCGGGAGACCGCAAGCAGATTGAGCAGGATATCAAGCACGGCGCATTCTTCATGACCAACCATCGTGATATCATCCTGGATGCGTCATGGCTGTCACTCCTGCTCCGCCGCCGCTATTTCATTCGTCCGTTCATCGGCATCGGCAATAACCTGTTTGCCTATAAATGGATTGAACTCTTGGTGCGCTTCAACCGCTGTTTTGTGGTCAAACGCGGCGCAGGTGCCCATGCCCAATTGGAGAATGCCAAGCAACTATCCGCTTATATCCATCATCTGCGCAGCCAAGGTAAATCCATCTGGCTCGCACAACGGGAAGGACGTGCCAAGGACAGCAATGACCTTACCCAACCTGCCGTTCTGCATATGCTGACCATTGATTTCGAGCAGCAGAACAGACCTGTTGAGCAGTTCTTCGACTATGTCAAGGAACTCAATATATGCCCTGCCAGCATCACGTACGAATACGATCCGTGCGACTATCTCAAGGCACGTGAGATGCAACTCAAGCGCGACAATCTAAGCTGGAAAAAGCGTGCGAAAGACGATGTCGAGTCGATGAAAACCGGTATTCGCGGACAAAAAGGGCGCGTAGTCTATCGTCTTACGCCAAGTATCAACCATGATATTGATCGCATGTTGGAGCAATTTCCTGAATACCGGGAACTGCCTGTAAAGGAGCAGATAGAGCACCTATGCTTTATCATTGACCAGCATATTTTCCTGGGCTACGAAATCTTCGAGCGTGGCACAGATTTTGATGCGTATATCGAGAGTCGCCTGGCGAAGATAGAACTTCCGAATAAAGACGAGTCTTTCCTGCGCGAGAAACTATATGAGATGTACCGTTTTCCGGAGATTAACCACCAAAAGGCGCTATCCCGACAAACGACCAACGACTAACGACAAACGACAATTATGAAAAAAACAGCAATATTCCCGGGTTCATTTGATCCGTTTACTTTAGGCCACTTTGATATCGTCAAGCGTGGTTTGGAACTTTTCGATGAGATTGTCATCGGTATCGGCCGTAACAGCACGAAGAAAGAGACCTTCCCTATCCGCGAGCGGGAAGAAGCTATCCGTAAGATTTTTGCGGACGAGCCGCGAATCAAGGTGGCTATCTATGACTGCCTCACGGTCGATTTCGCCAAAGAGCAGCAGGCGCAGTTTATCCTACGCGGCATCCGTTGCGTGGAGGACTTCGAATATGAGCGTAATATGGCGGAGGCCAATAAGCAGTTAGGAGGCGTAGAGACGATTATCCTTTATACGCGTCCCGAATATGCGCATATATCATCCACACTCGTGCGTGACCTGTATGCCTACGGAAAAGATGTAAGCGGATTTGTACCCAACAAGTTAAGATGAGAGGTTTAAAATGAAAGGAAGAAAGATATATTATAAATGGTTAGGGCTAATGGTCCTTTCATTTTTCATTTTTCATTTTTCACCTTCCCTCGCCGAGGAGCGCCGGAAAACCACACGTGCGGACGAGTGCATCAGTATCTTCACCGACGTCATGCGTCAGGTGGATGTCAACTATGTGGATACGCTCAATTATGAAGAACTGACTGAGTCTGCCATCAATGCCATGCTTCGCAAGATAGACCCCTACACCGTCTATTACTCCAAGAAACATGATCGCGAACTGCGCATGATGACCACCGGCAAATACGGCGGTATCGGCAGTATCATCCAGCAACGTCCCCGGCCGGACATAAAAATCGAAAACCGGAAATCGAAAATCGGCAAAGACAGTCTCTGGACTTATGCGGTCAATCCCTACGAAGGCAAGCCTGCCCAACGCGCAGGAATGCAAGCGGGAGACCGTATTATCTCTGTAGACGGTAAGAAGACGGAAGGACTGACAGTCAGCGAAGTAAGTAACAACCTGCGCGGAGTGCCGGGAACAACCGTTGTGGTAGAGATAGAGCGCGAGGGCGTAGCGAAACCGTTTAAGTTGGAAATCGTCCGTGAGGACATCCATCTCGACCCCATCACCTATTTTACGGCTATCTCGGCAGACACGCTGCCGGAGACGGTCGGATATATCGCTCTTGCGGAGTTCACCGAAGGTTCGGCGCAAGCGCTTGCCAATGCCTTGGATGACCTCTATTATAACCGCGGCGCACGCAAACTCATTATCGACCTCCGGGGAAACGGAGGAGGTATTGTGGATGAAGCGCTGCAAATCGTCAACCTCTTTGTGGACGAAGGACAGATAGTGGTGGAGACCAAAGGAAAGACCGCCATGAGTAATCGCACCTATATCACGCGTAACACGCCGCGTTATAAGGAACTGCCCATCGTCGTGATGGTGGATAAGAACTCCGCCTCTGCGAGCGAGATTGTTGCCGGTTCATTGCAGGACCTCCACCGCGCCACACTCATCGGACAACGGACCTTCGGCAAAGGACTTGTGCAGAATGTAAGACCGGTCATCTATGACGGACATATCAAGGTCACTACCTCCAAATACTACCTGCCTTCCGGACGTTGCATCCAGGCGATTGACTATAGCGAGCGGCAGAAAGGACATGAATTGAAGAAGGATACCGCGGGAGGTATTCTGCCCGATATCGTATTGGACGACAGCGCAAAGGTGGATATATGCTATACGCTATATATAAATCATTATTTCTTCGACTACGCCACCCGTTTCCGCCGCTTGCACGACAGTATAGCCAAGCCGGAAGTGTTTGAAGTGACGGACGAGATACTCGATGATTTCTGTGCTTTCCTGGATGAGAAAGAGTTCAAATACGAAACGGAGACCTCTAAGTTCTTCAAAGACATGTTAAAGATGGCGAAACACGAAGATATCGATTCCGCCACTATTGCGCAGTTGGAGGCGCTTGAACCGGTTCTCACGCCGGATTTCCGGGAGGCAATACAGCGCAACAAAGAAGAAATCAAGCATTTTCTCGGCTCTGAAATCGTGCTGCGCTATTATTATCAGAAAGGTCAAGCCGCCTATAATATCCGCTTCGACAAGGAACTCAAACGCGCCCTCTCGACATTCTAAGCCGCTGGTTTAACAACCAAGCGGCCTTCTTTGTATAGACGGCAAACAATTGCAGCCTTAAATTGAACTCTTGGAATATTATCGTGCACATATTATCGTTTTGCTGGCCTTGTGCTTATGGTCAGTATCCATGCGGGCTAACGACAGTATTCCTGCCAGAGAGCAAGCCATGCCCGTCATTGAAGTGAAGGCGGACCGTACCACCATTTACCCCCAGCGCATGGAGCTGGACGGGGAAGAGTCGTTGATGGACCTGCTCCAGATGATGCCGGACCTGATGATACGGGGCTACGAGGATGTAATCGGCACATACAACCTCCGCATGGACAACTGCCCGATAAACGGTGACTTGCGATTGCTTCTGAGTCAGACGAAAGCCAAGGATATAGCCTGGATTCAGGTATGTGACAATACGGGTGTGGCGAAAGGCTCTATCGGGTCGAATAAGGTGTTGGATATCACGATGGCAATGCCCGCTTCCGTGAAAGGTTTCGTAGAAGGGCAAGGAGGTTTCGGCAAAGAGCAGGAAGGCAATGGGACGGTGAATGTGTTATACGGCAGTCCGCATACAGACATCTATGCCAATGCTACCTACCGCTATCAGCAGGGTCACAAGGAGTATCTGTCATTGCACATGACCAACCGCTTTGATGAACGGAACAGGTTGTTGACCTATTTCACACAGCAATTTATCAAAATGCCGGATGAAACCACCCAGAGAATCATGGGCAGGGCACGGTATTTCCATACCTTTAATGACGCAGGAACGGAACTACTCATCTTGGGCGGATATCAATACGATGTCAATTCGCTATATACGAATCGCTTGCCCATGTTTGTCGTGGAGCTGAATACGCCTTTCCCGGTGAAAGGACTGACGATGACGGCGGGTGTGGAAGGGAATTACTTGATGACATGGCAAAGAGATACGGCCGTAAGTTGGTACGTATTCAACCATGATATCTATCTGCAACTCAATTACAGTTTGCCGCAGTGGCGGTTTACGGTGGGACATCGTGTGCTAATCTATAACTACAGGATTGCAGACTCCGATACCTGTCAAAAGTTCATGGATATCCGCAATAACACGAATGTCAGTATCATTTATATGCCGCATCCCCAGCATCAGATACAGTTGGGCTATTATCGCAAGTTCTATAACCCTATACCCGCGGTGCTCCTGAAGGAGACCAATCTGCTGGATGATGCGATTTGGGCGACGACGAAAGAGCAGTTGGAGGAACAGGTCATCAATCAGCTTAAGTTGTCCTATTCCTACAGCCGCCAGAAGCTGACGGTACAAGCGGAGGCGGGTTATTATTTCATTGAAAACGATGAGAACTTTGCCAAACTGGATGCATCGGTTTATTGGAAAACGAAGTGGGTGACGCTGACGGGTGGCGCGAATCTGTATATTGCCAATAGCAAAGTGTACTCTTCCCTGCGAGTGGCGCCTACCGCCTACCTTCCCCGGCAATGGCAGATAGGATTGAAACTCATCTACTATACGCCGAAAAGCCCCATCCGCGAGCTTGTTGGCACACCGGTATATGGCTGTCTGTCGGTGAACAAGCAGGTCAAGAGTTGGAACTTCGGTGTGGACTGGCATGATATGTTTGATAGTTTCTGCCGCGCAGCCAAGGTGAACAGGCATGCAGCCAATATTACGGTACAATATAGATTTTAAACTGTAAATTGTGAATGAATATGATAAGTTTGGAATTGGACATGATACAGACGGCCGGCATAGGAGCGTTAGCCCTCATGATCGGTATGGTATTAACGCGCAAAGTGAGTTTCTTGCAGAAGGTATGTGTGCCTTCGCCGGTGAGTGGCGGTCTTATCTTCTCATTGCTCGGTCTTGCGCTGTACGCATGGTGTAACATAGAGTTGTCGTTCGATAAGACGCTGCAGGATGTCTTCATGGTGGCTTTCTTCACCTGCGTAGGTTACCAGTGCGACCTGAAAGTGCTCAAGCAGGGCGGCAAACCTTTAGTGCTCATGCTGGTGTTGCTGGTGCTCATGATTACGCTGCAGGACCTGATGCCGTTGGGTATCACGAAACTCATGCGGGTGGACCCGTTGCTGGGCATCACGGCAGGTAGTGTGTCCATGACGGGAGGGCACGGTACCGCAGCCGGCTTTGCCGGTATCTTGGAGCACATGGGTCTGAAAGGCGCAGGAACCATTGGCATGGCGGCTGCTACCTTCGGTCTGATTGCCGGTTCGATGGTAGGCGGACCACTCGCGAACCGCATCATCCGCAAGAGACTGACGCACGAGCAGAGGCAACCCAAGGATGCAGCCATCGACCCTGCCATGGCGGGTATCGAGAGCGACGAGGCTTCGCCTGCCGGACGCGCCGAACGTATGAGTACCAACGAACAGGAGTTCCAGCAGTATGCCAAAGCCAGTTATTGGATTCTCATGGCGATGGGTGGCGGCACTTTGCTGAGTTGGGCGCTCGCCAAGACCGGCGTCACGTTCCCTACCTATTTCGGCGCCTTGATATTAGCCGCCATCGTACGAAATGTCGTCGGATTCGTTCCCTACAAGGAAAACGGCAAATGGATTAAAGCGGATAAATTATTAGATATGGAGCGTATCACGAGCGTGGGTAACATCTGTCTGTCAATGTTTCTCGGAATGGCGATGATATCCCTCAGACTGTGGGAACTGCAGAGTCTTGCCGTGCCGTTGGTGGTCATCCTCGCCGCACAAGTGGTGATGATGGTATTATTCGTCTATTTCATCGCCTTCCCTATTTTAGGCCGCACCTACGATGCCGCCGTGCTCTGTGCCGGCCTGTGCGGTTTCGGACTGGGAGCCACACCCAACGCGATGGCTAACATGAGTGCCGTCTGCTATAAATACCACTATTCCCCGATGCCATTCCTCATCGTTCCCATCATTGGCTCCATGTTTACCGATATCATCAATACCGGCATCATCTCCCTCTTCCTGAGGTTTCTAAGTTAATAATCCACTTAATCCATTACCCCATAACGACATCCAGAACCATCATCAGCACGAAGCCGATGGCAAAACCGATGGTACTGAGATTGGAGTGCGTGCCTGATGAGGCTTCGGGAATCAGTTCTTCCACCACCACGTATAGCATCGCGCCTGCGGCAAACGCCAACAGATAAGGCATCGCCGGCAGGAAAAGAGACGCTAACAGAATGATGAGCAGGCCTCCGAGCGGCTCCACTACCCCACTCAACGAACCGATGAGAAAGGCTTTCCAGCGGCTGTTGCCTGCAGCCCGCATCGGCATGGAGATGATGGCGCCTTCGGGGATATTCTGGATGGCGATACCTATTGCCATCGCCAATGCGCCCGTGAGCGAGATATCCGCGTGTCCTTCGGCCGCTCCTGCAAACACCACTCCCACCGCCATACCTTCCGGCAGGTTGTGGATTGTGACCGCCAAGGCTAACATCGCCGTGCGGGACAGACGCGCCTTGAGTCCTTCCGGTTTGTTGCTGCCCACATGCAAGTGCGGCGTCAGTTCGTCAATGAGCAACAGGAATCCGATACCCAACAGGAAACCGACAGCGGCAGGCATGACCTGCATAAAGCCGGTGGTCTGCGGCATCTCAATCGCCGGAATAAGCAGCGACCAGACGGACGCCGCGACCATCACGCCCGATGCGAAACCCAGCAGGGCCTTCTGCAAACGCTCAGGCATGTCGCGCTTCATGAAGAACACAAACGACGCGCCGAGCATCGTGCCCAGCAGCGGAATGAGAAGGCCTATGAGGATCGCAGTAGTCATTAGTCGCTTGTCGTTTGTCGGGAAAGACCTTCGATGAGTTGGTCAAGGGCGGGGATAGACGTCCTGAGACAGTTGATATCTTCCATCTTGTCGGCTAACTGCTGCTCCAGACAACTTGGAATCTCTTTGGCTCTTTCCTCGAGCGCCTTGCCTTGCGGGGTTAACGAGACGATACGCTGACGCGTGTCTTCTTTACCGCGCGTACGCGTCACAAGACCTTGCTTCTCCATGCGTTGGAGCAGCGGCGTGACGGTATTCGTCTCCAGATGCAGCAGATGCGCTATATCGTTCACCGGCTGATGGTCTTTCTCCCACAGCACAAGCAGCACCAAGTACTGCGGGTACGTGATGCCCAAGGGTTCGAAATACGGATAATATGCCTGCATGACCAACCGTGCCGCCGTATAAAGACGGAAGCACAGTTGATTATCCAGTTTCAAATGTTCATACATAAGATAGTTCGTTTTACTCACTGACCGCTTCGCTGTAGGACCACTGCGTTGTAGGACCGCTTCGCTGTAGGATTTCTTACAGGCACGCAGTGCCGGTCTTACAGTCCGAAGGACGGTCATACAGGCGTAGCCGGTCTTATAGCCCGTAGGGCGGTCAGTCGGCAAAGCCGGCTATGCCGGTTGCCATTTGCAGCGGACGGGCGAAACGATAGCGCCTTCTTTCTTCAGGTCAGCAAACGCTTTGTCCACTACTTTACGGTCCAAACCGGTCATCTCGGCGATCTTGCCGGCATTAACAGGTGCGCCTGCTTCGCGCATCGCGTTCAATACTTGTTCTTTTGCTTCCATAGTATCTTTCAATTTTAAACGTTCAACTATCTTTTTGGGGTCCCAAAACAATTTTTAATTTTTGAGGGTGAAGAAGTGCCTCGGATGGCACTTCGAGTGTTGCTTGCAACACATAGAACTCCGTAGCTCAATACGTAGCACTATACAAGCGCAGGGCGCGCAGTCGTGCGAGTATTAGAGCAAGCGTATTACATCATCGCAATCAGGAAATTCTCGTAGCCGAGTTTGTCGATGTAGTTGAGGTACTGTGCCTCCCAAGCCATGTGTGCCTCCTCGCCGTCAATCCATTTCTGGATGAGCTTCTGTGTAGGATAATCATCCGCGAAAGCCTGTGCCAACTCGCTTAGTTGCTGAACTGCGGTAGGCTCAAAGTCCGACTCAATCTGCTGTTTCGGGTCGTCATAGAACGGGAACTCAACGGTTTTCATCATTTCTTGGAGTTCAGCCGGCTTGTAACCGAGTTCAACCAAGCGGTTGAGTACTTCTTCAGCCTCATCCCACTCTTCTTCGGCTTCCTCTTTCCATTTGTCAGCCAGTTTGTTCCAGCCGTTCAGACGGTCGTAGGCCGAGAACGCGAAATGTTGCTTACTGTTTCCAAACCATACAGCGCCGGCCATTGCCAGACCCTTTAATGCTTCTTCTCTTGTCATAATTGTAATTATTTATAAGGTTAATAAATTAATCATTCAATCATTTTAATTTTTGGGGAGAGCGAGTTCGTCCGAGTACCTATCGCCAAGACGGAGTTTTGGCGCGTGTATCGAGGACTGAACGCGCGATATATCGTTCACGATGCAAAATTACAACAAATAATTTATATCGCAAACGATTTATCGAAAAAAGCGCAAAAATTCTTCATTTTGCAAAGTGTAGTTTACAAAATGGCGCATTTTGTAGTTTCAGGCTCTCAAATTCATCCCACCACCACGGCTGTGCCGCTGATGGAAATCATAATCATGCTGTTGCCCTGCCCCATTGTCTCGTAGCCGAAACTAACGCCTACGATGGCATTAGCGCCCATCTGCTCGGCGCGTTTTACCATCTCTTGCTGTGCTGTCTCGCGTCCTTCGAGCATGGCTTTTTCGTAACTCTCGGTGCGTCCGCCGAAAAAATCGCGAAGCGACGCGCCGAAATCTTTAAGGAAGTTCATTCCGAAAATAACCTCTCCGGAAACAAGACCTTTGTACTCTTTAATAGGATGACCTTCTACGGTCGGTGTAGTAGTTATTATCATATCTATTCTGTATTTAATTTACAAATCACCAATTACCAATAACCAACAATTACCAATTGCCATTTCCTATGAGAACTAATCTATTCATGCTACTGGGATATGTCTGCTATCTCACAAATTTGCAATTGCAAATTTACTGCTTTTTTTTCATATATGCAAATTTATCTGGATTTTTTTACCAAATAAATGCAAGTATCTATATAAATGCAAAAAGTCGTTGGAAAAACGTGACGAATGGTGCAAAAAGTCGTTGGAAAAATGTAAATTGCAGGCTACTAAACTGCGAAGCAATAAACTGAAAAATCTCCGATTTTCTTGCACATATCAGAAAATTTTAGTAATTTTGCACGCCAAAATTACGCAACGGGGTCTCCCAGCGGACGCTAACGGAGTGCATCCGATGGGGGAAGCGTAGCGCACGGCGCGAATTCTTATGAGCGATGCTATCGCGATTCGTATTAAGCCGTAGCGCAAGCGTAGTAATTTTGCACGCCAAAATTACGCAGACCAAAAACAATATAATCTTATGCGAGTAGTTGTTCAGCGTTGCAGCCGCGCAGAAGTGCGCATTGACGGTGTCGCCGTCGGACAGATAGAGAAAGGCTTCATGCTCCTCGTCGGCATCACGGATGGCGACACACGGAAGGAAGCGGACTTGCTGGCGAAGAAAATCGCCCAGTTGCGTGTGTTCGAGGATGAGGCGGGTAAGATGAACCTCGCGCTGAGTGACATCGGCGGCGCTATCCTCAGCATCTCGCAGTTCACGCTCTACGCCGACTGCCGCAAAGGCAACCGTCCGTCGTTCATCCGTGCCGCACGACCCGAGACAGCCGCGCCGCTATACGACTACTTCAACGACATCCTGCGCACGCAATACGGCATCCGTGTGGAGACAGGCCGTTTCGGCGCTGACATGAAGGTCGATTTCATCAACGACGGGCCCGTTACCATCCTGTTAGACACCGATGAGTTATAAAAACAACATTTTAGCAATAATTAAACTATGTCCTGTTTACAAGTCTTATTGGCAATCATCTTTCCGCCACTGGCGGTGATTGACCGCGGATGCGGTTCTGTCACAATTGTCTTCCTTCTCACCCTTTGCGGCTGGATTCCCGGTGTCCTCGCCGCACTTATCATTCTCAA